>ENA-OWOZ01002403-OWOZ01002403.1-bioreactor-metagenome-genome-assembly--contig:-NODE-2403-length-14125-cov-3.628274_pt1 | contig 14125 bp, 13 predicted proteins | sample MGYA00238140_ERZ651804 | MGnify/ENA primary metagenome ERZ651804 (study PRJEB26910, sample SAMN07631232) | bioreactor metagenome | isolation source: Switchgrass digestor | place: USA: Dartmouth... | reverse complement strand
GAAATTAGGTGCCGCTATTGCAAAAGTTGATGCAAGAGATACCAAAGCCATCAGGAAGTTTAAGTTAAAGGTCAGCTAATAATATTAATAGGATTGTAACTGCTGTGCTGATAGAAAAATTGGCACAGCTTTTTTAAAACAAAAAGGAAGGTTGGCAATTAAGTCCAAACTTCCTTTTTATTTATATTTTTAATGATATATGTACTTTTAAGGAAGAAGTATTGACAAAGGCACTGCCTTTATGCAATTGATATAGCTGGCATGCCGGCAATAGAAAAATATCAGATCAATGCCTCTATATATAAATCTCGTTGCTTTGACAAATCTATGAATTGACCGTTGCTTAAAATTACCGGCCTTGAAAGGTCAAACTTATTTATAAATACTATTTGCCCTTCCATTTTGTTGTTTAGTCGTACCGTATTATTAATATAAGTTTGAACGACTCCTTCCAGGAAGGTTAAAATATATTTTGTATCATATTTTAAATAACCTTCCGTTTCAAAAAGGTTTATTACTTCGAAAGGACATAAAGGTCCTCTGTAAACCCGAGCGCTGGTCATGGCATCATATACATCGGCAATCGCCACCAATTTTGCAAAGGGGTCTATCTCATGGCTTAATAAACCGTTTGGATATCCGCTGCCGTCACATCTTTCGTGATGCATTAAGGTGGCATTTTTAACCCTTTCATCTATTTTCTTATTCTTTAGAATCTGATATCCTCTGATAGTATGGGTTTTTATCATGGAAAATTCAAAGTCATTAAGTTTACTTGGTTTTGTAATTATTTCGTTAGGGATAAAAAGTTTACCCAGATCATGTAACAGACCTGCAAGGGTAATAGCCTCAAGATCTTCCGAGGAGAAATTAAGCCATTTGCCGATAATATTACAAATTAATGCTACGTTCAAACTATGAATATAAGTGGTGTCATCATACTCTCTCATACAATGGAGCATATGAAAAAGCTCTATATTTGTGCTGCAATGGTACAATATATTTCGGACTTCGGACAATAATTTGTCTGCATCAAATTCATTATGATTATCCATAATGCTGTCCATGGAATCTTTTATACGGTTGGCACTGTTATGATAAGCCTGGTAAAAACGGTTGAAAGACTCGCTTTTTTTAAGCTCGGTGTAAAAGGTATTTTCAAAATAATCTGTTTCTACTTTAACCAGGTTCTCATCGGAGTAAATATAAAAATCGGTTATGGAATAGAAATTCAGCCTCGTGATAATTTTATCAGTAAGGACGGTTCCTTTGGAAATTATAAGATGCAGATCTTTTGTGTATATGTCTTCCGAAACAACCATACCGGGAACTGCTTGCGATGTAAGTATCTTTACTGTGTTCATAGAGATTCACATGCCATTGATATGTATAACTGGCGCTCCTTTCTAAATTTTTTGATGAGCAAAACTTACAGTTTATATAATAAACTTTTTAGTTTATATTATAAATATAAGCAATTTTACATCAAAACCGGATGCGCTGACAGTAAATTGCTGTTTAAACTTAATAAAAGTATATAAAATATGTATTAAAACGTCAATCATCTATACAAAATATAGGCAATATTTCTTACAAATCTATAAATTTAGTACAAAAAAGTTTTTAATAGTAATAAAATGGGTATAACTTAGGTGAGGGGGTATTATGAGGGATAGAAGCTCTTCCTATACAATTAAAAACATAGAAACATTAGAAAATAGTTTACATAATCTATGTTGTGATTTTATTTCTTACCTAGATCAGTTTATGAATTTAGGTAAAATTTCACGTGAGGAATATGATAAACATTCAAAAGTAAAAAAGGATTTCATCAAACAAAAAGATAAGCACCTATAAAATAGGTGCTTACCTTTTTATGTTTATTTAGTTGCCTATTTTCTTTTCTATAAATTCTGCTAAACCCTTAGCTAAGGATTCTATTTTTTCCATATCTTCTCCTTCTATCATAACTCTAACTAGAGGTTCTGTGCCTGAAGGTCTTATGACTACTCTACCTTGTCCTTGAAGCATATTTTCCACTTTCTCTATTTCAGCTTTTATTTCTTCATCATCTAAATAAGAGTTCTTCAATTCATTTTTAACTTTTGCATTGACTAGAACCTGGGGAAAACTTGTCATGAGGCTATTTAATTCAGATGCCTTTTTCCCTGTTTCTTTCATCACGTTAATTAATTGCAACGCAGTCATAAGCCCATCGCCGGTAGTGCTATAATCCAAAAAGATAATGTGGCCTGATTGTTCTCCACCTAAAACATATTCATTGGCTAGCATCTCCTCTAAAACATATCTATCACCAACAGCAGTTTTGACTATGTTGATTCCTTTAGTTTTTAAGTAAATATCCAAACCAATATTGGTCATTATGGTTCCAACAACTGTGTTGTTTTTCAATTTTTGATTTTCATGTAGGTAAGTTCCACATATGGCTAATATATGGTCGCCATCTATGATGTTGCCTTTTTCATCAGCTGCTATAAGCCTATCTGCATCACCATCAAAGGATAGTCCAATATCTGCATTAGATTCAACAACTAGAGACTGAATCATTGAAGGGTTAGTAGACCCACACTGAACATTTATGTTTACTCCATTGGGCTTGTCGTTAATTACAACTACTTCTGCGCCTAATTCCTTAAGTACTTCAGAGGCTATTTTATATACAGCTCCATTACCGCAGTCTACAGCTATTTTCAATCCACTAAAGTCGTTGTTTATAGTGCTTTTTAAGTGCTCCATATAGTCTTTATATGCACTATCATCCACTATTACTTGTCCTATTTCTTCCTTAACTGGTCTTAAAGGTATTTCTTCATCATTTAAAATATATCTTTCAATTTCATCTTCTATTTCGTCACTTAACTTAAATCCTCTTTCGTTGAAGAATTTAATTCCATTGTATTCTACTGGATTATGGGAAGCAGAAATTACAACTCCAGCTAGAGCATCGTATTTTTGGGTAAGATAAGCCACTGCAGGTGTAGGAACGATGCCTACAGATACTACATCCAATCCAGTGGAACATATTCCAGCAGTAATAGCTGCTTCTAACATATCCCCTGATTTTCTAGTATCCTTACCTACAAGGATTTTCCCTTTTTTTCCCTTGGATAATACATAAGCGCCAGCTCTGCCAACTTTAAAAGCCAACTCTGGTGTTAAATCTTTATTTGCAATGCCTCTTATTCCATCTGTACCGAATAATTTTCCCATATTTTAACCTCCCAATCAAATGAATATAATATTATAATAGCATAATAATCAGCAACCTACAAATAGCACCCCCTGAAAAAGCATCCTAACAGTATATAATACTAGGTTTATTGCTTAACTGCTATAGACAATCCTGATTAGCTTCTTTTGAAAATTTATCTAATGCTATCCTTTCCAGTATTTCCTTCTGATTCAATTCAGGATTCTCCATTATCTTATCAAGCAGGTATTCTAAAATCTTCCCAATTACAGGTCCTTGTTCAAATCCTAAGTAAATCAAATCTCTACCGCTAATATTAAGCTGGGAAATGTCATAGGCTTCCTTGTTTTTCAATATATCTCTTATTTTATTTTCTCTTTCTATTATATGATCTATTTTTGCTTGTTTATTAGAGCATATTATATCAGCTTTTTGTAAGGCAATTAGGTCAAATACTTCTTTTTCTCCTACTCTCCTAATGAGCCTTTTTAATCCTTTTTCTTTAAAATCTGCATGATGATTCATATGCTCTCTTACTAAGCTGCTTACTTTGTCTATAAGTTGATTGGATGCTTTAAATCTTTTTAGTACTTGTTTTACAATATCCACACCAACTCTGTCGTGTCCATAGAAATGGCCTACTCCTTCTTCATCAACAGACATAGTATGGGGTTTGCCTATATCGTGAAAAAGAGCTGCAAGCCTTACTTCCAGTACAGGAGGAGTATTGTCCAATACACATAATATATGATTATATACGTCCATTTCATGATGGGGATTTTTCTGTTCAAATCCAATGGCAGGGATGAGTTCTGGTAATATGACCTCTAGTAATCCCATCTTTTCCATAAGCCTGATGCCTTTTGATGGCATAGGACACAGTAATATTTTATAGAACTCATCTGCAATTCTCTCCATGGCCACTTTTAAAATATGCTTGCTGTATGTCTTAGCCGCCTTAAAAGTCTCCTCCTCTATGTGAAAACTAAGCTCACTTGAAAATCTTACCGCTCTTAATATTCTAAGATAGTCTTCACTAAACCGTTCATTGGGATCACCTACACTTCTTATGGTTCTTTTAGATATATCTTCTTGTCCATTAAATGGATCTACAATTCCCTTTCTTTCACTATATGCTATGGCATTTATAGTAAAATCTCTTCTGCTTAAATCATCTTCAATGGATGATGAAAAAGAAACCCATTCTGGCCTCCTGCCATCAATGTAAGAGCCTTCTTTTCTGAATGTAGTTACTTCCACATCTCCTTCTTGCTGACATACTTTTATAGTTCCAAATTTCTTCCCCACATTAACTGTTTTATAATCGTTAAATATGTATTCTATTTCATCAGGACTTGCGTTAGTAGTTATATCATAGTCCTTAGGTTTTTTCCCTAAAAGTACATCTCTAACACTTCCACCTACTATATAAGCTTCATATCCTCTTTCTTCTAATCTCTGGATGATAAGTTTCACATATTGTGGAATATCAAATCTCATAATATCACTCCATATTTTTTATTAGTTTTAGTATAGCATAGTATGAGTATGCAAGTATCCCTTTATACAAAAAGCTTGAGGAAAATTCCTCAAGCTTTTGTATGATTATTTCCATTTTTTTAGAAGTATTGTAGCATTGTGACCGCCAAATCCTAAAGAATTTGACATTGCATATTCTACTTCCTTTTCTACAAATTGATTAGGTGTATAGTTTAAATCACATTCTTCATCTGGTGTTTCATAGTTTATAGTTGGTGGTATTTTCCCTTCATTAATAGCGAGTGCAGTAGCTATAGCCTCTATTCCACCAGCAGCTCCAAGTAAATGGCCTGTCATTGATTTAGTAGAACTTATATTAAGCTTATAGGCATGTTCTTTAAATAGTTCCTTTATTGCTAGAGTCTCTAATTTGTCATTATAATAAGTGCTGGTACCATGAGCATTGATGTAACCTACTTGACGGTAATCAATATTTCCATCCTTTAAAGCTAATTCCATTGCTCTTTTTGCTCCATCAGCTGATGGGTCTGGTGCAGTCATATGATATGCATCGGAAGTTGCTCCATAGCCTACTACTTCTGCATATATCCTTGCTCCTCTTCTTAAAGCGTGTTCTAGTTCTTCAAGTATGACCACCCCTGCTCCTTCTCCCATTACAAATCCATCTCTACTCTTATCAAAAGGCCTTGAGGCTTTGCTAGGTTCATCATTTCTTGTAGATAGTGCTTTCATCGAACTAAAACCTGCTAATGCAATAGGGGTTATAGCAGCTTCACTTCCTCCAGTGATTATCAAATCACAAATTCCATTCTGTATCATTCTAAAGGATTCTCCAATGGCATGGGTTCCTGAAGCACAAGCTGTGGTAATTACCATACTAGGTCCTTTTAAGCCATAGTATATGGAAATCTGACCAGAAGCCATATTTGAAATCATCATTGGAATAAATACTGGGCTTACTCTTCTAGGTCCTTTTTCCAACAGTTTTGAGTGCTCTGCCTCTAAAGTTTCCATACCACCTATTCCAGAACCTAGAACTACCCCTATTCTCTCTTTATCTTCTTTTTCAAGGATTACTTCTCCATCTTTTAGAGCCAAGTGAGTGGCCACCAAAGCATATTGTGTAAATCTATCCATTCTTCTTAATTCTCTTTTATCTATATAGTCCTCTGGAGTAAAATCTTTTATCTCAGCTGCAATTTTCGTAGGAAACTCCTCAGTATCAAATCTTGTAATATAGCCAACTCCTGATTTTCCATTAATTAAAGAATTCCAGTACTCTCCTTTTCCGATTCCAATGGGGGTAACAGGTCCTAATCCTGTAATAACGACTCTCTTCAATTGTATTCCTCCCTGCTATAGAATATCTATTCCATTTTTAGCTCTACATACCTTACTATATCACCTATATTCTTGAAGTTTTCTGCATCTTCATCAGGAATTTCTACTCCAAATTCATCTTCTATAGCCATCATTATCTCTACTGCATCTAGGGAATCTGCTTCCAAATCGTTCATTATTGAAGTCTCCATAGTAATACCTTCTACATCATCTATTTCTAAAGTACTAGCAATTATATCTCTAATCTTTTCAAATGTTTTCATTTTAACTCCTCCTTATCAAATTATTATTTTTTTACATTATCATTCCGCCATCTATATTTATGGTTTGACCCGTAATATAATCAGATTTATCACTAGCTAAAAACACTACTAGATTTGCAATATCCTTAGGGCTACCAAGTCTCCCCATAGGAACACTTTTGATTATCGAATCTTTGACTTCTTCCTTTAATGCTTGCGTCATATCTGTTTCAATAAGGCCAGGTGCTACTGCATTTACATTAATCCCTCTTGATGCTAATTCTTTTGCTACAGATTTTGTAAATCCAATAATACCAGCCTTAGATGCGCTGTAATTTGCTTGACCGTAATTACCAGCTACTCCAGCAACTGATGTTATGTTTATTATTTTTCCGTACCTTTTCTTTATCATATCCTTCGCAACTAATCTCGTACAAAGATATGTGCCCTTTAAGTTGGTGTCAATTACCTGATCCCAATCTTGAGTATTCATTCTTATAAGCAAAGTGTCTCTATTTATACCAGCATTATTTACCAGTATGTCTACAGGTCCTAGTTCCTCTTTAATAGAATCTATTAGTTTTTTTACTTCTTCTTCTTTTGATACATCAGCTTTGACACACATTCCTTTAACTGAAAATTCCTGTATTTTACTTACTACTTCCTTTGCTTTTTCTTCATTATTTACATAGCTAATAGCTACATTAGCTCCATGTCTTGCAAGCTCTATGGCTATTTCTCTACCGATTCCTCTAGAGCCTCCAGTAACTAAAGCAACTTTACCTGACAAATTCATCTTACATCTCCTCCATCTTTTTTAGAGAGATAACAGTATCTTCAAAAGTCTTCAAACTGTCAACATGAAAAGTATTAACGGACTTGTTCATCAACTTGCTAATTCTTTTTACAAATCCTGTAAGGCTCTTTCCAGGTCCTATCTCTATAAAGGTGTCTACTCCTTCATTTATCATAAATTCTATACTATCCTGCCATAACACAGAGCTGCTAACTTGTTTTACTAATTTATCTTTAATTTCCTCTTTCTTGACTACAGGTTTTGCATCCACATTGGATATCAACTTCTTTTCTAAATCAAATACAGTTACCTTTTCCAATTCTTCCTTGAGCTTTTCTCCGGCACTTTTCAATAAACTGGAATGAAATGGAGCACTTACTGGAAGAACTACGGCTTTTTTAGCTCCCATTTCTAAAACCTTCTCACAAACTAATTGAACTCCTTCTTTTTCTCCTGTAATAACTATCTGTTCTGGAGAGTTATAGTTAGCAATCTCCACCAGATATCTATCCTTAACTTCATTAATAGCATCCAAAATCTTATCCTTGCTTAATCCCAGTACAGCTGCCATAGTTCCTACGCCTTCTGGTACTGCTTCCTGCATGAGTTTACCTCTTATTTTAACAAGTCTCACAGCATCACTAAATTTGATTCCGCCAGACTTAGTCAAGGCAGTATATTCTCCTAAGCTTAATCCTGCTGTATAATCACAATCTATACCTTCATTTTCTAAAACTTTCATCATGGCAATACTGGTTGTCAGTATGGCTGGCTGAGTGTTTTCAGTCTTTACCAGTTCCTCATGAGGTCCTTCAAAACATATGCTTTTTATGTCCATGTTCAAGGATTCATTTGCTTCTTCAAATATCAATCTAGCATCCTTAAATTTCTCATAAAAGTCCTTACCCATGCCAGGATACTGGGCTCCTTGTCCTGGAAATATAAAGGCTACTTTACCCATGGATTTTCCCTCCTTTCAAGGAGGATAACCTTTCCAATTGAACCTGAGCCTCCTGAATTATATCCTGTATAATATGGCTGCATGGTTTAATATCATTGATAAGCCCTGATATTTGACCTGCCATAACAGAACCATTAACCACATCTCCTTCTACTACGGCAAGTCTAAGCCTACCTGCTCCTAATTCTTCCAGCTGTTTAACGTCCGTACCGTTCTTTTCCATTTCCAAATATTCGTTTGCAAATCTATTTTTCAATACCCTTACAGGATGTCCAGTGCTTCTTCCCGTAACTATAGCACTTCTATCCTTGGACTTTACAATCATTTCTTTAAAATTGTCATGAGCTATACATTCTGCAGAGCACACAAATCTAGTACCCATCTGTATGCCTTCAGCTCCTAAGGATAATGCAGCTAAAAAACCTCTACCGTCTGCGATGCCTCCAGCAGCAATTACAGGAATATTTACAGAATCCACAATTTGTGGAATCAAAGCCATAGTCGTTAACTCACCAATATGGCCTCCTGCTTCAGTTCCCTCTACTATTAAGGCATCTGCACCTTCCCGTTCTAATCGCTTTGCTAAGGACACAGTAGGTACTACAGGTATTACTTTAACGTCAGCTTTTTTAAATCTCTCAATATATTTTCCTGGGTTTCCTGCACCTGTAGTCACAACAGGAACCCTCTCTTCACAGATAACCCCTACTATATCCTCAGCATATGGTGACATAAGCATTATGTTTACTCCAAAAGGCTTGTTGCTCAGTTTCCTAAAATTCCTTATCTCTTCTCTTACCCATTCCGGTGGTGCATTTCCTGCTGCAATAATCCCAAGCCCTCCAGCTTCAGAAACAGCTACTGCCAATTCATGAGTAGCAACCCATGCCATGCCACCCTGTAAAATTGGGTACTTAATGTTAAGTAGCTTGCAAATTCTTGTATCAAACATGCTTACACCTCCTATTTGTTCCACTTTAACAAGGTAGAACCCCATGTTAAACCTGCTCCAAAGGCCACTAAAAGGATCTGATTTCCTAATTGTAGCAAGTTATTTCGGTATGCTTCATCTAATGCTACTGGTATTGATGCACTAGACATATTGCCATACTTATCTAGATTCACATATACCTTGTCATCAGCCAGTTTAAGCTTCTTAGTTGCTGACTCAATTATTCTGATGTTTGCTTGATGAGGGACAAGATAATCAATGCCATCTAGAGTAATGTTGGCCTTATTAAGAGCATTTAGTGATGTCTTTTCTATTACTCTTACAGCAAACTTAAAAACTTCCCGTCCGTCCATATTGATAGTGTGAAGATTGTTTGATACAGTTTCATAGCTTGCAGGTAGTCTTGAACCTCCAGCTGGCATAGTAAGCAGATTACCGTTAGTACCATCCGCTCCTAAATCAAAAGAAAGAAAACCATAACCATCTTCACATCTTTCAATAACGCAGGCTCCTGCTCCATCACCAAACAGTATACAAGTATTTCTATCCTGCCAGTTGACAATTTTAGATAAGGTCTCTGCTCCTATAACTAGTACTTTTCTATAAGCTCCTGATCTTATAAAATTTACACCTATGGATAGTCCGTATATAAACCCTGAACATCCTACGGATATATCAAAGGCTGCTGCATTTACTGCCCCAATGTTTTTCTGAACAATACATGCTGTTGAGGGAAATGCCATATCAGGAGTAACTGTTGCTACTAATATTAAATCTATTTCTTCTGGCGAAATATTCCCATCTTCTAAAGCTCTTTTTGCTGCTATTGTAGCTATATCAGATGTGGAAGTATTATTATCAACAACTCTTCTCTCTCTAATGCCAGTTCTTTCTATAATCCATTCATTTGAAGTATCTACTAATTTTGATAGGTCTTCGTTGGTTATTACTTTTGGTGGTACATAACTACCTATACCAGCTATCCCAACAGAATATACACTATTCAATTTTTCACCTCCATTGAACTATTTCTAATAATTTATTTCATCACCTCCAGAAAAATAAATTGTAAACATTTTAAAGTTTTTGTATTATTTATTAAAGGGGGTAATACAAAAACTAAAATTAGTATATACTATTTTTATTTGCAGGTCAACTAATTGTTAAAAAATAGTAAGTAAGAGGTGTATTATATGACTACATTAACAATTGAAGATATATTGAAAATACTACCCCATAGATATCCTTTCCTATTAGTAGATAGGGTTGAAATACTAGAACCTGGAAAAAAAGGTGTAGGATATAAAAATGTAACAATAAACGAACCCTTTTTTCCAGGCCATTTCCCAAATATGCCAATAATGCCTGGAGTTTTGATAGCTGAATCCATGGCCCAAGTAGGTGCGGTAATCCTGTTATCTGAGGAAAAGTATAAAGGCAAAACCCCTTATTTTGCTGGAATAAATAAATTACGCTTTAAAAGGAAAGTAGTTCCTGGAGATGTTTTAAGAATGGAAGTAGAGATTGTTAAAATGAGAGGTTCCATTGGAATTGGAAAAGGTGTTTGTTATGTAGAAGATGAGGTTGCAGCTGAAGGTGAATTCTTATTTGCAGTAGAATAAACAGCTTTTTATAGGTATTGAAGAAAGCTTTATTAAATTCAATGATAGAAATTAATTTTTTAATATTCATTATAAAACAAAGAGGAGCTGTCAATTAACGGCTCCTCTTTGTGATAATTCTCTTATTTTTAAATATTTAACTTCCATTAACAAACTAAAAAACTGTTGAAGAGATAATTTGGAAAAATATTTGTTGCCAATATGATATGCATGACAATCAGGTTTAATTTCCAAAAAGTCTCCCAAAAAAGAACTTAAAAGTTTTCTATCCTCTTCATCCAATAGAGAATCAAAAGTTTTTGAAGTTCTTAAATTATAAAGTACTTTCATAAATTTCTTCTCAATAGCATCTCTGTTTATTTCGTTATATTTAATTTGATCGTATATATCCATAATAATATCCAATATTTTTACTGATTCTACATCCCTAAAGAACTCTAACAACATTTCCAAACACTTTTTTTCTAATTCGCTTTTCTCCCCCATTTATGTACACTCCATTCCCTAAATATAACAACTAGACACTATAAATATAGGTATATTATCCTAATTTTAATAGTATAATATTGCAAAATAAAATTCAATAGATGGTTAAGTTAAATAATATTCAATTTTTCACTTATACATCCTGTTATTAAACAAAAGCCTACTTAATGTAGGCTTTTATTTAGTTTCTATAGAACTTAATATTCTGCTTATTCTCTCCTGTTCAGTAATAATCTCTTTCTTATTATTATCATATGCATATAATGCTCCACTTATTACTCTAGTATTTAGAGTTCCACTACAAGCAGGATTTCCTTTCAAATGAGGTGCATCTAATATTCCTAATTTAACAGCTTTAGTTAATGTGTCCGGATCTGTTAAAGGATCTCTATCATTTGGTCCAATGGATTTAATTGCATCCAATATCATGTTAGCTTCTTTAATTAGCTGTTCTTTCCTTCTTTGAACTGTGACATCTTTTGTCATGTCCACAGAACCTAAGAACACATTCTTAATTACCCCTCTTACTATTTTACATGATTCTATAATATCATCAGCAGTTGCAGCATGATGAGCTTCACAATATCCCACTACATGATAAATATGAGGTTTAATGGATAATGCTAGATAAGCTGAAGCTGCCAATTGACCTTTAGCTTGGCTTAAATCTGCAGGAAAACTTGCAAGACCTGCCCTTGCCTGTCTGTATACTTTAAAGTTTTCATCCTGTAGACTTTCTACCATTTCAATCTTTGCTAACATCTTTGCTAAGTCCATTTCTGGTGAAATAAAAGCTGGAACATTGAACATATACTGTGCTATATAATCCTTAACTCCCATCTTTTTAGCATTATAAGCTACCAAATAAGCAGTAGCAACCCCTATTGCATCATGAGCATCTCTTAAACTCCAATGGTGAGGGTCGTTAACTTCTACAGGAATATTTCTTTCTCCATGCCATTTCATAACCTGCTGATTTTCACAAATAGCATCTTTTAGCTTTCTAGGTCCACGCTTATCCAGTTCACTATACCAGAATAGTGGAACTGCACACCAAGCATTTTTTATGGTTCTCTGTAGTAGATCTGCAAATTTAATAATATCCTGAGTACCACTATAGCAACGAAGAAGTGGATAGTTTCCTCTTTGCGATGCTTCATATAGCCTCATAAAATCCTCTTCAGTCCTTAATGGAACTCCCCCAGCTCCATCTAATCTCTTATCCATCTTATCCTGTCTGAAGAAAAACTCTTGAGCATTTTGATCTGGAGCTATAGATATGACATCTAACACCTTAGATTCAGCAATCTTTTCAATAGCCCTAACAGTATCCTCTAGACTAGGTAGTCCCAAATGGTGTCTCAATATTGGATAAGGGTATTTGGAATTGATTCTAGATATTAAATCTCTAGGATATTCTTCATCTTTGGAGTAATCTTTTCCTTTCAAATATCCAATGACTTCATCTAGATCTTCACAGCCGTAGAAAATTTTATCAAATATGTTGGATTCGTATGCTACTTGGCTAGTTGGCTCAGTACCTCCAAATAGCCATGTTATCCCTTTTAGATTTTCCTTTTCTATTTTTTCTCTTAATTCCTTTAATATAGCTACTAATGGCTCTGGAGTTAGGCGATAGCTTAATCCAACTATATCTGGTTTCTTTATTTTTACGTTTTCAATTAAATCATCAACAGATATACCAATCCCCAAAAATTCAGTTTCATATCCTTCATTCTCAGCAAGAGTCAAGAAATTCATAGTCCCTGCTACATGGACGCAATTTCCTATAGTACAAGCTAAAATCTTTTTCATGAAGCCACCTCCTCATCACTTTCTGCTGATATTTTCCCGTTTCTTGCAAGTTCATGTATTTCTCGTATGGTCAAACCTTTTAGTCCTAATCGCTCTGCAGTTCTTCCTTCTTTGTAAAAATCCCTACCTGTAATAAGACCTGCAAGCCATATTATTGAATCAATAGCCGGTGTTTCTATGTTGAATTCTTTAGCTATAGAGGATAAGGGCACCAAGCTGCATGGTACATCTTCATATATATATCTTATATTTAAGCCCTTTGGAGCCTGAAGCCCTTTGTATCCAGGATTATTCTGAACTGTTTCATATAAGTCTTCACCTTTTATGCTATAGGAATTTTCTAACCAATCCTTAGCAGATACTGTATCAACATTTAGTAGATAGCCTATTTTCATCCTCTCTGCGTCCATTTTCTCTAAGAAGTTGCTTATGGATGGAGTGATACCTTCCGTGTAATACTCAAAAGGTGCACCTCTTTCAATATGACCGCAGTTTAAAAGAGTTGGTGCGGGATGGAATATTGCTCCATAATTGTTTATACTGGTTTCAATTACATCCTTAGCTGGAACAAATTGAGGATAAGCGTCCTTAAGTACATCAATAACCTGTTCAGTCTTGATAGCAGGAATAGCAGCTAATCTTACTTCCCTTTTGGATTTGAATATATGAGCACTTGTTGGAGATGTTTTTCGACATGCATATATGAAAGTTTGGGCTTCTGCCACCACAATATCCTTGTCAGTTATTCTCTTGATAGTAGAATAAACCTCTAAGGCTCCACCTGTCCTTCCAGGATTTAAAACGATTATCTGTCCATCTTTCAAATATGGAGCCATCAATTGAGCTATGTAGTAGTGACCAATAGCTGGAATAGTAACCATTATAACATCAGCATCTTCAATAGCCAATTCAATATTGTCAGTTACCAAATTTAATTTGCCTTTTCCATATACTTCTCCAGTAATTTGTATATACGGATTTTTTATCAGAGAAATTATATTCTCCAAAGTCCTATTGTATAAATTCACACTATAGCCTATTAACGCTAAATATCCTGCCATAGCTACCCCACCATTACCTGCTCCTATAACGGTGTATTTTATATTCCTTTTCACTCTTATTACCTCCTTCACCATTATTTTCCAAAATGGTCTTTGGAAATAAAAAACTATAGAGGGTTCTCTATAGTTACATTCGTA
>ENA-OWOZ01002381-OWOZ01002381.1-bioreactor-metagenome-genome-assembly--contig:-NODE-2381-length-14232-cov-3.025857_pt1 | contig 14232 bp, 10 predicted proteins | sample MGYA00238140_ERZ651804 | MGnify/ENA primary metagenome ERZ651804 (study PRJEB26910, sample SAMN07631232) | bioreactor metagenome | isolation source: Switchgrass digestor | place: USA: Dartmouth... | reverse complement strand
AATAATGCTGCTACAAGCTAATGTATAATTATAGAAATTTTTTATTTCTTGATGAATGAAGCCATTCCGACACTATCTTAAAGAACGGTTTTATCCTTGAAAGGTCCTTTTTTCCTGTCAGAATCCTGTTATACATTCAGAAGGACTATAATGATGGAAGTAAGACTCATGCAAAGATTTACAAGACACAGGAACAGCACCACCTGCTTAGGATTGAGACCGGCAGACAGCAGTCTGTAATGCACCTGGCTTCTGTCCGCTTTATAGACAGGTTTGCCGTTGACGAATCTTTTGATCACTACAAAAATATTGTCAAAAATCGGGACACCCATTGCCAGGATCGGTACGAACAATGTAAGCACAGTAGCCTGCTTGAATGCACCATCCAATGCGATTATGGCAAGAATATAGCCCATGAAGCACGCACCGGCGTCACCCATAAAAATCCTTGCCGGAGGCTTGTTATATTTCAGATAGCCTGCAGCCACACCAACAAGTATAACAGACATCAGCGCCGATTTTGTCTGACCTTTGGCAAGGGCCACAATCAGCAGCGTCATGGCAGAAATGGCAGAGAGGCTCCCTGCCAGGCCGTCAAGACCATCTGAAAAATTGATCACAGTGACTACTCCGACGATCCATGTTACTGTCAGAATAAACTGCAGCCAGCCAGGCAGTACCACAATGGAAGAATGGTCAAAGGGATTCGTGAAACCGGTGAACACGATTCCTGAGAAATAAGCTATGACACCTGCCAGCGTCTGTACAATGAACTTGGGCAAAGCCGGGAAATCAAGACCATGGGTCTTGTACCAGTCATCGATGATGCCAATGCCCAGAACAAGCACTGATCCAGCCAGTATCCCGAGGTCACGTTTACTCAGACCATCGGAAAATAATACGTATACTGTTATAAATGAAGCGAAAATACCGATACTGGCCAGATGCGGCACGGGCTCCTTATGTATCTTCCTTTCTGTGGGTCTGTCTACGAAACCAATGCGCAGAGCCAGTTTCCTCAATGGAGGTATTGCTATATATACAATTAAAAAAGCTGCTGCAAAGGCTAAAAGAAATTTCATTTTTCATTCACCGTGTAATTTTCAGAAAAGGGTCTGAAAAAGTCTTTGTTTTCGAACTGCTCGCCATTATTTTATCATACGGTATGTACTTTTTTCCATTAAGAAATTGTTTCAAAAGCTTTAAGAATTGTTAAACGTACCGGCGGAAGAAGCGACCATGTCATTAATATAAATCTATTACACATCATCATTATGATCTGTCTGAATATAATTAATTGTAGACGAAAGGTCTTAAGTACTGATAACGTAAAAGGGGCATGTCTCCGCAGCCTGCCATTTATCAGCGGAATATGCCCCGTCTGGCCCTTTTTAATCTATTGACCTGTAATTTTACTTATTGTTTTCAAAATAAAGCATGCACTTGTCAGCGCGGTACTTGGCAATTACGTATTCAACAGACTGTCCGTTTTTGGAGTACAGTGTGTTCTGTATCTTAATGACCGGAAGACCTGTCTGCACCTGAAGATACTGAGCATCGGTCTGATCTGAAAAGACTATCTCCAATGAGCTTTTTGACCTGATCGGTATCAGGGGATACTTCCCTCTCAGAATTTCATGCGAGGGTCTTTTTGCTTTCAGATCTTCAATGATGTCTGGAAACAGTATCATGGGGATATAGGACGTATTATACGAAAGAATGTTTTTATCCTCTTTCGTAACATATTTAATTTCAGCAAAAACGGCTTTTTCGGAATGCCCCTGCACACCAAATACTTTTTCAAGAAACTGAGCTTCATCGATTGTGACAGCACGTAACGACATCATATCGTGCTGCCCGGGATTCTGATTGTCAAGTATCGAATCGGTAAAGCCGGTATAGTTCTTGATATCGACCTTTGATTTAGATCTTGCCACAAAGGTACCCTTGCCTTTTTCCTTATATAAATATCCGTTGTTTGTAAGCTCGCTTATTGCCTGTCTGACCGTTGGCCTGCTGATGTCGTACTGCTCGCATAGTTCCTGCTCTGAAGGGATCCTTGAGTCTCCCGGATATTCTCCTGATTCTATTTTTTGAATAATGAGCTGTTTTAGCTGAGAATATAAAGGTACATTACTGTATTTGTTTATCACGTACGACCCCTCCATGTTTCGTAAGCATAACAACACATAATTACATCATTACTAATGATAAATGATTTTTTTACTATATTCAATATAAATGTGTATAATTTTCCTATATATTTTTCAGCAAAACATACAAAAAGTCGACACTTGCCGGATATGGGCAAAAAGGGCAAAAAAAGTGCGAGATCAGTAAAATCCCGCCGGATACTTATAAATATGAGATTGAGTTACGGTAAAAACCGCAATGGTATCATCCATGAAGGATGGTATCACCCTAAAATTATAGTATTGTTTACAGTATAATGCAAGCACGCTTCAAAATATCAGCAGCCGAGGATCTTTTTGGCCGAAACGATCTGTACACAGATGCACAGGAGCTCCATCGCCTTTTTAAGCTCTTCGACCGGCGGAAGTGTCGGTGCTATTCTGATATTGCTGTCATTGGGATCCTTCCCGTAGGGATATGTTGCGCCGGCAGGAGTCAGCGTCACGCCAGCTTCCTTTGCCATCTTTACAACCTCCGAGGCACATCCGGGCATTGTGTAGAAGCTGATGAAGTATCCTCCGTTCGGTTTATTCCACCATGCTATGTTTTTATCTCCAAGCTCAGCCTCCAGAATACCAAGGACCATATCAAACTTGGGTTTGAGGATGGCTGCATGTTTCTTCATATGGTTTTCGATTCCGTCCATATCCTTCAGGAACATGACATGTCTGAGCTGGTTTATTTTATCGGATCCTATGGTTCTCAATGCCAGCAGCTTTCTGATCTGCTCCACATTGTTCCGGCTCGCTGCCATCATCGCTATGCCTGCTCCAGGGAACGTGATTTTTGAAGTTGATGAGAATATGAACACCCTGTCGGGATTGCCTGCTTTCTTACATGCTTCAAGTATGTTTTTCAGTTTGTCATGATTATCTGTGAGATGATGAACAATATAAGCATTATCCCAGAAAATCCTGAAATCCTTTGCTGCGGTACGCATATTCGCAAGTCTGTCAACGACTTCATCGGAATATGTGATTCCGTCCGGGTTGCTGTATTTGGGCGTACACCATATTCCCTTTACGGATTCGTCCTCTGCAGCAAGTCTTTCAACCGTATCCATGTCAGGGCCGTCTTTTTTCATTTCTACTGTTATCATTTCGATGCCGAAAAGCTCAGTAATGGCAAAATGCCTGTCATACCCGGGACTGGGGCACAGGAACTTCACCCTGGGTAATTTGCTCCAGGGCTGATCACTGCCGTATACACCGAATGTCATGGCACGGCTGATTGCGTCGTACATCATGCTGAGGCTTGAGTTGCCACCTATGATGATTTCGTCCGGAGCGACCTCCAGCATTTTTGAAAACAGTTCCTTTGCCTCCGGGATACCATCAAGTATGCCGTAATTGCGTACATCCGTACCCGAAGGTGTCATGCACTCTTTTGATGAGCCGGGATAGTTAAGCATTTCCATGGAAAGCTCAAGCTGCTCGGTACACGGTTTTCCTCTTGACATGTCCAGCTTAAGGTTCTCAGCCTTTATAGCTTCATATATTTTATTTAATGAATCAAGATGCTGCTTCAACTCTTCCCTGTCCATCCTTGAGAAATCCATAAAACTAAACCCCCCAAATATTGCATTTCTCACATTTTAATATATTTACTCATGATTTGCAACTCTATTGAGTAAAAAATTCAAAAGTATTGAGATGCAATAAAAAATGCACACCGTTTTGCAGGATGTGCATGTGTTTGATTCAAATTTGATTTTTGTTCCACATTATTAAAATAAAAGTTTGCTTCGTTTATGAATCAAAGATAGTTAAAGTTACCAAACAAAATTATTTAAGGATCTGTTTTATTACCCTCATAAAGTTTTGTCCGGCAAATTTCTCTATAAAGGTACTGCTGTAATTAAGCTGCAGCATGCGGTCAAACAGCGCCGGCAGGCATTCGGCTCCGCTGAGCCCATCGGGGGTACATTCGATGCCGTCGTAATCGGCGCCTATACCAATGTGATCTTCCCCTGTGACCGAACAGATATGCTCTATATGCCTTATAATATCATCTATGCCGGCTTTGTCCGAGTTGGTAAGAAAGTAAGGATAAAAATTGATTCCCACCACTCCTCCGTTTTTTTTAACAGCAAGAAGCTGTTCATCGGAAAGATTTCTGTCGTGATCGCATATTGCTTTTGCATTGGAATGGGAAGCTATGATAGGCTGCTGAGTCAATGACAGCACATCCTCGAAGCTGGCTTCGCATAAATGCGAGACGTCTATTATCATACCGAGGCGGTTCATCTCAGCCACCACCTGTCTGCCAAAGTCGGACAGACCTGCGCCGTGCTTTTCCGATGAACCGTCTGCCAACAGGTTACGGTAGTTCCATGCAAGTAGCATGCTCCTGACACCAAGCCTGTACAGCTGCCTTAATACCGACAGCTCTCCGTTCAGGCATTCGCCTCCTTCTATGGAAAGCAGTGCTGCTACCTTTCCGCCAGCCACAGCATTTTCTATATCACTGGAATTTTTACATACAGCGATCTTGTCACTGTATTTTTCCTGTGCCTCATATACCACATCGATTATGGACAATACGTTTGTCAGTACATTATTCATATGACTTCTGGGTTCAACAAAGGCCGCAAAGAACTGGACACGCTGGCCTGTGCTCAGAAGTCTTTTCAGATCAACGTGAAAATTATTTTCATACAAGTCTGCTTTGCTTTCAAACACAGAAAGCGCAGTATCACAATGTGCATCTACTATCAGCATTAAAAAGCACCTCTTATCAGATTTATTTTTTCAGGCTGAAAAGAATCGTTGATACGCCTGCCGGTGATCTCGACTACATCAAAGCGTACATTTCTTTCGCCCATTTTGTTTTGTTTGAGATATATCCAGGCCAGTGATCGTATCTTCATCCTTTTAGAATGGCTGACAGCCTCGGCAGGTGTGCCGAAAAGATTGCTGGTTCTGGTCTTGACTTCGATAAAGCATATATATTCTTTCTCGGACGCAATAATATCGATTTCTCCGTATCTTCCCGACCTGAAATTCGTGGCCAGGATCTCAAACCCAATATTTCTAAGATAGTCGGCAGCTATTTGCTCACCGAATTTTCCGAATTCGCGTTTATTCATCCTTTACTCCGTAAGGCTGTACCTGACCGAATTTCCCGTCCATATCTCCTATGAATGCAAGTATGTTCGCCACAACCTCATAAAGCTCTGCAGGTATCTCATCGCCTATTTTCATAAAGCTCAGTGCATTTGCCAGGTCTTTGTCCTCGTATACCGGTACGTCGTTCTCCCTGGCCTTTTCGATGATTTTTTCTGCGGCTTCTCCCCTGCCCAGTGCCACAATTTCAGGCGCACTGTTTTTTTCGGGATCATACCGCAGTGCCGCGGCCTTTTTTACCTTCTTCTCTTTCATCCATTATCCCCTTTACAGTATATATAAACAGTTCCTGCCATGCACCGTTTTAGCCCTTTTTGCTGCTTTCATATTTTCATATGCGCAGGTCGACCCTCTCATGCTTCATCCTGGCTGCATTCTGCAGTATCTTCTCCTGCTCGGTCACGGAGGAGGCTTCTTTCAGAATGGAATATTTAATGCCTGAAAGCTTGCGGCCGCATTCCTCAAGAGATGTGTACAGGCCTTTTATATTGGCCTTTATAAAATCATTTACCTCTCTGCTTCCGGTCCTCAGATCAATGCTTACTCCGTTGCCTTTGAGCTCAAGCAGCATCTCCACCCTTCCAAGGTTCAGGGTGTCAACGGACAGGAAAACAACAGTATCCTGAGGATCGATTCTTCTCCTGCCGCGGCGTCTGTTCATCACATACAGCTCAGCATTCGTTTTGCTGCCGGATACCTGGAGTGGTATCTGATAATACATCACATTGCATGAATTCATCATATCGAGAAGCTTTAAGGTATCATTCAGTGATGATGTGGTTTTTATGGCATCCTCTGCTGCCGCAGTATGCTTGGAAGTATTGATATAATGCTCTGTTTTGCTTATCAGATCTGATATCCTGTTTTTTATCACATTGCTGTCCAGCTCTTTATCCGACAGTTCCCTGTCGGCTTTGACAAACAGCCTTTCTATGGACTTTTTTAAATCAGAGGCAGTAATCTCCGTTTTATTTTCGGTCTTACTGTTATGGGCGGATTCAAGGCCTGACATGTCATGCCTGCCGACAGCACCGGTGTCATGATCAACAGCTTTTTCATCTGCCTTTGGCAGTAACAGGGAGACATCATCCGAAGATTCAGAGATGGTTTTGTCCGCTGATCCAAATGGAACATTATCTGAAGCTCCAGGCGGTATATTATCTGTTGTTTCAGAATTTATGCTTTCAGATGCTGTATAAGGTTTATTGACCGCAGATTTAAGCGTTGAACTATCGTGTGCTTCAAAGGGTATATTACTCGACGTTTCGGAGGGCGTGTTTTCCGCTGCTTCAGAAGATCCGTCCGATATCCTGCTCAGCACATCATACAGTGTATCGAGAAGCTTTCCCAGTTTAAGACCTCCGTCAAGAAACCTGGAAACTGTACCGTGATCCGCAATCGATTTATCCAATCCTTTGGCAATGAGATATGTTGCTTTCTCAATGTCAAAGACATCAGAACTGCTGACCATGTCAGCAGCGTTTTTTATCTGACGGGCATCCGGTTTGATGCCGTATTTCAGAAACTCTGATGCTATCCGGGTATTTGCTTCATCAGCACTTATATCCAGTGCCTCAAGCAACTCCTGAGGCTTTACGGACAGTGTTGATGTGTTGCCGGATGGATCTTTGACAGTCTTGAGTTCTATGGTTGTATTTGATCTGGACTTTACTTCGAGGGTAACGGTTTGGCCCTTTTCCAGCTCAACATCGTCACTGATCCGAGCTTTCAGGACAGAACCGTCAAAAAGCCTCAGGAGAGCTTCATTAAGCCGCGCCTCGATTACTTTTGCCCTTATGATGTCTCCGATTTCGAGACGGTTGATCAGGCTTTCCATGCCGCTTATATTTCAGATGTTATCAACGGCCGGTTTTCTATACGCATAATAAGGCTCCCCGAAGATAAAATATTATAAATACGGTAAACAGGTTAAATCCGGTAAATCAAGCTGTGAAATTCTTAGTAAAGCTTATTCTATGTATCGGACAAATACCGTATTTTTTTATAGCGTCAATATGCTGTGCAGTACCATAACCTTTGTGCTTCTTAAACCCGTAAACCGGATACATGTCGTCCAGTTCATCGAGCATACGGTCTCTTGTCACTTTGGCTATTATGGAAGCAGCCGCAATTGAGAAGCATGTTGCATCGCCTTTTATTATGGATTTCTGAGGTATGTACAGGTCCGAAAGCTCCAAAGCATCTATGAGCAGAAGCTCCGGTGCAGGGGCTACCTGCTCCGCTGCTTTTTTCATTGCCAGTTTCGCCGCGTTCAATATATTGATTTCGTCTATTGTTTTTTCGTCAACAATACCGACGCCTACGGATATGGCCTTTTCCATTATTATTTCATACAGCTTTTCTCTTTTGGATGCACTGAGCTTTTTCGAGTCATTTACACCTTCTATCAGGCAGTTTTCCGGCAGCATAACGCATGCAGCAACGACAGGACCCGCCAGCGGGCCTCTGCCTGCCTCGTCTATGCCGGCGACATATCTGATCCCCTGCTGGAATGCTTCCCGTTCGAATTTATACATTTCATGCAGTCTCTGCATTTCTTTTTCCTGTCTGGAATTTACTTTATCGCTCTTGCTCTTCTGATCCTTTTCCGTCCTGGCCTTCAGATCCTTTGCCGCCTCTTTCATCATTATCCCCCATCTCATTCCATACCGGCCTTTCCAGCGTTATATTGCCGATTTTGCCTCCGCGGAACTCATCCAACATGATCATTGATATTCTGCTCAAATCTATAACGCCGCCCTGGAGAATGCATCCCCTCTTACGGCCTGCAGCCTCCAGCAGCTCATGTCCGCTCATTCCCTGCGCATTTTCCAGCTTATAACGTCTGAAAAACAGCTCGGGATATTCGGCTGATAGCTTACTGGCCAACGCAGCAGCTACTTCTGTCACATCCATGATATCATCTTTGATGGCGCCGGTGAAAGCCAGGTTCAATGCAGTTTCCTGATCATCGAATTTGGGCCACAGTATGCCAGGAGTGTCCAGCATGTCTATTTCAGGATTCAGCCTGATCCATTGCTTGCCACGGGTCACACCGGGTTTGTCGCCTGTGACTGCGACTGCTCTGCCGGCTATTTTATTTATAAATGTAGATTTTCCAACGTTAGGTATCCCGACGACCATTGTTTTTATGGTTCTGAAAATCCTGCCCTTTTGCCTGTCCCTTTCGAACCTGTCTTTCATCAGCAATTTCAGGTTATCCTTTAGGATATTCATGCCCTTGCCTCTGATAGAGTCGGCAAAAATGACAGGGATGCTCTTTTTGTTGAACCATGCTTCCCATTCCTTTGATCTGACGGGATCTGCCAAATCTGATTTATTCAATACTATAAGTCGGGGCTTGTTCTGTACAATGGCATCAATTTCAGGATTTCTGCTGCTTGCAGGGATCCTGGCATCAATGAGCTCTATGACCACATCGACAAGCTTCAGATTTTCGGCAAGAAGGCGCCTTGTTTTCGCCATGTGCCCCGGAAACCATTGTATATTCATATCCTCTGTTCCTTTACAAAATACAAAAGGGACCTCAGGTCCCCTTTATATCTATTATTTTGCTTCTTTTGCTTCAAGTTTTTCCTTGACCTTCGCAGCTTTACCAACTCTGTCGCGCAGGAAGTAGAGCTTAGCTCTTCTGACTTTACCTTTTCTCACGACTTCTATTGCGCTGATCCTGGGAGAATGAACCGGAAGAATTCTTTCAACTCCAACTCCGTAAGATACTCTTCTTACGGTAAAGGTTTCTTTCAACCCGGAGCCCTTCTTTGCGATAACAGTTCCTTCGAAAACCTGGATCCTTTCTCTGCTGCCTTCTTTAACCTTAAGGTGTACTCTTACATAGTCACCTATGCTCAGAACCGGCAGATCGGATCTCAGCTGTTCCTGTTCCAATGCCTTGATTACGTCCATCTTTATCCTCCTCTCTTGCCTAGACGTTCATAAATGCCATATTTCAGCATCAGCGGACCGCCCGTATTACACACGACAGATATTATAGCACATGAAAGTATTGTTTGTAAATATAATAATTTCATGCTTCCGCAACGTATAAGCTACCTGGCAAGTTTTTGGCTTAAGTTAAACTCTAGTGCAAGAATTAGTTTTCTTTCATATCATCTTCATTGATTATACACTATCTCACATTTTATGTGCTTTCAGCAATTTTCTGTACAACCACCATCCTATATCGGAGTTTCAGCCTCAACTTATGCGGGAGTTGTGACAAATTCACTGCGGCAATATGACCCTGGGTTGCTCGTTTCAGTCTCCGCTTATACGGGAGTTGTGACATAGCCGCGAATTGCTCAAACAGATAAAAACAGTTTCAGTCTCCGCCTATACGGGAGTTGTGACCAATGGAGTGGAACAAGTTATTCAACATCATCTCTCGTTTCAGTCTCCGCCTATACGGGAGTTGTGACTTCAGTAACTTGCAAACCGCTCATCACGCCGTATAGTTTCAGTCTCCGCCTATACGGGAGTTGTGACACAGCCCAACAGTAAATGATAGGGTTTTACTTGGTTTCAGTCTCCGCCTATACGGGAGTTGTGACGTACCAATGATGGCAACGGTTGCAAGGATTTTCGTTTCAGTCTCCGCCTATACGGGAGTTGTGACGAATGAACGCTTGGACACAATTCTTCATCCTCCTCGGTTTCAGTCTCCGCCTATACGGGAGTTGTGACAGGGATTTCATGCGTGGTTTTACAAACCAGGAAACGTTTCAGTCTCCGCCTATACGGGAGTTGTGACCTGTTATATCTGCTGATTCTATAAGCGGTCTAAGTTTCAGTCTCCGCCTATACGGGAGTTGTGACGTTGACATCACGAGCAAATAGCTTTTCTTTCTTGGTTTCAGTCTCCGCCTATACGGGAGTTGTGACATGCTCGCCTGTCTGCTATCAGCCTTAAGGACGAGTTTCAGTCTCCGCCTATACGGGAGTTGTGACGATAACGGGACTGCCCTTTGTACTAATCGTTTAAAGTTTCAGTCTCCGCCTATACGGGAGTTGTGACAACATATACGAAGCCATATGCAATGTTATGTCGGTTTCAGTCTCCGCCTATACGGGAGTTGTGACGAAGGCAAATATACAATACCACCCAAAAAGACGCGTTTCAGTCTCCGCCTATACGGGAGTTGTGACTTAGATTCCTTTAGTGGGAGGCGGTGCGGATGAATGTTTCAGTCTCCGCCTATACGGGAGTTGTGACTTTATTGATAGTTTTCAAATAGTAGTCTACTGCGTTTCAGTCTCCGCCTATACGGGAGTTGTGACGCAGACGAGGACGGAGAATGTGATTTTTCCGAGGAGGTTTCAGTCTCCGCCTATACGGGAGTTGTGACAGCATAGCTCTGAAATCGTTCTGCCGCAGCGGTTTCAAGTGCCAAAAGTGCGGATCTCCAAAAAATGCAGCAATTCTTTGATCCTTTTTCTGTAAAAACCACACCAAAGCCTCTATTATAGAGTGGTGCGGATGACTTTACCGAAGTTAACTGCTATTATCAGTTTTATCTTCCTGAGTATTTCATTAATTTTTCCAAGTTACTTATAAATGTTTCCCCGCGGCTGGGAACACTGATTCCCTTGAATTCCTTCAAATGCTCTATCATCACAGGATTAACACTGTCGAACTTTATTTTTCCCCCTCTCTCCACCCTGAATGTAACTTCAGCTTTATGTCTTTCAAATATTTTCTGCATCGTCTTTGTAACAGCGTTCATGCGCTTCTGATCATATGAAAGCAGACTTCTCAGCCTATTTATGTACCATTCCATAACGCTGCAATCTTTATTTTCAACATCAGTCCATCCTTTTTCTCTTAGCAGGTCTAAATGTGCAATATCGTTCCGCACTCTGATAAAATCCGTTTCTTTATCTTTATCAAGACGATAAATGCTAAAGAAAGCGTTTGTATTTCCTCCTTTCAGCTTGCTTTTCAGTTTGCTGACGATTTTACCCTTTTCAAAAATGCTTAATATATCTTCTTCACTTATACCATACAACTTTCCCTGTTTTACCCACGCTAAAAGGAGAAAGTACATATCACGCTCCCAGTCCTGCACGAAACCTACCCACCGCGAAAGTATCTCCATATGTATGCTGCATATCTCATATAATGTTTCAAAGTTCAGGTTACTTTTTGCATGATTATACTCATCGATCCATTGGAGGATGTTGCCATACGATCTATGATCTGTCTGAGGAAAACATTTTGGAGAAGTAGCATATTTATCATGCAGCTCCTGTAAAATTCTCTGTGCGTACTCTGCAAAAGTAACCATCCTTCTGTCCGAATCCATTAAAACCCAATGTCTATCACAGTAAATGTTGTAATCATGCTTCGTTGCCTGTTTCCGGTCATGCAACACCTGTCTGTATACTCCCATAACACCGGAACGCATCAATTTTAACATGCTCCGGTGAAGTACGGGACTGGAACCATCAGTCTGAAGATAAAATGTACCGTAATCCGACATGTCACCTTCAATTAGTTGATTGAATTCTTCTTTTGCACGCTTCCTCCATACTTCCTCTGTATAAACCGGAGCAGCTTCTGTCAGTCTAACAAGCTCCGCCAGTTCCTCGATTTTTTCAATCATTTTTATGTCTTCATCAAAATCTGCTTCACCGGTCCAATTTAACATTGAAGCACGAAAACGGAGCATCTGCTGCTGAAGTTCGCTGAGTTCCTTTCCGTCAAGCAGGCGCATGACTGTGTAAAATACCAGCAAATATCCTTCGATTTTATTTTCATCAAATGAGGTGCGTAAATTTACAGATTCATTGATCCACTCTTTCTCATCTCTTTCATTTCTCTGCGGATGCATCATATCATAATATTCTTCACCATACCGCTCCTGCAAAAAGTCGTTAAAAGCCTCGGCAAAAAGTTCACGTACAAACCGCTGAGCATAGTCGGTCTTGTCTTGTTCCAATTCCTCGTTCTTCTTTTCTGTCTCGGAAATTTTCCTCTGTAATTCTTTCATTAATTCTGAGAGCTTCATACCATCGTGGTATATTTCCTCTACTGCACGATAACCAAAATCGCTTGCTTTATCAGATTTACTTCTGTCCACAGCCAGTGTCCTGTTTCTGTCTAACACCTTAGAAACCTTGCTGGTGACAATGGTATCATCCTTCATTACTTCAGGCAAAAAATGATGCTTATATATAAGCTGCAAGAGATTTTGCAAAGCACGCTGGGCATCGCTGTCGGCACTGATATAAGTCTCTGATTCGAAAAATGCATCCATTTCAAGTTCGGATTCATTATCGATATTGCCTGTGATGTCATTTTTGATATCAGTATTGATAACGGATTCCGAAGTCACAGTCATATTCTTAAGCTGCCTGAACCATTTCAGTTCGCATTCGTTTTCCAGGCTTGTTTTTACATCATGCCCTTTAGTGGTGCATTCATGTATGAGTCTACGTTCATATTCACTTCTGAGATTTTTCCCTCTTTCATATACTCTTTTGAAAGACGGTGTCATCTGGTTATTGGGGCTGTATAGTGAAAACTCTAAACCTTGCTTTGTAAAAATCCGTGTCAGCAGATCATTACTGTAATATAGCGGAAGATTCATGCTTCTTATCCGATTCGCGAAAGCTTTGCCAAGGTTTTTCCTGTCATTTTGATAAAGCCACAGGAGAATACTTGTGCTTTTATCAAGCTCATTTTCAATTTCTGCGGAGATTTTCTTAAGTGTCTGAGCAAAACCCATATTTTTATAATGAAATATATTGACACGCAGGTGCTTTACACAAGTTACGCACTCTTTCAGCAGTTTATTGCACAGTTGTCTGTCATCCCGGATTATTTTCAGAATGGCAACATTTTCATCATTATATGCATCCTGCACCTTATCCAACGGGAAAAAATACTGCAGTTTTTCTTTGCATGCTTGTACAAAAGCTGTGGTGTATTGCTTAACAAGAAAGTTTTCTCTGTAATCTTTTACATCTACAACATTTTTATCATTTAAAATATCACCATCATACTGATAAAAATAGCATAAACGTGATATCGACCATAAAACAGCAGTCATTACCTGTTTCTTTACTGCCTCTGTAACTTGTATTCTTTGCAGCGTATCGCTGTTCACAGGAAGCCGTTTATCGCCTTTGCAGCAGTACTCATAGAGCTTTCCGTAGAGAATATGCATCTGGGTACTTTGATTAATAAGTTTTCGGCGGACTACATTGGCCATGTGTTTCGGCTCAAGTAAACGTGAAAGAACAGCCTTGTCCGTAAGCAGATCCTGCCGTTTTCGGGCTCCAGCCGTTTTTGCTTTTATGGGAAAATTCTCTTTGAAATACTCTTTCACTGCCTGAAAGTAGTATTTCATGTGACGGTGGTTATCAGGATGGTTTTCCCATAACTCGTGAAAGTGTTTTTTAAGCACCTCGTCTGCTGCTTTGGCAATTGATCGTGTTTTTCCGTCACACAATGTTAGTTGCCTGTTTATATCATTAGAAAGCTTATCATAATCAAAAATTTTCTCCATCTCTGTCAGCACAGGATAGAAATCATCGCTGTCATGTTGCAATGATGACTGCACTGGCTGGAGTAAATCAAGTAACCAGGCTGTACGATCACTATTAGCTTCGATTGAACCATCCTCTTTGATCAGCAATGGTATTTTATTATTCCTTATTGAACTATAAATACGTTTTTTTCGATGCTTTATTTCTTCCTGCAGTATCTTTTGAATTTTCACTAACTCAGCTTCTGCCAATGCTCTTTCTTCGTCGTTTCCCTTTACCAGATCAAGCAATGCATTAAAGAGAGTCTTTGTGCCTCCTTCGGCCGTAAAGCTCTTGCCATAGTCTGAAAGTGTCTCATTGCATTTCTTTTCGGCAACATTAAGTGGCAGTTTCTTTACTTTAT
>ENA-OWOZ01002379-OWOZ01002379.1-bioreactor-metagenome-genome-assembly--contig:-NODE-2379-length-14241-cov-3.227055_pt1 | contig 14241 bp, 8 predicted proteins | sample MGYA00238140_ERZ651804 | MGnify/ENA primary metagenome ERZ651804 (study PRJEB26910, sample SAMN07631232) | bioreactor metagenome | isolation source: Switchgrass digestor | place: USA: Dartmouth... | reverse complement strand
AGACAAAATGAGTTTTCAAAAGAACCCGTATAAATATATTATAATTACTATTCTAGTATTTACACTGGCAGCTTCACCACTACTATCTACTGCAAAGGCTGAGGATAATACGTATATGGTTGACAATCCGGAAATACTTAGAACCGAGATGCTCCAACCAGGAGTAAATCATCAAGTTTACAAGGATTTAAAAGGACATTGGGCAGAGAAGTATATGGTGGAATTAAGCAATATGGAAATACTAAAGGGATTTGTTGACAAGACTATGAAGCCCAATAAAGTAATAACCAGGTCAGAATTCATAACCATGGTAGTGAGAGTCATGGGTTTACAAGATGATTCAAAAAAGCATTCTGATTATATGGATATCCCTGCTACTCATTGGGCCTATTCATACGTTAACAGAGGTAAAGCCCATGGGCTATTGGATTATTTTAATGAAAAGAATTTTTATCCTAATAAGATAATAACTCGCGAGGAAATGGCTATTATTATTTCAGAAGCTTTGCCTGAAGACTTTGTAGTGGACAAGCCTGTATCTTTTAATGATATAAAGAGTGGTTATCCAAATAAAACAAGCATAGATAAAGCCTCTTCAGCAGGAATAATAAACGGACTGCCTGATGGAAGTTTTTCTCCCAAAGGCAGTTCTTCGAGAGCAGAAGCAGCTGCTATGATTTATAGATTTATAAATCTGAAATCTGAGCTTCAGGAATCACTGATTTTTAATTTTGTCAAAGCATATGAGAAAAGCCTTATAGAAGCGGCTAATGATAAAAACATAGTTTTAAATGGTGTTATGGAGTATTCTATAGGTAAAGAAAAATCATTAAACCTTGAACGAAAAAAAGTCATCGAAGAATTGAAGAGTTCTAACATAAATAGAAATATTGGACAAATAGAGATTCATATATTGCAGAACTCATTATATAAGTCTATTGCAGAGATAAGCTATGATATCACTGTTGAGAAAGGTATATTTAAGAAGAGCTTATATAATGTAAGGAAGAATCTGTATATGACAAATAGAAATGGAAAATTTGCAGTATACGATTCTTCATGTGATTACATTCTTATAAGCAATGAAGGAACTGGTAACAAAATCAATCTCACATGGGATTATATTTATAGAAGCACCCCTGATATGACTGGCGTAAAGAAGATTGATGGATTGAATGTTATCTCTCCAACATGGTTTGTAATGAAAGATGAGGCCTTGAACTTTATAGACAAGGCTGATGTAAAGTACTCGGATTGGGCTCATGAAAATGGATACGAGGTATGGCCTCTTTTTGGAAACGGATTCGATAAAGAGCTAACAGCTAAAGTCTTAGCTGATCCAGTAAAAAGAACCAAGCTGGTAAATAAGATAATTGAGCTTAGTTTGAAATACCAAGCTGATGGTATAAATATGGATTTTGAAAACATGAGGACAGAAGACAGTGATGAATATACTTTATTAATAAAAGAGTTATCGATTAAAGCTAAGGAGAAAGGGCTTTCACTATCTATTGATGTTACTCCAATAAATAAATATTCCAGTTGGTCAACATGCTACAACAGAAAAGAATTATCCAAGTATGCGGATTATATAATATTAATGGGATATGACCAATATTGGGAAGGAAGTCCTGTAAGCGGTTCAGTTGCACAGTTGAGTTGGGTTGAAGACAGCTTAGTGAAGATGCTAGAAGAGGTTCCAAAGGATAAGCTTATACTGGGAGTACCTTTTTATACCAGACTGTGGAAAGAAACCTATGAAAATGGAAGAACTGTTGTAACATCTAAGGCTCTTTCAATGGCAGATGGAGAAAAGGCTATTAAAGATAATAATGCAATCAAGGTATGGGATGAAGAAAGCGGACAGTACTATGCCGAATATAAGAAAGATGGTTCCTTATACAGAATATGGCTGGAGGACGAGAATTCAATAAGGCTTAAGGTTAAACTGGCTAATAAATACAATATTGAAGGAGTGGCATCCTGGAGAAAGGGTTTTGAAAAACCTGCTGTATGGGATGTAATAGATTCAGTTCTAAGTGCAGCATCATTATAATGATGCTGCACTTAATTTTTTGATTAATATGTGATAAATAGGCAAATAATTAGAATATATACATTTATTAACGGAAGGTGAAAATATTGAGAGAAAAAACAGCCATAGAAAGCAGAACTGTTGCTGTCAGAAGAAAAAGATCTATGTTTTTTGTATTTGCAGTCTTAGTGTTTTTTGTAGTTTATAGATTTTCATTATTTAGTTACTTTGGATTTGTTATTGTGTCAGATGCGAAAAATATAATAAGAGATTTTGAAAGGAGCTATCTTTACAGCCATGTGCTGATGAATAGAGACTATATTGATTTAAAAAACAGTATTATAAATAAGCTCATAATATCAAAAGAAGAAATAAACAGCTTAATAAGCCATTCAAAAAAGTTATCCGGGGATTATATAACAAATTTCAGCTATGCTGATTTGGCTCAAGGGAAGATTAAATATTCACTGTATAAAAAGATGAAATTTGAAAAAAGGAAAATAGATGATGATACATTCTATATTAGGTTGACCAGCTTTGGTGAAAATGCAGAGGATAAATTCTATAAAGCCTTAGACAAAACGGAAAAGATGGATTATCTAATATTGGATCTGAGAGGAAACCATATATGTAATTATGATGAGGTGATAGAGATAGCAGACGACTTACTTCCGGGCAAAAGGATAATAGCAACGATAGAATTTGCAAATTCTAAGCATCAATACAACTCAAATGATTTTTTTTATAGATTTAAGAAAATTTTTATATTCTTGGACCAAGAAAGCGGATGTGGTTCTGAAATGCTTGCTCTAACATTAAAAGAAAATCTGAAGGATAATGTTGAGATAATAGGAAAAGACACTATGGGTATGGATATAGGCCAAGTCTTTAAGACATATTATAACAAGATAAATTTCAGTATAGCTTCATTCAAATGGGATGTAGAAGGCCAGAACTCGAAAGATCTGGCCAAATACCTAGTGAAATATAAAAATACAAAACTAATTAATCTTGAAGATTATATGGCAGTAGTAGAAACATTGAAGTAACTGATATCATTTATTTGAAGCATCCTGTTTTGAATAACTGTTTAAATAATTGTGGCGCATCACTATACATTCAGCAGGGTCTATAAACCTTACTTTTCCGAACAAAGAGGCACCTATATAAGCTTTACAGGCTTTCTTGGTAATCATGCTTACGGTTGCAGCCTCTTTCTCTGTTCTTCCGAAACATAAGGCACCTATTTTGCGTATAAATACTACAAAAGAGTTCTTAAGGGCAGCGACAACTTCTTCGGGATCAAATTCAACAATCTTTGCACCAGTTCCAGCAATCTGTGCAAAATCATCAAGGACAGGCTTTAGTTCAATACCATAACAACATAGGGCTCTAATCTCCGGTGTGTTCATGAATAATGAATGCTGTAATTCTCTGTACTCCTTATATACAGCATTATAAATTTCTGCTTCCTGTGGTAAAGATGTATTAGTGTTTTTAGTTAAAATGGAGCTATCTATTATATCATGATTTAGTGAAAGTGAAAAACTTATCATAGCATTAATATCAAAAACTGTTTTTCTGCTAAGCTTAAAGTATTGTTTTATGATGAGATCATGACAAATCTCTTCCAATTCAGAAGCTACTGAGAAAGCTTCATCATAATCCTTACCTATGCATAGGGCACCATGATTCTTCATAATAACGGCTTTGGAACCTGATTCACTTAAGGCTCTCATAACATTATTTTTCAGTTCATCTGTGCCAGGGAGAGCATATTCAGCCAGCGTTACTTTCAAACCCAGATAGGGATTGACTTCATCCAGCTCAACAAAATCTATGGCTGCAGCACTAACCATTGAAGCATATTCCTGATGGGTATGTATCACAAAATTTACGTCAGGATATGTTTTATAGACTTCAGCATGAATAGCACTTTCAGAGGATGGCTTTATATTTCCACTGTAACTGCAGTCTGCTATATTTACTACTACTATATCATCAGAGGTAAGGGTCTGATAGCTTCTTCCGCTTGGTGTTACTACAAACTTATAATTGTCTATACGACAGCTCACATTTCCATAGGTACCTGCTATTAAACTTTTTTCTATAAGGTTAAGTCCAGCTTTCAACACCAATTCCTTTGCTTTGTAAATATCCATAATATTCTCCTTTAAAGCAAATATAATCATATCTTAGAATAACATTTTTACTATTCCCAGTGCAATAAGTAACCAATAGCTCTTAGATTACAATTCAGTTTAACTCACTGCACACTATTTATTTAATTATTTATTTATTGACATTTACAATAGACAATGCTATAAAAGACCTAAAAGTAAATTTTGTTTCACTTACGGGCGATTATTAGAGAGCGTTGCTGCAGACATTAGTGATTCCAATATATGCTGAGGTGTTATGATTGAAAATAATAATTAGTCTTTATTTAATACTTGCGGTTATATTAGCTCAGTTTTTTGCTGCCTATTTCTTTTCAAAAGGCAGAACTAGCTATCGTAGGGTATTTGCTACCTTGATTCTATGTGTTAGTATCTATTTAATTGGTTATTTAATGATGATTAACAGTAGCAATTTGGAAGAAATGATTTTTTGGAACCAGATTCAGTATCTAGGATTACCCTTTATTTCTGTACTATGGCTGATGGTGGCTCTTATTTATACAAAATCCATTTATTTTATAAAAAGTCGGGTAGCGCTTTTGCTATTTTTTGTACCTGTAATTACCTTTTTTATGCGGCTCACCAATCATTGGCATCATCTTTTTTATACAAATTTGGAAGCAAGACAGATATTTGGATATTATTCCTTGTATGCGGAGAGAGGTCTCTGGTACTATGTAAACATTTCACATACAATAATATGTTTGTTTCTGACCATTATCGTTTACTTTTTAGGATATCTTAAGAATCAGGCTGGATATACCAAGTCTCACTTTCTGGTTTTCTTTTTTGCTTCCTTATTCCCCCTCATTGGGATAACACTGATTCTTTTTACTTTCGAGGAGAGGAGCATCGATTATGCCGCATTGATAATGCCAATTTCCCTGCTTATTATTGGCTATGGCATTTTAAAATATGATTTTTTGGAAATAAGAACCTTGGCCAGGGATACAGTTTTTGAGAACAACTTGGCTGGTATGGTGTTATTGGGTCCAGGGCAAAGGATAATTGATTACAATAAGGCTGCAAGGAAGTTCTTCAGGGCACTAAACATTAAATTAGATAATTATCCCATTGAGCATATTCTTAATGAGGAGCCGGAGTTGCTGCAAGTTTTCAAAAGTGATATTACTTGGGATATTGCTTTGACACTTGATGGGGAAGAGCGGTTTTTTGAGATTGACGCAGTACCGTTAGGTGATTCTCACGATGGAAACATTAGAATGCTTAAAACCATACGTGATGTTACAGAAGAAAGAAAAATTCAGGAGACACTAAAGACTTTGGCAACTACAGATTCCTTAAGCGGCCTTAATAATAGGGCTGAATTCATGAATTTGGCTCAAAGGGAGTTTGTTCTCGCTAAAAAGCATAATGAGGAACTATCATTGTTGATGATGGATTTGGATTGTTTTAAGAACATCAATGATACTTATGGACATGCAGCCGGAGATGAAGTGATTCGTGAAATAGGTAGCCTTTTAATGGCCAGTTTCCGAAAAACCGATATTGCCGGGCGCATAGGAGGAGAAGAATTTGCTGTGGTTTTGAAGAACACATCTTTAAATGATGGGATAAAGGCAGCGGAAAAGTTTAGGGAAACTGTAGAAGGGAAAAAAGTAATTTACAGAAAACAAGAAATTAGCTTTACAGTAAGCATTGGAGTGGCAGCAATCTGTAGCGATGTTGATGATAGCAATAGTATTGAAGACATTTTAATCAAGGCAGATGATGCTTTATATAAGGCAAAAGCTATGGGACGAAATTGTGTTGCAGCTATGGAATCATGTATGGAAGATCCAGAAGGGACAAGCTATTTTTTATAAGTAATTTGGAGGATACTGCTAATATAAAAAGTAGTATCCTTTATTTTTCTGGTTATACTAGATTATTATACTTAATTATACTTACGAAAAGATGGTGATAAAATGACTGACAATCATCTTGTACCGAACAGATTGATAACTGAAAAATCCCCGTATCTTCTCCAGCACGCTTATAATCCTGTGGATTGGTTTCCTTGGAGTGGTGAAGCCTTTAACAAGGCTAAATCCGAGGATAAGCCAGTATTCCTTTCCATCGGCTATTCCACCTGTCACTGGTGTCATGTGATGGAGAGAGAGTCCTTTGAAGATGATGAGGTTGCTGATATTCTAAACAAGCACTTTGTTTCTATAAAAGTAGATAGAGAAGAAAGGCCGGATATTGATCACATATATATGGAAGTTTGCCAGTTGCTTACCGGAAGCGGAGGTTGGCCTTTAACAATAATAATGACTCCAGATAAAGAGCCATTTTTTGCAGGCACATATTTTCCTAAAAAATCAAGATACGGTTATATAGGGCTTATGGATCTCCTTTGTAAGATTAATGAAACTTGGAAAAATCAAAGAGATGAGCTTTTGAGATCAGCAGATAGCATTATCGGGGCTTTATCAAAAGAAGAAGGTGAAGAAGATAAAAGTTCTATAAATGAAGATATGATTCAGAAGGCTTATAAATCACTAAGTGGCAGCTTCGACGAAAAATATGGAGGAATGGGAACCGCCCCCAAGTTTCCTATGCCTCACAATATAATGTTTTTACTGCGCTATTATAGAATCACAAAGACAGAAAAAGCTCTTCAGATGGTAATTAAGACATTGGAGTCAATGTATAGAGGAGGCATATACGATCACATAGGCTTCGGTTTCTCCAGGTATTCTACAGACAAGAAATGGCTTGTACCTCATTTTGAAAAAATGTTATACGATAATGCATTGCTAATGTATGCATATACAGAAGCATATCAAGCCACAAAAAAAGCTTTATTCAAGGATATTGCCCTCCAAATAGGGGAATACATCCTTAGAGATATGACATCTCCCATGGGAGGTTTCTATTCAGCAGAAGATGCAGATTCTGAAGGAGAAGAAGGCAAATTTTATATTTGGGATAAAAAAGAGATATATGACATACTTGGCGAAGGAGGCGGAGAACTATTTTGTAAAGCCTATAATATAACAGATAAAGGCAATTTTGAAGGAAAGAATATACCAAATTTGATAGAAAACGAATCCTTTGAAAAAGTATATAAAGATGAGAGTTTAACAGCATTAAGAAATAAACTTTATGAATATAGAGAAAGAAGAGAACATCCATTTAAGGATGACAAAATACTAACTTCATGGAATGGTCTTATGATTGCAGCAATGGCCTTCTCTGGAAGAGTTTTTGACAATATAGAGTTCTTAGATGCTGCCAAAAAAGCTGTAGACTTCATACTAATGAACTTAAGAAGGCAAGATGGAAGACTACTGGCAAGGTATAGAGAAGGATCAGCTGATCATCTTGGATATTTGGATGATTATGCTTTCTTCATCTGGGGATTAATAGAGCTATACCAGGCTGGATTTGATGAAAGATACATCAGTACAGCAGCTGAACTGGCCGACGATATGCTAAAGCTATTTTACGATAAAGAGCAAAAGGGCTTTTTCATTTACGGTATAGATGGGGAAAAACTAATAACAAGACCTAAGGAATTATACGATGGTGCTATGCCATCAGGTAATTCAGTGGCAGCATTGACACTACTAAAGCTTTCAAGACTTACTGATAAGAATGAGTATGAGGATATAGTAAATGATATGTTTCAAAGTTTTGGAGGAAAAGTTGGCAGGTACCCTGCTGGTTATACTTATTTTCTTTCTGCTTATATGTTAGCTGCAAAAGAAAGCATGGAAGTGGTGCTTGTTGGTAAAAGAGAAGCAAAAGAAACGTCAGAAATGTTGAGAATAGTAAATGATGAATTTTTACCTCACATTGCAATATCATTAAAGAAAAATGGAGATAATAACTACACAATGCTTGATGATAAGACCACAGCATATATTTGCAGAGGTTACAGCTGTTCAAAACCTATAAAAGATATAGATGAGTTTTCTAAAGCAATACTGCTTGGATAGTATTGTGCTTTAGGGAGGAGGATAACTAATGAGAAAAATAGGATTACTGCCTAGGTTAATAATTGCTATAATTGCAGGTATAATAATAGGCAGCATTGCACCTGTATGGGTAGTTAGGTTACTGGCTACATTTAATGGCATATTCGGTAACTTTCTTGGATTTGCCATACCATTAATTATCATTGGATTTGTGGCTCCAGGAATAGGCGATCTAGGTTCAGGAGCTGGAAGGTTATTGGCTATAACAGCCGGTATAGCGTATTTATCTACTGTAGTTGCAGGGGTGACAGCATTTTTTGCATCTTCTGCAGTGCTTCCAATGATTTTGACTCCGGGAAGTCTCACAATTAATGCTGAGAATCCAGAAGAAGCTTTGGTAGCAGGGTTCTTTAGTGTAGATATGCCTCCAATTTTTGGAGTAATGACTGCCCTCTTGATTGCTTTTACAATCGGAATTGGAATTGCGGTAATTAACGGTGATACTATAAAGAAATTCATGAATGAATTTCAGCAGATTATTGAGAAGTTGATTATAAACATTATAATACCATTACTGCCATTTCACATTTTGGGCATATTTGCTAACATGACTCATGCTGGTCAAGTAGCTACAATTATGTCTGTCTTCGCTAAGGTATTTGCTATGATTATTGTGTTGCATATAATAATTTTAGCGGTTCAGTACCTAATAGGAGGGTCTTTTGCAGGCGGAAATCCTTTTAGGCTGCTAAAGAATATGATTCCAGCTTATTTTACTGCTATAGGTACTCAATCTTCAGCTGCTACCATACCTGTAACACTTGAACAGACCAAGAAAAATGGAGTAAGCGATGGTGTAGCTGATTTTGTAATACCTTTATGTGCTACAATACACTTATCGGGAAGTACTATTACTTTGGTAAGCTGCTCTATGGCAGTAATGCTGCTAAATGGAAAAATGGTTAATCTTGGAAGCATGTTCCCCTTTATTTTGATGTTAGGCATTACAATGGTAGCAGCGCCAGGAGTGCCTGGAGGAGCAGTAATGGCTGCTTTGGGATTGCTGGAATCCATGCTGGGATTCGATCAAAATCTTCTGGCTTTGATGATTGCCCTATATCTAGCTCAGGATAGTTTTGGAACTGCTTGCAATGTAACAGGCGATGGAGCCATTGCTTTGATGGTGAACAGAATTTCAGGCTATAAGCTAAAAAGTTAGAAAAAACTCTTCGCAGCAATGCGAAGAGTTTTATCTAGATGTCTTTAATATTCTTTATGAAGTCATATGTTATTCTTGCTGTTATTCCCCAGATTATTTTATTTTCAAATAAGTAAAAATAAACAGGGTATTTGCCCTTCCCCCACTTGTATTTCTTACCATTTTGTATCATATCATAGGGAAAATCTTCTCTCGGCTTGAGGTTCACATCTATATAATGGCATTTAGGTTCATGAGACAAAAGGAATGATAGAGGTACAGTGAAGACTTCTTTTACTTCATCATTATTAAAAGTACCATTATAGCCCTTCAAAACTCCTATATATGGGTAAATAATCGTGTTAAATGGAGTGACGAGTATATCAGAAGGACCTAGAATCTCTATATTTTCTGGTTTTAACAATAGTTCTTCAGCAGTTTCCCTTTTTGCTGCCACATCTTTTGCTTCGCCTGGCTCAATTCTACCACCAGGAAAGCATATTTCATTAGGCTGTTTTTTTAAGTTTTCTGATCTTATTTCATATAGAAGTGATAAACCATCTTCTTTTTCTATTATTGGAATAAGAACAGAAGACTTAGTATAATTATTGCTACCAGAAATAGAGTTTTCTTTTTTGGATAATTTTATAATCTTATCAAACATAACTATTGATTCCTCGCGTATATTTTTATTAGGGTATCTAAATTATATCATAAACAGTTGAAAAATGAGCATATGTACGAGAAATTAGTATTATTGTCCGCATATGACAAAAAATTAATATAATATTCATATTGTCAAATTATTATGCAAATGGTAATATGATTAATAAATATTTGAAAATATGGACAGAAATACAAATTTCATATTTGTCCGCCCTGGACGAATGCATCAATATGCACCGTTGATTTCTGGACTATAGGGGGAGATTTACTATATCAATGAGATATAGTAAATATATAAAACATGTATGAGGAGGAGAAAAATGAAAAAATTAAGTTTCTTGCTAGCTATTGTACTCATTCTATCTTTTAGCCTAACTGCCTGTGCTAAACCAGCAGAACAGGCAACTGCAGAGACACCTGCAGCAGAAACTCCCGCCGCTGAAGGCGATACAATCAGAATCGGAGTATTTGAGCCTATAACTGGTGCAAATGCAGGCGGTGGAGCTCTTGAAGTTGAGGGCATAAAGCTGGCAAACAAATTATATCCGGAAGTATTGGGCAAAAAAGTTGAACTTGTTATTGTTGATAACAAGTCAGACAAGGTAGAAGCTGCAAATGCTGCAGCACTGTTAGTTGAGAAGGAAAAGGTTGCAGCCATTATAGGAAGCTGGGGAAGCTCGCTTTCCATGGCAGCAGGAGACATAGTTAGAAATGCAAAGGTTCCTACAGTTGGAGCTTCCTGTACAAATCCATTAGTTACACTAAACAATGATTTCTATTTCAGAGTATGCTTTATAGATCCATTCCAGGGAACAGTTATGGCAAACTATGCATTTAATAAACTGGGAGCAAAAAAAGCTGCAATTATTCAAGAGGTTTCCAATGATTATTCCGTCGGTCTTGCTAAATTCTTTGTTGATTCATTCAAAGCCCTTACTGGTGATGAAAATAGCATAGTGGCAACTTCAAACTACAATACTGGCGATCAGGACTTTACAGCTCAGTTGACAAACGTAAGTGCAGCAAAGCCTGATGTAATATTTGCACCTGGTAACTTTACTGAGTCAGCTCTTTTGATCAAGCAGGCAAGACAACTGGGAATTACTGTACCAATAATTGGTGGAGACACTTGGGAAACACCTGAGTTTATAGATATAGGTCAAGCTGATGTTGAAGGCACAGTATTCTCAACTTTCTTCGCAACAGAAAAGCCTATTACAGCTGAATCAGAGAAATTCCTTGCTGAATACAGAAAAGAATACAACAAAGAACCTGCTGCTGTTACTGCTCTTGGATATGATGCATATATATTGATACTTGATGCCATTGAGAGAGCAGGTAGTGCTGATCCTATAAAGATTAGAGACGAATTAGCTAAAACTAAAGATTTCATGGGAGCCGCCGGTGTTATAACACTTGATGAAAATGGAGATGCTGTTAAGGATGCCGTTATAAAAGTTGTAAAAGACGGCAAGTTCACATACATGGATACAGTTAAACCTGAAATGAAGTAATAGATAATAGTTGGACATTTAATGACACTCACAAGAACCCTTAAGGTCTTGTGAGTGTTGTTTTTTTAATGTTATTGAATAAAATATGATAAATATTGGTAAACATAACGAATGTAAGGTGTTGGCTTTCAGCATCAAAAATATAGATGATTGAAATAGTGCTGGCTATACTGTATCATTTATTTTGCTAAATATGATTTCAAGAAAGGTATGAATATAGTATGATTGCATCAATCTTTGTTGGTATTGCTATGTTTATTAAGCTGCTATACTTCAATAATCTTATAGGAGGCAGGATTTATTCCATAGTGGGGCTTGTCATATCATTGATAGGGGCTTTATTTATACTCCTGTGTCTGATACCTATTGTCAAGGGAAAGTGGAGAATAAGAAGCATGCTTATATTGAATATTGTTATTACCCTACTAATTATTTCAAATCTGTTGTTCTATAGGTATTTTAACGATATAATCACATTGCCTATAATAACTCAAATAATAATGGTAGGATCAGTTTCAAGCAGTGTACTGAACCTTATTCATTTATCAGACTTACTGTTCTTTGTGGATTTTTTGTTATTTATTCCAGCATATAGAATAACAAATTACCAAAGACAATATGAAAAGTATAGCTGGCCTATGAGAGTGTTATTATCAATTGGACTATTAGCAGCAGGTTCCTTTCTTTCATACTATGGTATTTGCTTGCTAGATAAAAACCAGCCTAAAATATTAACCACATTTTATGATAAGTCATATATTGCACAACACATAGGACTGATAAACTACCATGCCATAGATGCATTCAAATTTATTAAAGAAGAGATAAAAGAAAAATCATTAAGTGATGATGAGAAAGAAAAGATTAAATTATGGTTTAAAGAAAAAAATGCTCTGATTCCAGATAAACCTAAGTATTATGGATTGGGTAGAGGAAAAAATCTTATGGTTGTTCAGGTAGAAGCACTGCAAGGCTTTGTTATAGGTAAGAAAATAAATGGTATGGAGATCACACCAAATCTAAACATGTTAATGGATAAAAGCATATATTTTGAAAACTATTATTGTGAAACCGCTGCTGGTGGCACATCGGATGCAGAATTTCTGGCAAATACATCTCTCTATCCTTTAAAATCAGGAGCAGTATATATGAAATACCCAGGCAACAATTATTACTCCTTACCAAAAATACTAAAGGAAAAGGGATATAGCGCCTTTGTAATGCATGCCTATAAACCTGGCTTTTGGAATAGAAGTGTAATGTATCCTAGCTTAGGCTTTGATGAGTATCTGAACAGAAATCATTATGAGCATGACGAAGTTATTGGAATGGGGCTAAGTGACAAATCCTTCTTCAGGCAGTCTTTAGATTATTTGAAAAACAAGAAGGAACCTTACTATGCCTTTCTAGTTACATTAACTAGCCACTACCCCTATGATAATACTAAGGCATATAATGATGCTCTAAACGTGGGCGAACTTAAAGGAACTTTTTTAGGGAACTATTTAGAAGCTATACACTATGCAGATTCATCCCTTGGATACCTGATTGATAAGTTGAAAGAGGAAGGGCTATGGGATAACACTATTCTTGCTATATATGGAGATCATTATGCCATTTCTAAGGATAGAAAAGATGAGCTAGCTGACTTCCTGGGTATTGATGATATGAATAATTACATGTGGGTTAAGCATCAGAAAGTTCCACTTATCATCCATCTTCCAGGAGATGAAGGAGCTGGAGTCAGGACAATAGCTGGAGGAGGATTGGATCTGATGCCCACATTATTAAATATTATGGGCATAGATAGCAAGACTATTCCAATGATGGGGAGAGATTTGCTTAATTCTGATGAAGGCTTGGCAGTTATGAGAAATGGATACTTCATCGATGATGATTATTTATGTCTTCCTGCTGATGGTGCCGCTTATGATATAAAAACAGCTGAACCCTATCCAATAGAAAACTTGAAGGATAAAATTGCTGATATATTCATGGAATTGGATATATCACAAAAGATAATAGAAAATGATATGGTTGAGGAGATAAGGAATTATTTACTGAAATATAAAGAATAAAGGCCTGCTATGCAGGTCTTTAACAATCTGTATTGAATAAATGAATATATACACTCTGTATAAGTAGGTGATGTTTTATGAATGTGATGATAGTGGATGATGAGAGACTCATTGTAAAGGGTCTGAAATACAGCCTTGAGCAGCAGGGCTATAATGTGTTTACAGCCTACAATGGTGCGGAAGCAATAGATAACCTGACGAAAAATGTAATAGATTTTATCATATTGGATCTCATGCTTCCTGATACTGATGGTATGATGCTTTGCAAGAGGATAAGGCAAAGTTATGATATTCCTATTCTTATGCTTACTGCTAAGGATGGAGATTATGATAAGATTTTGGGTTTTGAATTTGGAGCAGATGATTATATGACAAAGCCTTTCAATACACTGGAACTCATTGCAAGAATGAAAGCAATTATAAGGAGGAGCGAAAGGAAGGTTGAAGCGAATTCTATCACAAAAGATGATCTGATTATAAGTCAAAATGAGCGCAGGGTATATTTGAAAGGGAAAGAAATAAATCTAACTGCAAAAGAATTTGACTTGCTTTATCTTTTAGCTAGCAATCCAGGAAGAGTTTTTACAAGAGATGATATATACAGCTTGGTATGGAAAGAAGATGCTTATGATGTGAGAACTATA
>ENA-OWOZ01002378-OWOZ01002378.1-bioreactor-metagenome-genome-assembly--contig:-NODE-2378-length-14246-cov-3.599760_pt1 | contig 14246 bp, 16 predicted proteins | sample MGYA00238140_ERZ651804 | MGnify/ENA primary metagenome ERZ651804 (study PRJEB26910, sample SAMN07631232) | bioreactor metagenome | isolation source: Switchgrass digestor | place: USA: Dartmouth... | reverse complement strand
AGGGAAAGTATTGAGTTTCCATCCAGTACCAAACGTTCATTGGCCAGATACCATGTACACTTATGAAAGAGATACAAAAACTCTCTTCTCCTGTGATATGTTTGGAGCATTTGGTAGGATGAAAGATCATTGCTTTGATGATGAGCTAACACCTGAGGAAATAGACTTCTTTGAATTTGAAGGAATAAGGTATTACTCTAATGTCATGACAACCTTTACACCTAGTTTGAGAAAGGCAATTGAGAAAGCAAAAACTCTAGATATAAATATTATAGCACCTGGTCATGGTCCCGTTTATAGAAAGAATCCTCAAAAAATCATAGATGATTATTATAGGTTTTCCCAATATGCTGATGGAGCAGGTAAGAATGAAGTCACCATATTGTGGGGATCCATGTATGGAATGACTGCAAAAGCAGTTGAGTATGTTGAGGGCATACTTCAAAGAGAAGGCGTCAAATATAACAAGATAGAAATGCCAATAGAAAGTGATAGTGAAATGATTGCAACAGTTTTTAAATCTGCAGGTGTAATCATTGCAGCGCCTACTTATGAATATAAGCTTTTCCCACCAATTGCAGCAGCTTTAGATGAAATTGGTAGAAAGAAGATTACAGGTAAAGTAGCATTTAGATTTGGGTCATACGGATGGTCTGGTGGAGCAGAGAAAGAGCTAAAGGAAATAATTGAGAGAAGTAAGATGAAGTGGGATTTGATTCAATCGGTAGAGTTTGAAGGAGCTCCAAAGGAAGAAGACTTTATTAAATTGGAATCTAGAGTGCTAGAGCTTTTAGAAAAAATGAAAGAGAAGGTAGTAGAATAGCAAGGAGGATGTTATGATACTTGTATGTTATCCTAGATGAATTACTTGCCAGAAGGCAAAGAAGTTTCTGGAGGAAAACAACATAGACTTTGAAGAAAGGCATATTAAAGAAAACAATCCTACAATGGAGGAATTGAGACAGTGGCATAATAAGAGCGGTCTACCATTGAAAAAATTCTTCAATACTAGTGGACAGCTGTATAAGGAGCTAAAACTGAAGGATAAACTCCCAAATATGAGTGAGGATGAACAGTATAGCCTATTAGCATCTGATGGCATGCTTGTAAAAAGGCCCATTCTTGTTGGGGATGGCTTTGTTTTGGTAGGCTTTAAGGAAACTGATTGGAAATCTGCACTTGGCATCGAATAACTGTAAATTATAGCATCTCCATGGAGATGCTTTTTTTATGTTTGTTATTTATGTAAGGTTGACATTACAACACATAAGAAATATACTATTAGTTAAGTCAATTTTGCAGAAAGGAGTTTTTGGATGAAGAATCGAATTAGAGAACTAAGAGAGGAAAGAGGTTTGACTCAAGAACAGCTAGGAGAAATGGTAGGTGTTTCTAGACAGGCAATTAACGCCATTGAAACAGAAAAATTTGAACCCTCTATCTGGCTTGCTTACGATATTTCAAAAGTATTTGGATGTACTATTGAAGAAGTATTCTTATTTGAAGAAAGTCCAAGAAAATCGCGTGCAGACAGTAGCAGAAGGAGGAATACTAATGGCTATAAGGAATATTCGATACAACAATGACAGCATTTTACGTAAAAAATGTAAAGAAGTAAATGAAATTAATGATAAAATCAGACAAATTCTTGATGATATGATGGATACACTTCATCATACTGAAAATGGTGCTGCATTGGCGGCAAATCAAGTAGGAATTTTGAAACGATTAGTTGTAATAGATTATTGTGGATATACTCTTAAACTGGTCAACCCCCGAATAATAGGATATAGTGGTGTTCAAGAATGTATAGAGGGATGTCTTAGCTTTCCCAATCGTCTTGTAAAAACAATTCGTCCACAAAAAGTTACTGTTCAGGCTTTGAATGAATATGGTGAAGAAATCATTGTGACAGGTGAAGATGAAATGGCTAAGTGCTTTTGCCATGAATTGGAACACTTAGACGGAGAAATTTTTTTAGATAAAGCCATTGAGGAAATAAATCTAGATATATATTAATTGATATAGATTAGCTGAATCTGCTGTGAACTATGGTCACAGTCTAATCTATAGGGTGGAGTCTTAGGATATTAATTTCATCACTATTTTCTTCATAGATACAGAAGATAGGGTTAAAGAATAAATGGAAGATAATGTCAGAAACTAAATATTAAGGAATAAGATAAGGATAAAATGTTGAAATTATGAGGAATGTTCTGCAATAATTCAATCATTTTATCCTTCTTTTTATAAAAAATATATTTGACAGACACAGATATGTGCGTTACAATAAATAGTGTCAAGCAAATATATTGGATTTTTCAAAATATTGATTGAAAGGAGATTGCTATGGAGCCTAAATTATCGTCAGATCTCTTGCGAGGACATACGGACACCATCGTCTTAGCTATGTTAATGAATGGTGATCGTTACGGCTTGGAAATTTACAATCTAATTTTAGCCCGTACAGGTGAGCAGTATGAATTGAAGGTGGATACCTTATATTCCAGTTATAAGAGGCTGGAAAAGGGAGGATATATTACATCCTATTGGGGTGATGAAACCCAAGGCGCACGTCGCAAATACTATCGTATTACAGATAAAGGACGCGAACTGTATCGACAAAACATGTTGAACTGGGAATTTACCTTAAAAATATTAAATAAATTATTAAAGGAGGAAGAGTAATGGATACAAGAAAGTATATCGACTCTCTGTTTTCTGACTATCAGGAGACGTAGGAACTCATAGACTTTAAAGAAGAACTTAAAAGCTTTCTGGACGATAGAATAAAGGCTCTTGTAAAGAGCGGAATGGATGAAAAGGATGCTTTTGAAAAGGCAACCAATGAACTTGGTGATATGTCATCAGTTGCAGATGAAATAAGCCGCAAAAAGAAACAGGAAGTACTAGCTGAAATGTATATGAAAACCAGACATTATATGTCCACATGGAGAATCGCTCTTTATATCCTATGTGGTACTGTTCTCGGCTTTGGAGTAATTGTCGCTGCACTATCGGGATTTTTTAGCGGTGACATTAATGCAACGTTGGGTTCGCTACTTGTTTTTGGAGCTACTCCGATTCTTGGCCTTTTGTTTCTAGGACTTACGCAAGAAACTGCTGTGCATGAACCAATGGGGTGGAAGAGAGCTCTTCTGTATGTGCTTGCAGCAGGTGTTTTCTTATTTAGTGTGATTGCGTTCATAATGGCGTATTTCGAAGATGGTGCAGGACTGCCATATGCGATTGCTACACTTATTCCATTTGTATTACCAAGCTTGGCATTCGGTGCCTTTCTAATACTAACCGAAAAGGATAGAAGTAAACCATGGGTGAAAAGACAACGGGAAGAATATATGAAACGCTCAATAGAACGTTTTGCAGATCCAGCCCAGGAGGAAAGATTTGGATTGTTTTCTGGTGCCCTTTGGATTGGGGCCATTGCTCTGTTTATATTGTTGACAATTCTTTTCGGATTTAAATTCTCATGGTTGGCAATTGTGGTAGCACTTATTGGGCAGATGCTTATCCTAGCTATGTTCACAAAATCTAAGTAAGCTATCAATTGAGAATGGAGGAATTAGGTAATGAAAGTGGAAAGCTCTTATTGCCTAAATTGAAAAATGGAGGAATTTTAATGAGTTTAACAATGGGTGATATTATTTACCATTTATTCAAGTATCCAGTCATGCTATATTTAAAATTCAAATTTAATATTAAAGTTGAACACAATCCATTAAAGGAGGTGAAAGGGCCATATTTATTATTGGGCCACCATGTCACAGCCTTTGATCCCATTATCAGCAATATATTTTCTAGAAGGCTGATACGCTACGTAGCTGCTGATGCAAATTATGATAGTAAATTAAAGAGATTTTTCCTTAATCTTTTTGAAGGCATCCCCTTCACCAAAAATGCAGCTGATTCCAGTGCAATCCGCAAGATAATACGTCACATCAAGAAGGGGCATCCTGTTGGTCTCTATCCAGAAGGCGGGAGAAACTGGGATGGAAATACTGACTTTATAATACCTTCAACAGCAAAACTAGTAAAACTATTGAGGGTTCCTGTTTATGCTATATATTACAAGGGGGGATACCTGAGTAAACCCCGCTGGGCTTACTATTTCAGGAAAGGAATCATGAGGGTAGAGATCAAGGAAATAATCAGCGAAGATATCATAGCTCATAAATCCATAAAGGAAATATATAAAACGCTTGTTGAAGAACTTGATTACAATGAGTTTGAATGGCAGAAAAAACACAAAATCCCCTTCAGGGGGAAAAGACTTGCCGAGGATATTGAAAGGCTTTTATACCTCTGTCCTGAATGCCATACCATAAATAGTATAATTTCTAAGGACAATAAATTTTATTGTAAATCCTGTGGGAAAGAACATAACATAAATGAATACGGAACAATTGAAGGGTCTTCCCACTTCAGTGATACAGTTTCCTGGAACAGATGGCAGATGTCCCAATTGCCTGAGATAATAGAGAAAGGATTCTCCTTTTCCAATCCACAGATAAGTCTGGAGAAGATAGGGGAAAAACATAGAGAAAAATTTAAAGTTTTACTTGTTATCGAGCCGGATAAATTGATAATTGAATATAGTGATAAACAGAGAGAAGTCATTGATTTTCAGGACATTTCTGGGTTAAGTATAACCTTCCTGGATATGGTAGAGTTCTTTGTAGGTGGTATAAAATACAGATTTACATTTAACCCGAAAAAACACATGTCGGTAAAGCTGTTTTATGACTTACTGACAACAGTTAAGGAGGATAAAAAATATGAGTTCTGATTGGGCTGCAGTGATTAATATTGCCTTGATCTTTGTAGTAACTTTTGTTGCCAAATTTATAAAGGAGAAACTGGGTATATTCAGGACAATTATCGTGCCAACTGCCTTAATGGCAGGTTTTATTGGTCTATTTATTGGACCGGAAGTTACAGGGTTAGTAAAATACGATCTGGAATTGTATGAAAAGATCGTCTTCCATTCCATGGCCCTTGGATTCATCGCCTTAACCCTGGCGGAAAAGAAAACAGAACACAAATCAGATACAATGAAATCTGGACTCTTCATTGTAGCCACCTATTGTTTCCAGGGAGTTATAGGAATGTTAACTGTATGGGGACTGATCTACACCATTAAACCGGATTTATTTGTGGGTCTGGGATTGATGTTACCTCTGGCTTATGGTCAGGGACCTGGATTTGCTTCATCCATCGGTTCATCCTGGGATGAGGTGCTACCCTATGGATTTGTAAACCAGTATGGCCTTACCTTGGCTACTGCTGGATTTTTGGTTGCAGGTTTATTAGGTGTCTTCATGTTAAACTATTTTGTCAGAAAGTATAAAATTCCAGTGGCCAGATTAAATCGAATCAAGGGTCTGCAGACAAAAGAGTTATCCATCTCTTCTGTACAGGAAATAAACTTTTTTGATATGCTTACTGTTCAGTTTGTTTGGATTGCAATCATCTATCTGGCCACCTTCCTAGTGATGCAGGGAGCAGGAATTTTTTTATCCCTCTTTGGAACCATCGGCGAAACCATTGCCAGTCTTGTCAAGGGATTTAACTTCCTATTTGGTATTATTTTGGCCATGCTCTTTAAAAGGATTATCCTTTTCTTATCCAGGAAAGGACACAGAACAGAGTCCCTGTTGGATTCCTATTTATTAAATAATATCTCTTCCCTGTTTTTTAATATGATGATAACTGCTTCCATCATGGCCATTTCCATTGAAGCAATTAGGGATTATTGGGAACTTCTATTGGTGGTAGCTGCTGTAGGAGTTCTTACCACCTATTTCTTTACCATCTGGCTTGGTAGAAGGATGTTTTTAAATAACACAACTCATTATATACTGGCCATGTTTGGAATGCTTACCGGCACAGCTTCCACCGGTTTGGCCTTACTGCGGGGTATTGATCCGGATCTAAAGACTGATGTGGCCAAAAACTTGGTTCTGGGCAGTGCTGTGGCAGCGCCATTAGGATTTCCATTGATGGCCATATTGGGAATGCCCATAATAGGTTTTACTACAAATAATCCTATTTATAGTTACATTACTTTCAGTGGCATATTTCTATATATGTTACTCCTTATCGGAATCGGAATCATAAAGACTAGAAGAGAAAAATCATCATCTACACAGGAATAGATATACAATGATGGAAAAGGGTAAAAGGGAAAAGCGACCATAAATTTACTGGATGATGAATGGATATTTTAGATGACATTATTGCTTGTCCTTTTGAGCTGCTTGATTTTTGATTGGGACTTGACATGAAAGGTTATAAGTGCTACCATGAAAAAAAGCAAAGCTCTCGGTTTTGTTGATAATTGAATATGTTGCGGGGGGACTCGTTTGAGTTGAGAAGGTAGAACCTGACCCTTTGAACCTGTCAGTTAACACTGTCGTAGGGAAGCAACTTACTTATTATTAAAAATGATGAAGAAATGCGTTCCTTATGAAAGGGACGCTTTTTTTAAAGTTGCTTGCCTATTCAGGCAGGCATTTTTCATATTACCACCTTTCAAAGAGAAAGGAGGGAAAGGAGGAAGAGGAAATGACTAAAAGTGAGATACAAAAACAGATTTTTCATGCAGTTGACATTGTAAAGAGAACAAATCCGCTGATTGGATCCATCACTAATATGGTAACGATTAATTTCGTAGCCAATACTCAACTAGCTGTTGGAGGATCCGCTGCTATGGTTTATCTACCAGAAGAGGGTGAAATTTTAGCAAAAGCTGGCCAAGCCATGTATATAAACGTAGGTACACTTTTACCGATTCATGAACAAGCTTTGCCTTATGTGGCAAAAGTACTGCATGATACGGGAAAGCCTTGGGTATTGGATCCGGTTGCTGTGGGGATTGGTTCTATGCGAACTCAGTTATTAAAACAGTTTAAGGAATACAAACCTGATGTAATTAGAGGAAATGCCTCAGAAATTATTGCTTTAGCTGGTTTGTGGGAATTGGACGGTGGCACAGCTACCTCTAAGGTACGCGGCGTTGATTCTACGGATTCTATAATCGCTGCAAAGACTGCTGCTGTTTCACTGGCTAAATGGACAGGTGGAGCCGTTGCTGTATCTGGAGAAATTGATTTAATTACTAATGGGAATGTCGTCGCATATTCTTATGGAGGATCGCATTTTATGCCTAAAATCACCGGAGCAGGCTGCTCATTAGGAGGAGTTATCGCAGTCTATGCATCTGCTGCATCACCCTTTATTGCTGCACTTACTGGTACTGCGGTATACAATTTAGCTGGGACTCGGGCTGAAAAAAAGGTAGATGGTCCGGGAAGTTTTCAGATTCAATTTCTTGATGAGCTTTATAAAGCAAGTGGAGAGGACATTGCTAATAATCCATTTGAGATTGAGGAGGTATGATGTATGAATACTTTAGTTGCAGTGGCAATAGCGCCTTGTGGTATTGGAGATGAACTTTCTTCTCAGGTTGCAGAAGTGGTGAAAGTGATCCGTGAATCTGGGTTACCTAACCGCACCTATTCTATGTTTACGGAGATTGAAGGCCCTTGGGATGAGGTAATGGAAGTGGTAAAAGAAGCTACTTTTGTGTTGGCTAATAAAGGTATCCGCACAGAAGTTGTTTTGAAGGCTGATGTTCGCCCAGGATATGCTAATATGATGAAGGCCAAAGTAGATAAAATTAATGAAATTTTAGGAGAAGAAAATGACTAATTAAAAAGTTCCAAGAACACTAAAAACAGGTTAGTTGTTATTTAAAAAGCTCTACTTTACTGAAAAAGTAGAGCTTTTTTATTATGATCATGAATATCACCAGCTTGTAATTTAGGATATATGTATCTACTTAAGTGTATTACTTATTCTCCTACATATGATTGTTATAATACCCAATGATAAACCAGTAGCAGCTATCATTGTTGAATAATATTTTACACGATAGTATTTAAACACTCCAATAGAAAGAAAAGAAAAAGCTATTATAAAGATAATTATCTCAGGTATCTTATTGATAGTAGGTACATTCAAATACTTGAGCGTGTAATAAGTTGTTAATATAAAATAGCAGATATGAATATGCAAGAAAGTAAATGAATCCATATCAATGGGTTGTTCTAATCCTACTTTTTTAAGCATATTATCCCATTTGCTTATATTGATGTTTGTAATATGTAACATTAGAATATAAAAGAGCAAACATATCAAATATACACTTATTATCAATAATTTAGCTTTGCTGATTTTCTTCATAAGATCCCCCTCTTAACTCCTTCCACACAGTTAACATCATAGTAGCATAGCAAGCAACACCCCCAATGAATTCTGATATTGGTTCTGATAAAAATACCCCTATATGTCCTAAAGATGATACCCTTGGTAGCAGTATAGCAAGAGGAACTACGAGTATTACCTTTCTAAATATGGAAAAGAATGTGGCAAATTTTGATTTGCCTAGTGCTACAAAAGTATTTTGACCAGATTGTTGTAAACTCATTAAAAAGAAACCTAAATAGAATATTCTAATCATAGGTACTCCAGCTTCTATTATAGCAGGATCTTCATTGAACATTTTTATGAAGAATTCTGGGAAGCCTTGGATTATTGTCCACATTAATGTGTTTATAGTTAAGGTGAAAATGGTTATAAATTTGATGCATTTCTTGACTCTATCGTATTTACCTGCTCCATAGTTAAATCCCATAACAGGTTGTGCACCACGAGTTAATCCAGTAATAGGCATCATAGCAAATTCTCTAATGGAGTTTATAACAGTCATTATGCCAACGTATAGATCTCCTCCAAATTGTTGTAAGGTGGTATTCAAAATGATTTGTACTAGGGAATTTGTAAATTGCATTACAAATCCTGATACCCCTAATGCCAATATATTTTTTATTCTATTCCACTTCAAAGTAAAGCTTTTTTTATTTAAGCGAAATATGGCATTTTCTCCTGTTAAAAATTTCAAAACCCATGCTGCTGAGAGAAATTGGGATGTAACTGTAGCTATAGCTGCACCTCTAATACCCATGTTAAATAGGAATATGAAAATTGGATCAAGAATTATATTGGTTACAGCTCCTAGTGTCACTGTTAACATTCCAATACGACTAAATCCTTGAGAATTTATAAAATGATTCATTCCTAGGCTGATCATGACAAATATATTTCCCAATAGATATATGGTTATATACTCATTAGCATATTTATAAGTTATATCGCTAGCGCCAAATAGGTATAGCATAGGCTTTTTAAATATTAATCCTAAAATAGTAAGGATGATACCAGTGTATGTAAGCATTATGAAGGAGTTCCCCATTATATGTTCTGCTTCTTCAAGATTGCCTCTACCTCGCTCTATAGAGCATAAAGGAGCACCACCCATTCCAAATAGATTGGCAAAGGCCATTACTATGGATATAACTGGAAGACAAATTCCTATTCCTGTTAATGCATCAAAGGATTCGTTAGGTATTCTAGCAATATATAATCGATCTACAATGCTGTATAGAACATTGACTATTTGAGCTAAAATCATAGGTATAGCCATATTCATTATGTTTCTTATTATGCTTCCCTTAGAAAAATCATTTTTTCTTTCCAAAAAATCATCCCCAATCTCACCTTGTATTCTAATAATTATTATATTTAAATTCAAGTGATGCACAGGATAGGATAGAAACAACAAAGGGGCGGTTACCATCCGTCCCTATTAGTTAACTATTTGTTTTTCACAATTGCACGAGGGCAGGAAACTACGCATTTTCCACACACAGTGCATTTCCCTAAATCTGTAAACTGTTTAGAATTTTCTTTTAGTCGAGCTTCACACTTAAATCTGTTAAAGTCATTAGAATCAAGGGCTTGTACAGGGCATGCTTTTACACAAACTAAACATTTTCCATTCTTATAATATAGACAGTATTCTTCTTCTGGTCTTTTATCAGGTTCCACTTCATAGGACATAATAACAGAACCATATCTTCCTGCACATCCCATAGAGGTTAATAGCATTCTGTTAACACCAAAGGTTCCTAATCCAGCAATATAGGCTGCACTTCTGTGAGACCAATCAGCTTTAAGGGTCTTTTCATCATAGTTTCGAGTTGCTTTTATAGTTGATGCACTTATTCCATTGCTTTCCAAGTATTCAACCATACTATTGGAAATGTTGTTTATTAGATTATTGGTTACAATATAGGATTCAGCCCATTCTAACGAAGGAGTTTCATCTTTACGGTTACTGGAAACAATTTTATCAGAAAATGGAATAAAAAAAGATATAACAGTTTTTGCTTCTTTGAGATGGTCTTTAGGATGAGTATGCTGTGGACCAACAATCTCCTTTAGCTTATCATATAGAGGATCATCTGCAGATGAAAAGCCTACAAGAGGTTTTCTGAAAAAGTCACTATGTTCCGATTCAGATACTTTTCTTTCTATAAATTCTATGAGTTCTTCTTTGAGAGACAAACTATTACCTCCTTATAATAAAATAGCATCTTTAATAATATTCTAACATGATTTGTCGATTAAGGTCAATGAACATAAAATCATGCAGAGATTCTATTGGCATTTACATTAAAATTATATTTTGTTTTTTTAGTACATTATGAATTTTGTATGTTATATAATATAATATATGATAGTGAGGAGGTATAAGAGTGGGGAAAAAATTGTATAAGTCCCGTAAAGACAAGATGATTGCTGGAGTATGTGGAGGAATAGCAGAATATTTTAATATAGATTCAACTATAGTTAGATTGATATGGGCATTTGTTTCACTAGTTTATGGAACTGGAATTATAGCTTATATCATAAGTGCTTTTGTAATCCCTGATAGACCTGAATGGTCAGAAGAAAATGAATATTAGAGGCAGAAAGATATCGGCATTTTTAAATGCTGATATGTTAATTTTTGTTGTTACGATTGAATAGCTTGTTGTAAAATTTTTGTTTTGCTATAATTAGTTAATATAATTTGTTGAAATAATAAGAAGGATAATTGTCAATATGATATTAACATAGAGGAAAAAAGTTCATTGGAGAGGATTAACTTGATAAAGTTTTTAATTAGAAAGTTTATAAAGGACTATGAAAATGTGGATGATAAAGATGTAAGGGAAAAATATGGTGTATTATCAGGAGTTTTAGGTATTATTTGTAATCTAATACTGTTTTCACTCAAACTATTTGTGGGTTTATTGATCAATAGTATTGCTGTAATTTCCGATGCTTTTAACAATATTACAGATTTAGGATCGTCTGTTGTAACCATATTTGGTTCGAAGCTAAGCAATCGCCCTCCAGATGAAGGACATCCTCATGGGCATGGTAGATATGAATATATTGCTCCTTTAGTGATAGCATTTATAATATTTGGAGTAGGTTTGGAAACTTTCAGAACTTCAATTGAAAAGATAGTCAATCCGGAAAGAATTGAATTTAACTTTCAAACAGGTATAATTTTGATTTTTTCTATTTTGATAAAGTTGTGGATGTATTCCTACAACAAATATATAGGAGAAAAGATAAATTCCAGTGCAAACAAAGCCACAGCTCATGATAGCTTAAATGATGTTATTGCAACTTCTTCAGTGCTGTTGGGAATGATGTTGGAACCTTATGTCAGCTTCCCAGTTGATGGAATTTTGGGGTTGTTGATTTCAATTGTAATCATTTATTCAGCATTTAGCATTGCTAAGGATTCAGTAAGTTTGCTTTTAGGTTCTTCTCCAGATCCTGAACTGGTAGATAAAATTGAAAGATTGATACTGGAAAATAGCAATATAAAAGGAATCCATAGGTTAATAGTGCATGATTATGGACCTAATAAAATAATGGCATCAGTCCATGCTGAAGTTTCTAGTAAAGCAAATATTGTTGACATACATTCTGAAGTTGATAGGATAGAAAAGAGAATCAAAGATGAGCTAAATGTTGATATAGTTATACACATGGATCCTATAGAAAACCATGGAATGGAAGATAACCAAAAAACAAATTAAAGCCCTAGGGCTTTAATTTGTTTTAGCTATATTTGTCTTTTTAAGTCTTCCTTAATGAGTTTACCTTTTTCATCCATTGTAGCTTTTGTTATTTTTGATAGAATTGGTTCGTCATTCACTTTAGCGCATTCTAGGATATGATATGTTTTTGAACTATCGTTGGTTTCCTTGAATACATCTCTTAATAGCTTAAATATGGAGTAGGGATGTTCTGGGTCCTTTATAGTTATCAAAGATATGTTTGGGATAGCCATAGCTTTTTTCACAAGTTCTTCAAAGTCGATGTCCTTTATTCCAGGAATCAATAGATAATCTATTTCATTGTTTTCTAGGTCTTCAAATCCTTTCACTTGTATGGTTTTAAAGCTTGACTTAGCAACAGCCATCAAGGTTGCAATAAGTGGACGGGTTCCCCAACCTCTGTGACCTGATACTATTAAGGATTCCTTTCTTTTAATGGCTTCTTCGATGTAATTGGCTTGCTCCTCAGTCATAAAGTTTTGATCTACCAATTTTTTCAACATCAAGTTCATCTATAACACCCTTTCCTTTTAGTTCTTATATTATTATGATACCTAATATTTTTAATTACAAACTATTAATTGAATATTTTGATAAATTTTATCTGGAATTTACTTGACCGGAAAATTGATTTATATTATCATTTTACTAGATAGGGGTAAGTATGGGGATATAGTTCAGCTGGGAGAACGCTTGACTGGCAGTCAAGAGGTCAGGGGTTCAAGTCCCCTTATCTCCACCAAAGTATTCAAAAGCCTTACAGTACTATACTGGAGGCTTATTTTTATACCTGTGTGTTTATGTTAAATAATATTATTTTGGTATGATGTTACATAATTGATTTTGAAAATTTAAGATGTTATAATCAAACAAAAGGAGGGCATAGTATGAAAATATTAGTAACGGGATTCGATCCATTTGGAGGAGAAAAGGTAAATCCATCTATTGAAGCGGTTAAGCTATTGCCAAATACAATTGCTGGTGCAGATATAATCAAAGTTGAACTTCCTACAGTATTTGGCAAATCAATAGAAAAGCTTGAAGAAGCTTTGGAAAGGGAAAAACCAGACATAACTATCTGTGTAGGACAAGCAGGCGGTAGAAGTAGAATCAGTGTAGAGAGAGTTGCAATCAATATAAGCGATGGCAGGATACCAGATAATGAGGGCAAGCAGCCTATTGACGAACCTATATTTGAGGATGGAGAAAATGCTTACTTTTCAAATTTACCTATTAAAGCCATGGTAAAGGAAATGAATGATAAAAACATCCCTGCAGAAGTATCCAATACAGCTGGCACTTATGTGTGCAACCATATCATGTATGGACTTCTATACAATATAGATAAAAAATATCCAAATATGAAAGGTGGATTTATACATATACCTTTCTTGCCAGAGCAGGTAATTGATAAGAAGGATAGTCCAAGTATGAGCTTAGACCTTATAGTTAAAGGACTTGAAGTTGCAATAGAAGCAGCGATTAAATACGATAAGGATATAAAGGCAATCGGTGGGAAAACCCATTAATATGTGGAAAAGGGGAAAACACATTTGGTATATGGAAGGTTAATCTCTGTATTTTTCTTAAGTTAAATTAGCTATATGATTTTGGTACTGACCATAAAAAAAGCAGGAAATCCTTTTGGATTTAAGGATTTTCTGCTTTATATTTTATAGTCTATTTTTATGCCTTAATTGAATCTATAAAAGATTTAATAATGCGCTGTCCATATTGAACAAGAGAATACCTTCCTTGATTTAAACACCAATCATAAGTGAGTCCCCGTTCAAGAATAGCATACCATTCAGTCAACTCTTGATAGGTAAGGGAACTTTTTATTTCCCCTTTATCTATACCTTCCTTTATGATAGTTGCAATTATTTTATAATATATTCTATCTGGATTTATAATGTGGCGCTTGTTATTAGTCATAACTTGTAATCCATATAATGTGGCAAAGAGTTGCCTATAAGGAGAATTTTCAAGGCTTTCCATAACAAATTGATTCAATTCCATTAACTTTTCCAATGCACTCAAATTTGGATCTATATTTTCCCACCATTGTGCGTAATCTTCGTCGAAACGGTATGCAATATAGAACAATACTTCTTCTTTACCATGAAAATGGTGATAAAAAGCTCCCCTAGACGTTTTTGAAAGCTTGATGATTTGCTCGATTGTAGTATTATCATATCCCTG
>ENA-OWOZ01002375-OWOZ01002375.1-bioreactor-metagenome-genome-assembly--contig:-NODE-2375-length-14253-cov-977.872390_pt1 | contig 14253 bp, 10 predicted proteins | sample MGYA00238140_ERZ651804 | MGnify/ENA primary metagenome ERZ651804 (study PRJEB26910, sample SAMN07631232) | bioreactor metagenome | isolation source: Switchgrass digestor | place: USA: Dartmouth... | reverse complement strand
GCTATCAACGAAGCCGGCCGTATGGGCGACATCAAGGTCATCACCGGTGGCGGCGGATCACAGGCTTACTTCAAGGTTATGGAACAGTATCCTGAAATGTATATCTCTTCACAGACCTACGATCCTTACATGATGATCACGGCTGTTGAGATCGCAGCAGGCCTCCAGGAAGGGAAAACTTATGAAAGCAAGACCATAATCCCCCCGAAGAACCTCGACCGCACCAACTATCAGGCATGGCTTGATGAGAACCACATAACAGCTGACGCTCCGTACTAATAGTGCAGGGTGTCACGGGAACCAGGATCCGCGGAAGGATCCGGCGATGGAAAGCTCATGCAACTGAAGACATTATATGGGAGACGGCTTCGGCCGTCTCCTGTATAAACGCAACACGTAAGAAAAAATATGCAATAAGTTTTTGATGATTGTTAAAGTCACAGTGTTGCTGTGATTTCGGAGGATACGGGGCAGCAAATATGACACGCCTCGTTCTGGAACGCTGCTGAGGTAAGAAGATCCTTCCGATAACGGGAAATTTTCTTTCAACCAAGGTGTTATAAGTGAGGAGACCAGCATGGAGAAATTCTCATTGCAGATGAAAGACATTGTTAAATCGTACAGCGGAGTTACGGTTTTAAAGGGTGTCAGTCTCAATGTGCGGCAGGGCGAAATCCACGCACTGTTAGGCGAAAACGGGGCAGGCAAAACAACGCTGATGAATATACTTGGAGGAGTCATTCCCAAAGATTCGGGAGAGATATTCCTGTTCGGGGAACCGGCAAGGATCAGTTCGCCGGCCGACTCCCAGGCGTTGGGCATCGCATTTATCCACCAGGAACTTAATGTTGTCAACGACCTCAGGGTCTATGAGAACCTGTTCCTCGGCCGTGAATTGCACAAGAAGTCCGGGATACTCGATGCAAAACGGATGTGCGAGGAAACGGCGAAAATATTCAATAAAATGAATGTTTCCATAGATCCCAGGGCAATGATGAGGGATCTCGAAACTTCGTACAAACAGATAGTTGAGATAGCAAAAGCATTGTTGATGGATGCAAGGCTGATCATAATGGATGAGCCTACCACATCACTGACGCAGAAAGAGATAGACAACGTCTTCAATATAATCCGTGGACTTACGAAAGACCATGATGTCACAGTCATATTCATTTCACACAAGCTTGGGGAAGTCGTGGATTTCTGCGACAGCTATACCGTCCTGCGAAACGGTGAGAATGTCTCTTCAGGCAGCATAACCCAGCCGGACGGCTCAAAGATAAACCAGGCCGATCTGGCAAGGATGATGGTCGGAAAAGACGTGCTGAACCAGCAGGTCTACGAGGAACACGAAATAGGCAGGACATTGCTGGAAGTAAAAGATATGACGGTAGACAACCGTGTAAAGGGAGTAAGCTTTTCGCTTAGGGAAGGAGAGATCCTTGGGATCACGGGGCTTCTTGGCGACGGTAAGGATGAAATGGTGCGCGCATTGTTCGGCGACCTCCATCATACCGGAACAGTGCTCAAAGACGGAAAACAGCTGTCCATACGCCATCCGTCACATGCCAAAAAGCTCGGGATCGGCTACCTGCCGCCCAACCGTAAGGAAAATGCTATCATCAAGGACATGTCCGTCCAGGACAACATAAACATCACGGCACTGGAAAAATGCCGCCGCGGGATACGTCTCAGCCGCAGAAAGGAAAGGGACATTGCCCGGGAGTTTATTAAAAAGCTTCGGATAAAAACGGACAGTTTGATTTGCAAGATAACAAGCTTGTCAGGCGGGAACCAGCAAAAGTGCGTCCTTTCGAAATGGCTCAATGCCAGACCCGACGTAATGATAATGTCCAACCCTACACAGGGCGTGGACGTGGGCGCGAAGAACGAGATCTATACCGAGATCATGAAGCTTGCCAAGCAAAAAATAGGCATTATCGTAACTTCAGGCGAAGCACAGGAAATTATCAAGCTGTGCGACCGCTGTCTCGTCATGTACCATGGAGAACTGCGCGGGGAACTGAGCCGCGATCAGTTGACCGAGGAGAACATCATGATACTGTCCACAGGGGGCAGCTTGAATTAACGTTCTACAGGAGACAGCTTAAATTAGAATTTGGGGAGTAGGGAAAAATGCAGAACACAGTTTCCAAACAGAGATTCGATTCTCTGAAAAAGGTTGTGAGCAACAACAGCATCGTCCTGGTAGTTATTGTGATGATAATTGCCGGAACGTTTGCCGAAGGCTCTCAGTTCCTGTCGTTCCAGAACTTTATGAACATCCTGCGCAACCATGCGGTTATAGGCATAATTGCGCTGGGTATGTCGTTCGTAATCATTTCAGGCAATATCGACCTGTCTGTCGGCGCCCAGATGGTGGCAGTTGCAGCTATCACGGTTTCTTTTGTCAACAGTACCGGCAATATAGTAATGGGTCTGATCATCGGCATCCTGGCCGGATGTGCCATGTCCACGATCACAGGCATAATAGTTACAAAAGGACGTGTTCCTTCATTCATAGTGACGCTGGGCATGCAGTATATATACCGTTCATTGTGCATGTTCTACATGCAGGGCGGCGGGTTCTATCTCGATAAGACCAAGGCTCCGTTCTACACGCAGATATCAAACTACATGCTGTTCGGAAAGATACCCATGCCTGTAGTTTATTACGTGCTGATGTTCCTGCTGTTCTGGTTCATATCCAGGTACACGAAGCTTGGGCGGCATATATATGCAGTCGGTTCCAACGAGAAAGCCACGAAGCTTTCAGGTATCAATACCGACAAAATAAAGATCCTGGCATTTACCCTGATGGGGCTTGCCATATCTGTGGCTGCCATAGTTGAGAGTTCAAGGATGGGCTCCATAAACTCAACTTCATCCGGTAACGCATATGAACTGAATGCAATCGCAATGACCGTCATAGGCGGCATCTCGATGGAAGGCGGCAAGGGCAAGATATCCGGAGCTCTCTGGGGCATGCTGATCCTTGGAATAATCAATAACATGATCACATTGCTCGGCGTGAATGTATACCTGATAAACGCATTCAAGGGCGTGATCATCATTGCTGCCGTGCTCCTTCAGAGGAAAGACAGGGAACTCTGATCATAAAGAACGACAGATATCTTCCGCTTTTACAGGCGGCGGATATCTGTTTGTGTTTCATTCATAAACCAATTTGCATCTCATACGCAAGCCAAAGGTAATCCTGACTGTAGCCGAATTATCGTCAGGCTGTATGCCGGAAGATAATTTGGAAAATATAAAAATAAAACAACAGGAGGGTTATAAATGAAGATAGGGATCGACAGTTATTGTTTTCACAGGCTTTTCGGCGAAGTATACGATTTCCAGGAGAAGCCAGAAAGGTTCTGGACCGTTGAAGAGTTCCTTGGATTTGCAAAAAAACTCGGTGTAGACGGCGTATCGCTTGAGACCTGTTTCCTGCCCAGCCTTGATGACGGCTATCTGAAAGAGCTCGGCGCAAAGATAAAGGAATACGGTTTCGACACAGTATTTGCATGGGGCCATCCTAACGGCCTGGAACGAGGACTGAATCCGGCAGCGTTCGAAGAAATGAAATCGCTCATACCAAAGACACGTCTTCTCAACACCGACGTAATGCGCATTACCGGGTCCGCATTCGACTGGCGGCATGAAAACCACCGCGACCACATCGAAAGGCTCGTACCCATGTACAAGGAAGCGGTCAAAATTGCTGAAGCCAATGGTGTCAAACTTGCAGCGGAGAACCATATCGACTTTACGTCAGATGAAATGCTTGAGATCATCGAGAGAGTGGATTCTCCCAATTTCGGCATAAACTTCGACACGGGCAATTTCCTGCGTCTGCTGGACGATCCGGTTGCCGGAATGGAGAAACTCGCTCCATATGTATTCTCAACCCACATTAAAGACCTGAAAATACACCCGACAGCAAAACCCACCGACTGGTACTTCTTCTGCGGCGTGCCCGTAGGATTCGGAATGGTCGACAACCTGAAGCTGGCCGAACTGCTCCACAAGGCAGGCTATAAAGGCTTCCTCGCAGTGGAGATCGACGCACCGGCTCCGGAATGGCTGGGCATGGAGGAAGAGGCTGTCGCAGTCAGCGTTAAGAACCTGAAGAAGATCGCTGCTCATTTCAAATAAACTGCGGCAGCATGACGACAAACAGCTGACAGGATGCACACTGTCGGGAGATCCGCAATTTCAGCGGAGATCCGTGTTGTTTCGGGAGGATGCATCCTGCCGGACAGTTTAGGATTTGGAAAGCGAAAGGAGGCTTAACATGGGAAAGAAGAAGATAAACATCGCCATGATAGGCGGCGGCTTCATGGGTAAGGCTCACAGCAACGCATGGCGCAGAGTGAATGAATTTTTCGACGCGGAATTCGAGCCTGTGCTGAAAGTCATAGCAGGCAACAGGACAAGGCTTGAAGATTTCGCAGAAAGATGGGGGTATGAAGAGGTCACCTACGACTGGCGTACCGTTGTGGAGCGCGATGACATCGATGTAATCGACATCGGGACTCCCACTTATGAACATAAGGAAATGGCAATTGCCGCAGCCAGGGCGGGCAAGCACATAGTATGCGAAAAGCCGTTCACACTGACGTATGCTGATGCCAAAGAAATGGTAGATGCAGTTGAGAAAGCCGGCGTTGTGCATTATCTTAACCACAACTACCGCAGGGTCCCTGCTGTTGCATACGCCAAGCAACTGATCGAAGAAGGCAGGCTCGGCACGATCTATCACTGGCGCGGGGCTTACCTGCAGGACTGGATCGCCGATCCCAGCTTCCCGCTGTCATGGCAGCTGCAGAGGGAAAAAGCTGGCGGCGGGCCGCTGTTTGACCTGTCATCGCACGCGATCGACCTGGCAAGGTATTTGATAGGAGAGCCCGAGGCTGTAACGGCAGTGAACAAAACGTTCATTAAAAAACGTCCGCTGCCGGGCGTGGGCGCTACAGCGTTTACCGCAGGCACAGGCACAAGCACGACCGAATACGGAGATGTGGAAGTGGATGACGCATCGTTCGCAGTAGTCGAATTCGGCAACGGTGCACTTGGAAGCATCGAGTCCTCGAGATTCGCAGTAGGAAGAAAGAACTACAACTATTTCGAAGTTTACGGCAGCAAAGGTGCGGTCATATTCAATCTTGAGCGAATGAACGAACTGCAGTACCTGGACTTCACACAGGATAACAAGGAACAGGGCTTCCGCACTATCATCGTGACAGAGGGCAATCATCCGTACGTGTCGGCGTGGTGGCCGCCAGGCCATATCATTGGCTATGAGCACACCTTTGTAAACGCATTCAACGACTTCCTGAATGCAGTTGCGGGCAAAGGTACCGTCAAACCCGATTTCCATGACGGAGCACAGATCATCCGCATACTTGAGGCTATACGCAAATCAAGTGATGAAGGACGCAGAGTCACCGTCAGTGAGGTCAAGTAAAACAAACTGCGCATAGTTGGACATGAAGGTGCATCTTTGATGCACCTTCAGTTGTATATTCGGGATTGGTATTTTGTACATAAGATAGAAAACTCTGCTGTTGTTCTGTAAAAGACGCTGATGCTTCAGAAAATCGAAAAATGAGAGGGAAACGTCTATGAGGGAACTGTCAGTAGTACCAGGAATTTCAGTTGATAAAAAGGGTTTAGGCCTGAGGGTGAAACTGGGGGCAGGGCTGCTGATAATATGCGTTATCATGGCAGTGATCGGGATAAACGGACAACTTGCCCTCAGCAGATCGATAGAGAGACTTGATGAGATGGTGGAAACAACGATCATCGGGAACAACATAATCGATGATCTTGATGCGGTGATCAATATAAGTGACAAATACCTGCATGAGAGGAAGGAAGAACATAAAACCGAGGTGAATGACGCTCTTGAACGCATAAAAGGCGACATCAGCAGGCTTTCGGAATGGACGTCGGATCCGCAGTCGCTGGAGATCCTGGAATCGATAAAAAGTACGTTTGCAAAAATAGAGAATAATGTCCGGAACATCCTCGGCATAAATGAGGGTGAACCATCGAGCCGGTACACGGCCCTTGTTTCCGAAAATTCCCGGACAAGTCTGTTTCTCAGGACAGATATCAATGATTTTGTGTCAAATGAACTCAAGATACAGAAAAGTACAAGAGAGTATCTCATCAGGAGGGCAAATACACTCAGGAATGCCAATCTGCTGCTTTTCACCATTATTGCTGCAGCGGGCGTCGTGGCAGGCAGCATATACATAGGAAGGTTAACCAGGACAGTCGGCCGGATCGCTGATAGCGCAAGGCTTATTGCCCAGGGAGATCTTACACTGGAGCCGATATCGGTTAAGAGCAACGACGAACTGAAGATACTTGCTGAAGCGTTTAACGATATGCAGGCCAATCTCAGGCTTATCCTCGAAAAAATCGGGAAGACCGCCAATGACGCATCATCCTCGGCTGATGCGCTGAAATCCGTATCAGAGCAGAATGCAAAGGCGATCGAGCAAATAGCCGGCTCGATCCAACTGGTCGCAACCGGCGCGGCAGTACAGTCGGACAAGGTCGGGAGCTCAGGAGCGGTAGTAAAGGAACTGGCAGACCAGATAAGGATAATGACAGCAAGTGCAAAGAAGGCGCTGGCATCGTCGGAACTTGCCAATGATGCCGCGAAAGCGGGACATGACAGGGTAATGGATCTTGTTTCACAAATCGACGGTATCAGGGAAAAGCTGATACTGACGAATGCATCGGCTGCCGAACTGAAAAAGAGGACCGGCATGATCGGCAGCATTACGGAGACTATAACAGCGATAGCTGAACAGACGAATCTGCTGGCTCTAAACGCGGCGATCGAGGCGGCCAGGGCTGGAGAACACGGAAGCGGCTTTGCCGTGGTCGCAGAGGAGATACGCAAGCTGGCTGAGGCTTCAAGGAAGGCTGCAGGGGAGATTGCCGGGATGCTCAATGAAATCGGTGAACAGTCGGACAGTGTGTCTGAACTCATGGAAAATGGTCTGACTGCAGTCAACAACAGCACGGATTCGGCCTGGGAGTCGGCTGAGGCGTTCAATGCCATAGTTTCCACCAGCGGCGAATCTGCTGAAAGCATTTACGCTGTTGCTGAAGGTATCAGGCATGTGGAGAAGAGGATATCGGAAGTCAGCAGGCTGAGCCTTGAGATAGATGAGATCTCCAGGAGAACGACAGACGGGACGTCGGAAATAGCGGCTGTCATAGAGGAACAGACTGCTAACCAGCAGGAAGTGCTTTCTTCTGCTTCCCTGTTGTCGGACCTGTCGGCTGAACTGAAGGATATGATTGGTACGTTCAAAACAGGCGACTATGAAGAGGAAACCAGGAAATGAAGAAAAAACTCGATCTGACACATTTGATTTTCGCATGCCTGTGCTGCGCCGCATTTGTTGTTTATGCCGTCTATGTAAACTCATTCGGACCTAATGCTTCATTGATGATGGAATATTTTGATATTACTGAAAGCAAACACGGCTTCATCATCACGGTCCAATCTGTCGGCGGGATTTTGACAGCCGTATGGCTTTCCCTTTTTGGAGAGAAATACAACAAGATATATATTATTTCATTATGTCTCGCTTTGATGGCGGCGGGCAGCATCCTCACAGGCATCCTTCCCGCATTCCTCCCTTATAATGGCGGATACATCCTGCTTTTGGTGTTTGTGCTTGCTTCAGGTATCGGATACACAGGCATCGATGTAATGATGAACGGTGTGATCACTGAAACATATCCTGAAAACAAAAGCACGATACTGCCCGTTGCCCATGCTTTTTATTCAACGGGTGCCATGATAGCGCCTGTCTTTGTCGCGCTGGCAACTGATGAAGCAATACCGGAAACTTTTTCCGTGCCTTTCCTGCTGGTCGGCGCCATGTCTGCCGTGGTTTGCGCTGCTTACCTTGTCACAGGACGCAGGATAATTCCTTCTACTCCTTATGCGGACATGGGAACGTTAAGAGCAAGGGCGGCGGAGAATCCGGCTGAGGTTTTCAGGGATCTGAAAGCGTGGCTGATACTTGGCGCCTGCCTTCTCTACTTCAGTTTCATGTATGGGCTGTCGGTCTGGATGCCCGCGTTTTTCAGGCAGGAAAGAGGTCTGAGCCACCAGTTGTCCGGGATCATGTCGACGGTGTTTTTCCTTGGAGCGCTTTTGATGAGGTTTGCTTCTCCTCTCTTTTTCAAGCGTATGTCAATTGAAAGGTTTTATGCCGTATCGGGGATACTGTCGGCGCTCTGTATGTCGGCGGCTTTCACGGTCGGCCCGTCCATGGCGCCGCTGATATTTTTCCTGGTATTTGCAGGCGGCTTTTTGCAGGGAGCGCATACCGTTGCCCTTGTGATGATAAGCTGCAGTGAGTTTCCTGGACGGACTGCATCTGCGTCGGCGATCACTGTTCTGGCTTTTAATCTTGCCGCCATGGTAACGCCCCTGGTTATCGGGTTTCTTGCGGAGAGGACAGGATTCCTGTTTCCGATGTATATCCTGGCGCTTTGCATGGCAGGCTCGGTTTTGGTAATACTGGCCGAGCGCCGTATAAGCGCGGCACAGAGCAGTAGACGGACCGGTGTGTAATGGCAGGCGGAGTCGATGATAAGTCGGTGTGCAGTTGCAATGAAGAACTGTGAACGGAACGGCAGGTAAACATAATGCAGACCTGCAGGCCGACCGGTCTGTTAATACAATGAAGGGCCGTAAGCATATCTTTGCAAGAGCCGAAATCTGACCGGTGTGTATGTACTGCACGGACAGGCCGGCATTATATGATATTAAAGTGAACGGGATCCCGTTGCCAGAGAACCTGGGACGGGGTTTATTTTTTGTCATTTAAGGGCAAGGCAGTTGTTGCTGCCGGCGAAAGACAGTTGCTTTGACGACCCGGAGCAATGCCCGGGGAACGGGAATTCTGCAAAAAGTTTAAGTCTATTGCGTTTCTGTATGATTTCAGTTATAATAATTATAACCTAGTAATAATATTAAGTAATATGATGAAGTGATAACAACTTGGATTCTGCAGCTCATGCAACATATTCTGAACGAGGGAGGGCAGGTATGAAAAAAGGTGTCAATATCAGCATCAAGAACGGGAGAAGAGTCGTTGAAGGCCTTGGATACTATGAGCCGAGAATCGTGAGCGATCTTAGGGAACTGGTCAGAGGAAGCGCGGAAAGATACGGTGACAGGCCTGCTTTTAAATGCAGGGACAAAGCCGGCAATATCGTTTGCAAAACATTCAATGATCTGAATTCTGACGTGGATTGCCTCGGCACTGCAATGATGTCGCTGGGCATGAAGGACATGAGGATATCTATAATAAGTGAAAACCGGTATGAATGGGGCGTATGCTATTTTGCAACGGTAAACGGGACCGGAGTGGCTGTGCCGCTTGACAGGCACTTTCCGAAAAACGAGATAGAAAACCTCATCACCAGGGGGAAAGTTGAAGCAATTTTCTACAGCCCGGTTTATCATGATACCATGGTGGAGATTTCAAAGAGCAATGACTCAGTAAGATTCTTCATATGCATGGAGAAACCGGAACATAAACCGGCTGATCCGAGTAGGCAGGATGGCCTCGAAGCTCCGTACGGCCGCAGAGGGGATAAAGTGTCACATGATCACGGGGAAAGTTCGTCAGCCGGTCATCCCAGGTTCCTCTCACTGCCTGATCTGATCGAGAGGGGCAGGAATCTCATTGGATCCGGGGACAGGTCGTTTGTCGACGCGCCGATAGACAGGAAGAAGATGTCGGTACTGCTGTTCACTTCCGGCACTACCAGTACGTCAAAGGGCGTTATGCTGTCGCACTCCAACCTGGCGTCCAATGTTTCGTCCATCACTACCATAATAAAAATCGATGAAAGGGACACCCATCTGTCACTGCTCCCGCTGCACCATACGTTCGAGAATACGGTCGGCCTCCTGTTTATGCTGCATTGCGGTTCATGCATCGTTTACGGCGACGGCATAAAACATATCGTACAGAACCTGAAAGAATACAACGTGACAGTACTCGTGGCGGTGCCGGCTATTTTTGAAGCCATGTACAGAAAACTGCAGGAAGGTATCAGAAAGTCGGGCAAAGAGAAGCTGCTGAAATTACTGGTCAGGATATCTAACCTGCTCAGAGCAGCCGGGATCGATGCAAGAAGGAAACTTTTCAGGAGCGTATTCGAGAAGATCGGGCCGAACCTCAGGATCGCCGTGTCAGGAGCAGCGCCGCTGGACAAAGAGGTGGCGGTCGGCTTCGACCAGATCGGATTCCGGCTGCTGCAGGGATATGGACTGACGGAAGCGTCCCCTGTCGTTGCGACGAATAACGATTTCGTGAATGTGCCGGGCACCATCGGATATCCGATGGGCGGCATCGAGGTGGCGATCGATTCACCGGATGAAAACGGGATAGGCGAGATCATAGTCCGGGGCGGGAATGTGATGCTTGGCTATTATGAAGACCCTGAAGCCACGGCAGAGGCATTTACGGAGGATGGCTGGCTCAGGACAGGCGATGTGGGGTATATCGATGACGAAGGGTTCATAAGGATAACAGGCCGGGCAAAATCGATGATAGTTCTGACAAGCGGGAAGAAGGCGTTCCCAGAGGAATATGAGGTCAAGCTCAACAATATCCCCGGCGTCAGGGAATCGTTCGTATGGGGGAACATCGCCCCTGACGGGGATGTGCAGGTTTGCGCGAAGCTTGTGGTAGACGCTGAAAAAGCTGTCGGCCGCGACGGCGGCCTGCTCCCGGAAAGCGAACTTGCAGCAAGGTTCGATGCGGCTATAAAGGAAATAAATAAGACAATGCCGCAGTATAAGGCTATCCGCTATTTTGTGATGACCATGGAGGAACTGGTCAAGGCGAACGGTATAAAAACAAAACGCCACGTTGAGCAGGAAAAGGTCTGCAGGATGCTGAAGGAGGCCGGCGTTGAAATACGCAAGGTCAACGGCCGGTTTATAGAAAACCTGTAGACAGCGGGGCATCTCAGGCACGGGAACCGGACATGGGGACGGTTCTCGTGTCTTTTGCATGTTTTCGATAAATTTGCGATTCTGAAGAACTGTCCCTATAAAATCCCCGGCATTGTAAATCGCTGATGGTGCAGAACTGTCCCTTGCTTCATGGTATTCCTGATTTTGAAGAACCGTCCCCAAGGCAATTGACATACCGTGCTATCAATTCTAAAATTAAGTCAAATGCTTGATTCGGAGTATAACATGATATATACGGTCACGCTGAATCCGGCTGTCGACAAGACAGTCGTTATAAATGATTTTAAAGTAGACACTGTCAACAGGGTCTCTTCTTTGAGGACAGATGCCGGCGGCAAGGGCATCAACGTTTCCAAGGTCATCAAAAGCCTTGGCGGACGCAGCAAGGCGATGGGCATCCTCGGCGGGTCTGCCGGAAGGTATATAAAAAAATACCTGGATGATATGGGCATTGAGAATGATTTCGTATTTATAAGCGGTGAGACGAGGACCAATCTTAAAGTCATCGATGGAAAGAACAGAACCAATACCGATATAAACGAACCCGGCCCGAATGTCTCCGAATTCGATCTGGAATTGCTTAAAGTCAAATTGCTGGAACAGGTTGGAAATGGTTCGATCGTCGTATTTTCCGGGAGTGTGCCTGAAAATGTGGATAAGGATATATATTTCCGGTGGATCGATGCTGTGAAGCAAAAAGGAGCGAAGGCAATACTCGATGCAGACGGGGAACTGCTGAAGAAAGGCATCGAAGCCGGGCCGTACCTGGTAAAGCCTAATATATACGAGTTGGGAAGGCTTTTCGGAACTGACATCAAGGATGTAGGGCAGGCCGTAGAATATGCTGAAACGCTTGTCAGAGATTTCGCTGTCGGGATGGTCGTCGTTTCGATGGGGAAAGATGGAGCCCTTTTTGCCGACAAGTCAAGGGTGGCGTTGGTCCATGCCTTGGAAGTGGATGTGCAAAGCACCGTGGGAGCCGGAGATTCCATGGTTGCGGCGCTTGCTTACTCCATCGGCAATAGCCTTGATTATGAAAGAATGGTCAGGCTTGCGGCCGCTTCAGCCGGCGCGAATGTGATGACTTCAGGTTCCCAGCCGGCAGACATTTCAGTCATAAGGTATCTTGAAGGCCGCGTCACATTCGAGTATCTGAGATCATAGCGGAAGATCATATCGGGACAACGGCCGTGCTGCGGGTATCTGCTGATGGAGATCGTTCCAGGGATACATTGAAGATTTATTGCTGGATACATCGAGTATCGATGTTACCTGTAAATGAGAGAACTAAAACCATGATGTTTGAAAGGGTGGTGCAGCAATGCAGAAAGCGGTCGAACTGGTAAGCCAGGGACTTACATTGAGGGGCATGCTCCACATGCCAGACAACGTTTCGGGAAAGGTGCCGGCAGTGATCATATTCCACGGATTCACCGGCAACAAGATGGAACCCCACTTTATTTTCGTCAAGCTGTCCAGGATGCTTGAGAAAAAAGGCATTGCAAGTGTAAGGTTCGATTTCGGCGGAAGCGGCGAAAGCGACGGAGATTTCATCGACATGACGCTTTCCGGTGAGATCCGCGATGCCCACAATATACTGGATTATGTGAAAAAACTCGATGGCATCGATCCGGAACGGATAGGCGTCGTAGGACTTAGCATGGGCGGCGCAGTCGCCAGCGTCCTGGCCGGCGAAAGGAAGGATGAAATAAAAACCCTTTGCCTGTGGGCGCCTGCCGGCACCATGGGCGAACTTGTAAGGAAACAGATTGCCGGACTTGGCCGTGATATGGCCGAAGATATCAGGAAAGCCGGATATGTGGAGCTTAATGGTTTTCGCGTCGGTATCGGCTTTTATGAAGATGTGATGAAACTTGATATTCTCGGTAAAGCAAAGGGGTTTGACAAGAACGTGCTGTTAATCCATGGAGAAAAGGACGATGCGGTCCCGGTCGAGGTTTCCGAAAGATACCTGAAATGTTATGGGGGCAAGGCGACCCTGAAAATAATCAAGGATGCCGACCATACATTCAACAATTCTGACTGGGAGAGGGAAACCCTCGAACTGACAGCCGAATATCTCGTAAAAGAACTGAAACAAGACAATTAACTGATAAAGTATGACCTGAGCTGATAAAAGCAATATATACAGGAAAAGTGCGGAGGTGTGTATAAATGGTACAGCCATATGATCTCAGTCTTGACGAATTACGGAAGTATAAGCCTGCCTTGACGAGAAAGCTTGATTTTCTTGAATTCTGGGAGTCGAACAAAAAGGAACTTGCAAATGTGCCGCTGAAATACGAACTGGAGCCTTATGACTATCCTGCAAAAGGTGTCAGAGTCAGCAGGGTGACGTTCACCGGGTTTATGGGCGCAAGCATAGACGGATGGTTCGCTGTTCCCGACGCGCCGGGGAAATACCCGGGCCTTGTGCTGTACCATGGGTACAACTGGGCTTTCGACGGATGCATACATGAAGTAGTGGATACGGCACTCCATGGTTATGCTGTCCTGCAAATGCTCGTCCGTGGACAGCATGGCCGCAGTGTGGACAATACGGTATCGTCGCTTGGCCATGTTGCCGGATGGATGACCAAGGGAATATTATCCAGGGAAGAATATTATTATCGTGCAGTTTACATGGACAGCGTCCGTGCTCTCGAAGTACTTGCTGACATGGACTGTGTCGATGCCGGCAGGATAGGAGTGACGGGAGGCAGCCAGGGCGGAGCGCTTACGCTGGTTGCAGCAGCGCTTTCGGACATACCGGTCGTTGCCGTGGCGTCATATCCTTACCTGTGCAACTTTGACAGGGCTATCGATATTGCTCCTTCATCGCCGTATGGTGAACTGAATGAATTTTTCCGCAGGTATTCCGATCCGGCCATTGAAGAGCAGGCCAGGAAGACATTGACATATTTCGATGTCATGAACCTGGCGCCGGAAATAAAATGCCCGGTACTTCTGGCAACAGGGCTGGTCGACGATGTGACGCCGCCGTCGACGGTGTTCGCTGCCTACAATCACATGACATGTCCGAAGGAGATCGCTGTTTACAGGTATTTCGGGCATGAATTCATACCCGGATTTGTAGAGAAGAAACTGAGGATGCTGATGAAGTATCTGCAGGATTAGGGGCTTGACGAGGTACATGGCCTTAAGGATCAGGCTGGATTGCATATAGAACCTGCCATCCCCTGAAAACAAGT
>ENA-OWOZ01002373-OWOZ01002373.1-bioreactor-metagenome-genome-assembly--contig:-NODE-2373-length-14271-cov-3.722559_pt1 | contig 14271 bp, 17 predicted proteins | sample MGYA00238140_ERZ651804 | MGnify/ENA primary metagenome ERZ651804 (study PRJEB26910, sample SAMN07631232) | bioreactor metagenome | isolation source: Switchgrass digestor | place: USA: Dartmouth... | reverse complement strand
ATGTTATACCCCCTTAGTGAAAGAATCAATTATCTTTTGATACTCTTCAGTATATTCTGGTCTACTGCTTTTATATAATTCTCCAATAACAAACTTACCTTTTCTTTCTTCTTCTGGTAACTTATCATAAGCTGCAATATTTATTGCATTTTCAAAAATAATTTGAAATATATATTGCAAAATTGTCCTATTTAATAATATAATAAAGATAGGAGTATATTGCTTAAAACTTTCCATATAGGGGGATTAGATTATGTTTGATAAAAATAAGTTGGAAGAAATTAAACTGGAAAAAGAGAAATGGGCAGAGGAAAAAGTAAAAAAGGCTATTAGCCGTTTCCCTGAAAGAAAGGAAACCTTTAGAACAGGCTCAAATTTAGAAGTGGATAGGCTATATACACCTGAAGATATACAAGACATAGATTACATGGAAAAGCTAGGTTTCCCGGGAGAATACCCATTTACAAGAGGGGTCCAGCCTACCATGTACAGGGGAAGGCTTTGGACAATGAGACAATATGCTGGATTCGCTACAGCAGAGGAGTCTAATAAAAGATACAAGTACTTATTGGAGCAAGGGCAAACTGGATTAAGTGTAGCCTTTGATTTACCGACTCAAATTGGATACGATTCGGATCATCCGCTATCTCAAGGTGAAGTTGGTAAAGTTGGTGTCGCTATTGACTCATTAAAAGACATGGAGATTTTGTTTGAAGGCATTCCCTTGGATAAAGTAAGCACATCTATGACGATTAATGCCCCGGCAGCAATTCTTTTGGCCATGTATATAGCACTTGCGGAAAAACAAGGCATTACACCTGATGGCTTATCGGGCACCATTCAAAATGACATTCTAAAGGAATACATTGCAAGAGGTACATATATCTTTCCTCCTGAACCATCCATGAGACTTATCACCGACATATTTGAATATTGCTCAGCTCATATGCCCAAATGGAACACCATCAGTATTAGCGGTTACCATATTAGAGAAGCAGGGGCAACTGCTGTTCAAGAAGTGGCATTCACACTTGCAAATGGAATAGCGTATGTTGAAGCTGCAATAAAAGCCGGTCTTTCCGTTGACGATTTTGCACCAAGACTTTCATTTTTCTTCAATGCACACAACGATCTACTTGAAGAAGTAGCAAAATTCCGAGCAGCACGGAGATTATGGGCAAAGATTATGAAACAGAGGTTCAAAGCACAAAACCCAAAATCCATGATGCTAAGATTTCATACACAAACAGCAGGTTCTACCTTAACGGCACAGCAACCTGACAATAATATAGTTAGAGTTGCCATACAGGCTTTGGCAGCAGTTCTAGGAGGTACTCAATCTCTTCATACCAACTCAAGAGATGAGGCTTTAGCACTGCCTAGTGAAGATTCTGTGAGGATAGCTCTTAGGACTCAACAGATAATCGCTCATGAAAGTGGAGTTGCAGAAACTGTTGACCCGTTAGCCGGTTCGTATTATGTAGAATCTTTAACAAATGCCATAGAACAAAAAGCTATGGAGTATATAGAAAAAATAGATAAACTAGGCGGAGCACCTAAAGCTATCGAAAAAGGATTTATACAACAAGAAATTCAAAACAGTGCGTATAATTATCAAATGGCAGTAGAACAAGGAAAAAGAATAGTTGTGGGAGTAAACAAATTTAAAATTGAAGAAGAAGCGCCTAAGGGTTTACTTAAAGTGGACCCAGCTGTTGGAAAATTACAGGAACAAAAAATCAAACAATTAAAAGCTTCTCGAGATAACATGCAAGTTAGTGCAGTGTTACAAGAATTAAAAGACTGGGCAAAAACTAATAATAACCTTATGCCAGTAATAATAAGATGTGTTAAAGCTTATTGTACTTTAGGTGAAATATGTGATGCATTGCGCACTGTATTTGGCGAATATAAGGCTTCTATAAATATATAAAGAGGTGGAGTCAATGACTGGCAGCAAAACTATAAGGGTGTTAATTGCCAAACCTGGTCTTGATGGTCATGATAGAGGAGCGAAGGTTGTTGCTCGAGCTATGAGAGATGCAGGTATGGAGGTTATTTACACAGGTCTCAGACAGACTCCTGAGCAGATTGTAGAAGCTGCAATACAGGAAGATGTTGATTGTGTATCCATGAGCATATTGTCAGGAGCTCACAATCATCTTTTCCCAAAAGTAGTTAAACTGCTAAGAGAAAAGGGTGGAGAAGATATATTGGTAGTAGGTGGAGGAGTAATACCCGAGGAAGACATACCTGGACTAAAAGAGGCAGGAATAGCAGAAATATTTACTCCAGGAACTCCTACAGGTGTGACAATAGATTTTATTACCAAAAACATAAAAAGAAATTAAGGTGATTTAGATGGATATTAGGGCAGGCTTGTCCAGCGGAAGCAAAAGAGCTGCTGCTCGCCTGATAACTATGATAGAAAATGGGGATCCTGAAGCCATAGAAATTATCAAAGAGAACTATCATAAAACAGGCAAAGCTAGAATAATAGGAATCACAGGTCCTCCAGGCGCAGGCAAAAGCACAGTTACAGATAAGCTTGCAAAACTGGTTAGGAAACAAGGCAAAAAAGCTGCAATTATTGCCGTGGATCCCACAAGCCCTTTCAGTGGCGGAGCTATCTTGGGAGATAGAATCAGAATGTCAGACCTGAACACAGACGAGGGAGTGTTCATTAGAAGCATGGGGACAAGGGGAGCCTTGGGAGGGCTCTCCAAGTCTGTACATGGAGCAATAAAGGTTATGGACATATTTGGCTATGATTATATCTTTGTTGAGACAGTAGGCGTAGGACAGTCAGAGATAGATATTGTAAAAATAGCTGATACGGTATTAATGGTTATGGTTCCAGGCTTAGGGGACGATATTCAGGCAATTAAGGCAGGTATAATGGAAATTGGAGATGTATTTGCAGTCAATAAATCCGATAGAGAAGGAGCAGAGAAAACCGCGACAGAAATAGAGGTTATGCTTGATCTCAACGGTATGACAGAATATAGACCTCCGGTAAAAAATATAATAGCTAAGGACAACAAAGGAGTAGAGGAGCTCTGGGAAGCTATTGAGGGACACTATGAATATATGGTATCGTCGGGGAACTTTAACAAAAGAAGAGAAAAAGCCATTGAAACAGAGGTCTTGGAGATATTTAAGCAAAACTTGTTGGACAAGGTTATGAGACTTCAGAAGAATACTGAGTATTTATCAGGTCTTATAATAAAAGTGTTTAAAAAACAGATGGATCCTTATACCGCTGCATTAGAATTAGCAAATATTTTGAATAAAGAGGAGGGAAAATAAATGGTTAAAAAAGTGGACCATATAGGTGTTGCAGTAAACAATCTGGAAGAGTCAGTAAAGTTTTATGAGGAAATTTTGGGTCTTAAGCTTCAAGGCATAGAAACCGTAGAAGAACAAAAAGTAAAAGTAGCATTCTTACCTATTGGGGATACAGAAATCGAACTATTGGAAGCTACAACTCCCGATAGTCCTATAGCAAAATTCATTGAGAAAAAGGGACAGGGAGTTCAGCATGTGGCTTTCAGAGTTGATGACATAGAGAAAGCCTTGGAAGAAATGAAAAGCCTAGGTATAAAACTCATCGATGAGAAACCAAGGTATGGCGCTGGCGGCGCAAGAATAGCTTTCTTACACCCAAAGAGCACTAATGGTCTATTAGTGGAGTTATGTGAGAGGAAAGGATAGGGAGTGATAATATGTCAATAGACAAGATTCAGGAACTAAGCAAAAAAAGAGAAGCCATAATGCAGGGCGGCGGAGAAAAGAGAATCAAGAAGCAGCATGATTCAGGCAAATTAACAGCCAGAGAAAGATTGGACTTATTATTTGATGAAGGAAGCTTTATCGAAATAGACGCCTTTGTAAAACATCGCTGCACAGAATTTGGCATGCAGGATGTAGATGCTCCTGGTGAAGGAGTTGTAACAGGTTATGGTACAGTTGATGGAAGATTGGTTTATGCATATGCTCAGGACTTTACAGTTGTAGGTGGTTCCTTGGGAGAAATGCATGCTAAGAAGATATGCAAGGTCATGGATATGGCTCTTAAGATGGGAGCACCTGTAGTAGGAATCAACGATTCCGGCGGAGCAAGAATACAGGAAGGTGTAGACGCATTATCCGGCTATGGCAACATATTCTTTAGAAACACAATTGCTTCAGGAGTTATACCTCAGATATCAGTAATAATGGGGCCTTGTGCCGGTGGAGCTGTTTATTCTCCAGCCCTTACAGACTTCATATTCATGGTTGACAAGACAAGCCAGATGTTTATAACAGGTCCACAGGTTATAAAGGCTGTTACAGGTGAAGAAGTTTCATCAGAAGAGTTAGGTGGAGCTATGACTCATAATAGTGTGAGTGGAGTGGCTCACTTCATAAGTCCTGATGAAAGACAGTGTATAGAAGAAATCAAGAGATTATTGAGCTTCTTGCCTTCAAATAATATGGAAAGCGCACCTGAGTTTGGTTGTGAAGATGATTTAAACAGAATCGAAGATAAGCTAAATGAAATAGTACCGGATAACCCCAATAAGGCTTATGATATGAAAGAAATTATATCAACCATAGTTGATAACGGAGATTTCATGGAAGTTCAGCCTTACTATGCAATGAATATAATAACAGGGTTTGCAAGACTTAATGGCAGATCTGTAGGCATTATAGCAAATCAGCCAAAGGTTTTGGCAGGATGTCTTGACATCAATGCATCTGATAAGGCAGGAAGATTCATAAGAACTTGTGATGCATTCAATATACCAATATTAAATCTTGTTGATGTACCAGGTTTCTTACCAGGAACTAACCAGGAATATGGCGGAATAATAAGACATGGTGCAAAAATGCTATATGCATATAGTGAAGCAACTGTGCCGAAAGTGACTTTAATAGTAAGAAAAGCTTATGGTGGAGCATACCTGGCAATGTGCAGCAAGGATTTGGGTGCAGATCAGGTATATGCATGGCCTTCAGCTGAAATTGCCGTAATGGGACCTGACGGAGCAGCAAACATAATCTTCAAGAAAGATATTGAAGCAGCTGATGATCCTGCAGCAAAAAGACAGGAAAAGATACAGGAATATAAGGATAAATTTGCAACTCCATATATAGCAGCCAGCAGAGGCTATGTAGATGATGTTATAGAACCTGCAACAACAAGACAGAGACTGATTTCCGCCTTTGATATGTTAGAGAGCAAGAGGGAAAGCAGACCTGCTAAGAAACATGGCAATTTGCCTGTATAGAAGAGGGGGAAAACAATGAGCGAGGTACAGCAACTTACTTATGGACTCATAGTCACCTTAGTAGGTATGGGTATAGTCTTCCTTGTTTTGATTGGCTTATCATATATGCTTGATGCATTGAAGCTGTTATCAAACAGAGGAGCAGCCGAAAAAAAAGCTGAGGCTGTTAAGGTAGAACGGGTTGAAGAACCTGTAGAAGAACCTGCAGAAGTTGTCAATGTCCCTGAAGAAGATGAAGGGGAATTGGTTGCAGTAATAAGCGCAGCATTGGCTGCTTTCATGGGAAGCAGCAGCAATGTGGTAATAAAATCTATCAATAGAGTAGAGGGAAATACTCCAGTATGGGCTAAAGTTGGAAGACAGGAACAAATGTATAACAGATTTTAGGGAGGAATAAAAAATGAGAAAGTTCTTAATAAATGTTAATGGAAACAGCTACGAAGTGGAAGTAGAAGAAATAAGAGATGGAGTTGCTGCAGCACCAGTAGCAGCCCCCGCACCAAAAGCAGCTCCCGCTCCAAAGGCAGCACCCGCTGCAGCACCTAAGGCAGCTCCAAAAGCAGCACCAGCAGCAGCACCTGCAGGAGCAGCCACAGTTACAGCACCAATGCCTGGAACAATCCTTTCAGTAAATGTTAAAGTTGGTGAATCAGTTAAAAAGGGACAGGTATTGTGCATACTTGAAGCAATGAAGATGGAAAACGAAATAATGGCAAACGGAGATGGAAAAGTAGCTTCTATAGCAGTAAATGCAGGAGATTCTGTAAATACAGGACAGGTTTTGATTGTGCTTGAATAGGCATGACAGAACTTCGAATGGGGGAATTTAAATGTCTTTGACTCAATCAATATTGGAATTTTTTAATAGTATGGGATTTTCTGCTATGACATGGCAAGAAGCAGTAATGATAGGTATATCTTTTGTTCTTATATACCTTGCCCTAAAGAAGGGTTTTGAACCTTTACTGTTGCTGCCTATAGCCTTTGGTATGCTTCTGGCAAATCTACCTTTGGCTGGATTGAATGCAGAACCTATATACCAGATTGTAGTAGATCCGGTAACAGGAGAGCATGTACACGAAATGGTAGATGCTGGCGGATTGTTATACTGGTTATACAGAGGAGTTAAGCTAGGTATATATCCTCCACTAATATTCCTAGGCGTAGGTGCCATGACAGATTTTGGCCCTCTTATTGCAAATCCTAGGAGTATACTGCTAGGAGCAGCAGCACAGTTCGGTATATTTACAACTTTTATAGGTGCTCTGTTGCTTAACTTTATACCTGGCATAACATTTACTGTTCCTGAAGCAGCATCTATCGGTATAATAGGAGGAGCAGACGGTCCTACAGCAATATATCTTACAGCTAAACTAGCACCTCATCTATTGGGACCAATCGCAGTAGCGGCTTATTCATACATGGCTCTGGTACCTTTGATTCAGCCTCCGATAATGAAGGCTTTGACTACTAAGGAAGAAAGACAAATAGTAATGGAACAATTAAGACCCGTATCCAAAGTGGAAAGAATAGTGTTCCCAATTATGGTTACTACAGTAGTATCACTAGTTCTTCCTTCAGCAGCAGCTCTTGTTGGTATGCTTATGCTTGGTAACTTGCTGAGAGAAGCAACTACAATGCAGAGCACCCTGAATAGATTGATGAAGACTGCTTCTGGCGAATTGATGAATATAGTTGTTATCTTTTTAGGTACTACAGTTGGTGCAACTGCTAAAGGTGAGATATTCTTATCACCTAAGACATTAGCGATAATTGCTCTTGGTCTTATCGCTTTCTCAATAGGTACAGGTACAGGTGTTATATTCGGAAAGATAATGTGCAAATTAACAGGCGGAAAGGTTAACCCGCTCATAGGCTCGGCAGGTGTATCAGCAGTACCTATGGCGGCCAGAGTATCTCAAAAGGTTGGTCAGGAAGCCAATCCTTCAAACTTCCTTTTGATGCATGCTATGGGACCTAATGTTGCAGGAGTTATTGGTTCTGCTGTTGCAGCAGGTGTTCTTCTTTCAATGTGCAGTCTCTAAAAAATTATAACGAATTAAAATACAGGCAGAAATGCCTGTATTTTGTTGTGCAATTATATATTCTTTGATACTATTTAAATAGTTTAAATAACTATTCCACATTTTATATTGAATTCATATTTGTTAACTACAAATAATATAGAGGAGAAGCATATGAAAGACAATATATTAAGAGAATTAATAAATAACAAAAATAGATATTTGTCAGGTCAGGAATTGAGTGCTAAGTTTGGTATCAGCAGAACCGCCATATGGAAGCATATAAATAAGTTAAAGGAAGAGGGCTATGTAATAGAATCTGCAACTAATAAAGGGTATGTGCTCATAGAAAGCCCGGATATATTAAATCCTGTTGAAATAAAAGAGCTGTTGAAAACAAAATTTATAGGAAGAGATATAATATACCTGGATTCAGTAGATTCAACCAATAGTTATGGTAAGAGGATGGCAGAAGGTGATTTTTGGGACGGCACTGTAATAATTGCTGAGGAGCAGACTTCAGGCAGAGGAAGATTAGGCAGAGATTGGGTTTCCCCAAAGGGTAAAGGCATCTGGATGACAATAATGTTAAAACCTGATATTAAGCCGAACCTGGCTTCTCAAGTAACTCTTATAGCAGCGGTAGCAGTATTGAAGGCAATAAAATCTATTTATAATATGGATATTATGATAAAATGGCCTAATGATTTAGTTGTTAATGGTAAAAAAGTATGCGGAATACTAACTGAATTAGGAGCTGAAATTGAAAGGATAAATTATCTATGTGTAGGCATAGGTATAAATGCAAATTCGGAGGAATCTGATTTTATTAATAAAGCCCTGGATACAGCTACATCAATTAAGATTGCTACTTCTATAAAAGTAGAAAGAAAGGAACTGATAGCCCGAATATTAACTGTTTTTGAAAATTATTATTCTTTATTTCTAGAAAAGGGAAGCATCGGGTTTATGATAGAAGAGTACAAAAAATATCTGATAAACATAGGAAAAGAAGTGCGACTGATCACAAAGAATGAAGAAATACAGGCAAAGGCTGAGGATATAACCAGTGAAGGACATTTGCTAGTAAGGTTAAAAGACGGTACTTTGAAAGAAATATCATCCGGAGAAGTATCTGTAAGAGGGATATACGGATATGTTTAAAGAAAATTATTGCATCAAGGTTCCAGTGATGTTAAAATAATTCTGTCGGCATCAGATAGAGCCGAACAAAAAATAATAAAATATAAAATATCGTCCGGTATCCCTTAGGAACTGGAACGGAGGTGCGAAAATGTATAGTGAAAGAGCAAAAAGTTTAATGTCAGTAAGAAAACTTGTGATTACAGGTATGTTGGCGGGAGTATCCATCTTACTTGGAAGTACCCCATTAGGTTTTATACCCATAGGGCCAACAAAAGCAACCATAATGCACTTACCTGTAATAATAGGAGCCATAATGGAAGGTCCTATGGTAGCAGTAGGTATTGGTTTGATATTTGGTGTGTTTAGTATGATTCAAGCTATGATGGCACCCACCATAGTGTCATTTGTATTCTTGAATCCATTGGTAGCTGTACTTCCAAGAATGCTCATCGGGGTTACAGCCTATTATACCTACAAGTTCACCAAGAGCTCAGCTGCTTCTGCTGTAGCTGGAACATTAACCAATACTGTAGGAGTATTAGGAATGATCTACATTCTCTATGGAGCCCAGTTTGCAGCTGCAATGGGACAGGATCATACCAAGGCAGCAGCACTGATTGCGGGTATTGCCACTACCAATGGCATACCTGAAGTAATAGTGGCAGTTGTAGTTGTTACTGCCGTGGTGACCGCACTTAAAAGAATAAAAAAAGCATGAAAACCAGGCTAAAAGCCTGGTTTAAGTTTAATATTAAGGAGTGGTAAATACATGATACTGGTAATTGATGTGGGGAATACCAACATTGTATTGGGCATATATGAAGGCAAAAAATTGCTTGATTTTTGGAGAATCGGGACAGAAATTCATAAAACCAGTGATGAATATGGTATGATTGTAAACCAACTATTTAATTTTTCTAACTATAAGTTGTCTGATATAAACCAGGTAGTAATATCATCAGTGGTTCCTACAGCTATGTATACCCTTGAACACATGGCAAGGAAGTATTTTAAATGTGACCCTCTGGTAGTAGGGCCTGGAACAAAAACAGGCATAAACATAAAGTATGACAATCCTAAAGAGGTTGGAGCAGATAGGATCGTAAATGCAGTTGCTGCCTACGAATTATATGGAGGTCCCCTTGTCATAGTGGATTTTGGTACAGCTACTACCTTTTGCGCAGTATCCAAAATTGGTGAATATCTGGGTGGAGCAATATCACCAGGGATACAGATATCCATGGATGCACTTTTTCAAAAGACTGCAAAATTGCCTAAGGTAGAATTGGTGAAGCCAGAGACAGTTATATGCAAAAACACTGTTAATAGCATACAATCAGGTATAATATATGGCTATGCTGGGCAGGTAGATTATATTGTCAATAGAATGAAAAAGGAGCTGGGTGATGAAAATACTAAAGTGGTTGCTACCGGCGGCTTGGCTAAACTCATTGCAACAGAATCACAGACCATAGAAATAGTAAATGGATTATTAACTCTTGAAGGCTTGAGAATAATATATGAAAAGAATAAACAATAAAAAGGATTATAAAAAGCTTTTTTATAAGGATTTGATGGGCATATGAATATAGGGAAAGTCAAAATTGAGAATAATGTTTTTCTTGCTCCCATGGCAGGAGTTACGGATATGGTTTTCAGGCTTATATGTAAAAGCTTTGGCTGTGGATTGCTATATACAGAGATGGTAAGCGCTAAAGGTTTGTATTATAAAAGTGAAAACACAAAGTCTCTGATGGAAATAGATCCAAGGGAGAGACCTGTTGCTATACAGATATTTGGCAGCGAACCTGAAATAATGGCATATGCAGCAGCCAGGGCTGAAGAAAATGGAGCAGATATAATCGATATAAATATGGGCTGCCCTACACCTAAAATAGTTAACAATGGAGATGGGTCTGCTCTTATGAAAAATCCTAAGCTGGTGGGTGAGATAATAGGAGCAGTAGTAAAGCAAGTAAATACGCCTGTGACGGTGAAGATAAGGAAAGGCTGGGATGAAAACAGCATAAATGCTGTTGAACTTGGGCTAATAGCGGAGGAAGAGGGTGCAGCAGCTATAGCAGTCCATGGAAGGACCAGGGAACAGTTTTATAGTGGAAAAGCGGACTGGAATATAATAAAAAAGGTGAAACAAGCTTTATCCATTCCTGTTATAGGTAATGGGGATGTATACTCGCCAGAAGATGCAAAAAGAATGGTGGAAGAAACAGGCTGTGATGCTGTGTTGATTGGTAGGGGGGCACAGGGTAATCCGTGGATATTTAAAAGAACTGTAGAGTATTTAAAGAACGGATTTATAACTGAGGAGCCCACACCAAGGGAAAAAATTGAAATGCTTATTTTTCATTTGAATATGCAGATTCAACATAAAGGTGAGCAAGTAGGAATAAGAGAAATGAGAAAGCATGCTTCATGGTACTTAAAAGGTTTACCTGGTTCATGTGATATAAAAAATAAAATATTTACAATGACTGAAAAACATGAAATTGAGAATTTATTGAACTCCTATCTAGCTACTCTTGGCTAAATAGGAGTTTCTCAATTTTTCAGGTATGTATAAAATTGTTTATATTACACAATAGTATTAGAATATATATATAATGGTAAATGGAAAATGAGTTATGGAGGAGTAGAACAAATGAAGCATGTTGTGAGTGTAAGCATTGGCTCATCCAAAAGAGATCATAGGGTCGAGTTTGTATTCAAAGATGAAAAGATAATTGTAGAGAGAATCGGAACAGACGGGGATATGCAAAAAGCCATAGAAATAATCAGCAGCTTAGATGGTAAAGTGGATGCCTTTGGTATGGGAGGTATTGATCTATATTTAAGAGCTGGAAATAAAAAATATATAATAAAGGATGCAGTACAAATAAAGAATGCAGCTAAAATTACTCCCATGGTAGATGGTTCCGGATTGAAATCAAGTCTGGAAAGAAGGCTTCCAAGCTTTATAAACGATAATATAATGCCTCTCAAGGGCAAAAAGGTTTTTATATTGACTGCTGTAGACAGATATGGTATGGCAGAAGGGTTTCATGAAATGGGCTGTAGCTTGATTTTGGGAGATATAATGATAGCCTTGGGTTTTAATATACCTATATATACTTTGGAGAGATTAGAGAGAATAGCTAGAATTGTGGCTCCTTTGGCTTGCAAACTGCCTTTCAATATGCTTTATCCTACAGGAAAAACTCAAAATAAGGGTGAAAATTTAGCAGGTAAATACGACAAATACTTTGATAGCTCAGATATAATTGCAGGAGACTTTCATTATATAAGGCGTTTTTTGCCGGAGGATGCAAAGGGTAAGATAATTGTCACTAATACTGTTACCAAGGAAGATGTGGTATGGCTTAAAGAAAGAAATGCAGGTATACTCGTGACTTCCACTCCAAATCTATCAGGTAGATCCTTTGGTACAAATGTAATTGAAGCTTTAGCTGTTGCTATACTTAAGAAGGATCCGGATGAAATAAAAGCTGACGATTATTTTGCTGTACTAGATGATTTAGATTTTAAACCTCATATTGTTTATCTTAAAGAAACAAAGGTTTCATAAACTTACAGAATATTAGCATATATTCATATTACCTATAATATTAATATTCAAACGAACTTAATGGAGATGGGAGGATGAAAAAAGCTGCGTTAATTCTATATGGTGATAGTACTAATAAGATAATGTTTTGGATTCTAGGAAGACCTTACGATATAGGTAATATTAATATTGAGTTGGATGGAGAAACCTATGAAATATTCATATTTGAAATCCCTTATACAAAAGATATCAAACATAAAACAAGACAAAGAAAATTAGTCGATAGGTTCTTAAGGGAACAAGGCATACAATCTGTGTTCTATATCGATGATGTGGATGAGGAACTGGAAAGCATTTGGTCAGCTGTCAAGATTACAAAAGCTATAGAAGAGATAGGCACAATTTTAGGAGAGTGCATTTTTAATAAAAACTTTGGTATAATAAGCGAAAATATGGATCCTATTCTTATAGAAACAATATCTGCTGAAGCCTCCAGTATTATGATACTTAAAATGGAACAAGATAAATCTATTATGGAAGAACTGCATAAAAAAATAATTAAAGAAATGGGTCTATCCATCGCTTTTGTAAATGATATAAAGCATTTGATTAAACAATCGGAAGTAATAATATGGGAGAACTCAGAACTTGGAAAGAGATATAAAAACCTTTTTCCAAGTCTGATTATCCATGAAAAGGGAATTTTACTTTTAACAAAAATAATAAAGGATTTTGACTTAGATGATTTAAAAATAAAGTATAGTGAAGAAATCGGAAAATTAATCATTAAACTTTCATCTAAAAGAAACGTATCGCAAATAGCTTCTTATTTTCCCCATGTGCATTTTTACAATGAACAGGGAGAAGAGTTAGAAAAAGGGTGGATTGGGCGGCAGCTTAAGAGGAATAATATAATCTTGACAATACAAAAGTGCTAATTTATAATAAACAAATAGCATGATAAGCAAGCACTGGAAGGACCTTCCTTATGCAGTGCTTGTTATATTAATATATTGGCAATAATCACTAAATCAACCCGCTCTCATTCTTCCTCTTATTAGATATGGACGCTTAAGAGCGGCTAAGTTCAAGAAATCAATACCAGGATAAAAATCTTATAAGGACATATATTATTCACATCAATGGCGTTAATATTTTATATTTTTAAAGGGGAGACGTATAAATGTCAAACAATAAAGAAAACTTATTAACAGTATCAGGGTTGGCAAAATTAGAAGAGGAGTTGGAGTATTTACGAGCTACAAAAAGAGCTGAAGTAGCTCAAAGAATTAAGCAAGCGCTTGCCTTTGGAGATATATCCGAAAACTCAGAATACGATGAAGCAAAAAATGAGCAAGCCTTTATAGAAGGGCGAATTGCTCAACTCGAAAATATACTCAAAACTGCTAAGGTTATTGATGATGAAGATATAAATACAGAAACTGTAAATGTAGGCGCCAAGGTGTTGGTAAAAGACGAGGAATTGGGTGATGAAATGGAATATACAATAGTTGGTTCTGCAGAAGCAGATCCGATAAATATGAAGATATCTAATGAATCACCAGTAGGTAAATCTTTAATCGGTAAAAAAGTTGGAGATGTTGTAGAAATTCATGTACCTGATGGTATACTTAAATATAGGATTCTGCATATCAAGAAATAGGGGGAATAAGAATGGCTAATGAAGAATTAAATCTAAATGAGATACTTCGGGTAAGGAGAGAAAAGCTAAAAGCTCTTAAAGAAGCTGGAAAAAATCCTTTTGATATAGTCAAATACGATGTCACCCATCATTCTGATGAGATAAAGGATAATTTTGAAGCTATGGAAGGACAGTTTGTATCTGTAGCTGGAAGAATCATGTCCAAAAGAGACATGGGTAAAGCATCCTTCTCTGATGTCCAAGATAGAAACGGCAGAATTCAGATTTACATAAAAACCGATGATATCGGAGAAGAAAACTATAAGGAATTCAAAACCTATGATATCGGAGACATTATAGGAGTAAAGGGAACTGTTTTCAGGACAAAAAAAGGAGAAATATCAATCCATGCAAAAGAGATAACTCTCTTAACAAAATCTCTTCAGCCTCTACCGGAGAAATGGCATGGATTAAAGGATACAGATATAAGATATAGAAAAAGATATGTAGATTTGATAGTGAATCCTGAAGTAAGGGATACTTTTATAAAGAGAACTAAAATAATACAATGTGTGAGAAAATTCTTTGATGATAGAGGATATCTGGAAGTAGATACTCCTGTAT
>ENA-OWOZ01002369-OWOZ01002369.1-bioreactor-metagenome-genome-assembly--contig:-NODE-2369-length-14289-cov-3.558331_pt1 | contig 14289 bp, 9 predicted proteins | sample MGYA00238140_ERZ651804 | MGnify/ENA primary metagenome ERZ651804 (study PRJEB26910, sample SAMN07631232) | bioreactor metagenome | isolation source: Switchgrass digestor | place: USA: Dartmouth... | reverse complement strand
GTAGGAGTCTGGGCCGTGTCTCAGTCCCAATGTGGCCGATCAACCTCTCAGTTCGGCTACCGATCGTCGCCTTGGTGGTCCGTTACACCGCCAACTAGCTAATCGGACGCGGGCCCATCTTGCACCGGATTTCTCCTTTGATCACAGGAAGATGCCTCCCCGTGATGTTATGCGGTATTAGCACAAGTTTCCCTGTGTTATCCCCCTGTGCAAGGCAGGTTGCCCACGCGTTACTCACCCGTCCGCCGCTAAGTAGAGTCCAACACTCAGCACTCAAGTATGGCGTCTCTTATCAATACTATTTTGACTTGCTTTAGTCATAGCATTGTGTTAGGCACTTAATTTAGCGTGATGCACAAAACTTTCTTTTAAATATGTCTATCAACAAGGTAGTTTGTGCATGACGCTGGCTTAACTTTTGCCAACGCTCGAATACTCAGTGTTGAACTCTACTCCGCTCGACTTGCATGTGTTAGGCACGCCGCCAGCGTTCGTCCTGAGCCAGGATCAAACTCTCAAATAAAAGATTTCTTTTATTCAAAAGCCTTTTGGCTCTGTTTACTTACTAGCTTTTATAAGCACGTAACTCAAATTCATTTTCGAGTTCCCTTTGTCTTTACACTGTTTACTTTTCAAAGTCCAATTTTTTTGCCGCCTCACCGAAGCGGCTTGATTATTATATCATGCTGTTTTGCCGATGTCAACAACTTTTTTCTAGAACTTATTGCCAATCTCTATTGATTGAATCTCAGTTCCTTATGCTGTGTTCATCGGAAACAGCTTTTACATAATATCATAGGAATGATATTTCTGTCAAGTAGGTTTAGTAAATTTGCTGCAGTTATAGCATTAAGCCATTCTACGTTTGCTCCATGCCGGCCGGATCAAAGGCAGTTTACTGCGATATCCCCAATTTGCATTCTGAAAGATTCGAGGTCACAGTTATAAAATAACCTTTTTACATACGGCTGCACTTTTACTTTATCATTCCGGTATAATGTTTATGTCTCCAGTATAAAATCTATGTCCACTATATATAATTTATATATAGTTTTCCTTGTATATTATTTGCGCATCGGTCAAATTTTATTCCCTCCGGAACTAAACCGTTATCTCAATACTATCTTTTCATCTATCATAGATAGATTTACGTCGGATTCTTCCTTTGAAGGCTTATACATGCTTTTTCATATATATCTGTTATGCTTTTATATTATATACTGTTTATTTTGACTCTGATACGGTTTTGTATGTTTTCCCATTCTAGTTGTCAGGTATGACTTGGGTTTTCAATATAGACTTTCAATAGTTGCTTACACCTATAATCATGTTGCGGTCAGCTTATGCCTTCTTTCTGCTGCATCTCCTTATACCTCAATATGATTCTGTATTATTGGGGAGGAAAACACCAAATACCTGCATGTAATGTTCATATCATTAGTTTGACATTTTTCTTATCTAGCTTTCGGAAATAAGGATTCAACCTTTTTAATCTCGATATTTCCGTATCCTTGTAATTCAAGTATTTTTTCATCAACTTCATTTTCGGACAGATGGGATATTTCATTTTCCTTAGTATCTATTAACCCTATTTCTAAAGCATTATTTGGAGTTATTCTTTTATAAATAATATACCTTTCATTCCAGCCAACTTCTTTGATGTCTGCACCAATGTAAGTTTTATAAATATATTCACTACTTTCTTGCACTATAATGTTTTTTCCAGGATAAACTCTATATAACGCATAATCATTAGGCATCTCAACTCTACCATTATATTCTTCTGCAGCTTCAGATACAAACCATTCAATAAGGTTATGCGCTATCAAAGGAAAGTTTTTTACAAATATAAATATTATAGTTGAGTAAATAGCTAATACAATTAAAATTAAAAATATCCATCTTTTATATTTTATAATTTGCATTTAACATACTCCTTGTACAATTAAGAGGCTTTTACTTCAAAAGCATAGGCCTTTTTATTCCATTTGCCTGGTATGTTGTTTACTTTTCTTCACAAAAAATAATGCTGCAAATTAACTGCAACATTATTTTATTATAAAATTCTTAACTATTTAGAATCTTGTATGTAAATATTTATAGGATATGGAACTATTGCACCAATAGCTTGAGAAATAGTTGCATAATTGTTAACCAGCAATACAAACTCATTAGTTATATCACTATAATTAGACCATTCAAAATCATACGTATCGTATACCCATAAATAGATATTCCATGTACCATTAATCTTTTCTGCAGCTGTTAATGTCCCTACTTTGTGCAAAGCTAAGAATAAATCTTTAGTAGCATTATCCTCAGTCAAAGTCATACTGCCCGATTCACTGTAATATTTACCAGTTTGCTTTTCAAGTTTACTCTTAAAATCGGAAAGCAATTTCTCGCACGCTTTAGTATTCTTAACTTGATTTGATGCATTTCCTCCTACCTCACTAGTAAGCGTAGGAGGGTTATCTTGTAAAGAATTATATAAGCACTGAGCAGCTATTGGGTATCCTGCGGCATTAAGAATTCCTGCTCCTATTATCCACTGTGATCTAACAAAATTTTTGGTTAAATTTGGATCTGGCACTATAGCAGATGTACCACCAGATATAGAATCAAATATAAATGAACCTTTCTGTATTACATTGTTGGAAAACTCTATTATATATTTTTTAGCATACTCTTCTCTTACTGCAAAATCATTTGGATCTTTTTTATCTTTTTTAATCTTTTCTTCTATGAAGGTATTGTACTCCTCACCTAATTTATTAAGTTCTGATGTTATAACTACGTCATCTAGACTTACCTCTGATTTTGCTTTTTCCATTTGAGCTTTGACAAAATCAACATCTTTCTTATATTTTTCCTCTAATAATATAGTATCTTCCGCTGCATCTTTATCTTTAGGTGTGGCCATAACTCCACTGCTAAACGATAATACTATTAATAAATTACAGAGTATACCAGAGAGTAACTTTTTACAAAATTGTCCATAATATAAATATTCCTTCCATATAAAGAATATACTTTTTCTTTTGTAAAATAGTTGATATTTACACCAATAGCTTTTTTGATGAATCTTTATAATAGGCTCTTAACTATATCCAAAATCAAAACACTGTTCTATAGTCAGGATATGGATATATGCGAGAGCCTTATTGCTAAATCAGGAGATCTTACATGTGGCATGATATCATTCCTTTCATCACAAATAAATATATTGAAGTATAGTAATAATATATCATAATTAGAATAATCTGTTAATACATGTGTATGTTCTTTTTTCATAACACTATGTTCTAGACGTTATGTTTTGTTAAACATATATAGAAAGAAAGTTAGAAAACACTTAAGGGATAGTATCAGTATAACATGACATACATTAAGCTATGCTATATATTAGCAAATCAAGTTTCCTACTGTAAATTTTTCAATTACTCTTTAAATAGACTGACGTGGAAGTCAACTATTCGACTACTATGTATATGGTGAGCCAAAATCATACAATTTACAGATAGTGTCCCAATTGTAATCTATGCGGTAAAGAAGAATTATTAAATAATAAAAGCTATAGAACATATCAATCAAAAGATTAATTATAAAAACTTGAAAACCTACATTTTATATAATGTTAATATTTTAACAGTGTAGATAAAGTAAAAGGTGTATGCAAATTAAATAATTTAGAGTTGCGAGTATAACCTCTATTGCCTGAGAGCTGTTTCCGTATTCATGACATTTGCTTTTCTATCCATACGGAAATTCCACAAAAGCATGATCACTGAAATAATGTATATGACCAGTCCAAAGGTTATGGTAAAATTAGCTCCAAACTTGTTAAACAAAAATCCAAACACCGGAGCGCTAAAAACTGCCGACATCCCGATTGTTGTCTCACATAGACTCATACAACTGGCTTTATATTTTTCGGGAGCCAGTTCATATAAATAAGTCTTATATGAAGATGAGAGCAGTCCATAGGCAAAACCGGATAATGTGCCCAATAGAGTTACTGCAAGAGCACTGTTGAATATCAAAATGAAGGTCAATCTCAACGTCTGCAGCAAAAATGCCACAAACACAAGCTTTTTGCTATGGAATCTTCTCAAAAGCCTTGTCGTAAGGAAAAATGTCACTATCTCAGGAGATGCATCAAAAAAATAGGTAAAACCCAGATTGAGTGGTCCTCCGCCATAATCGCCTATCAAAACTCCCAGGTAATTGTATATTCCTTTCACTACAAAGCTGTATATGAATATCAGAATTACCATCGAAACCAGAGGCTTTATCTTTATTATCTCTTTTAAGGCATCAATTGCAGAAACCTCTTTTGAAGCCTTTTTATTATCCTTAGTCCCCTTTATACCTGCCTTTTCTTCCTTATCACCTATAGCGAATATTGCCAGCAAGGTCAGACAAACACATGCTGCAATATACCAATAATATGCTTTCCATCCAAAGAACTGGAGAGTCAGCCCTAATAAAACTCCCGAAATGCCATATCCGATAGATCCGAAGCCCCGGATTTTCCCGTAATCATTTAGTTCATTGCTGGCCTTCAGGCTATTTATACACCACACATCGGAAAGAGGCACGGTTCCACATATAAAGAAGCCCCATAAAAATATCAAAACATAAATCTGAATGCTTGATTTTGCAAAAGCCAGCAATGTGGCAATCAATATTCCCGTAGCGGTTGATAATGTAAAAACCTTTTTTATGTTCCCGGTTTTATCTGCCAGATATCCAAAAACATTCTGGCCTATTAAGGCCGATACCATATAAATAGTGACCGCAATCCCTATTTCTCCTTTGGTAAAGCCTATATCTCCAAGGTACATGGTATACATTCCCGTCACGCTGAGCATCATCGCCCAATATACAAACATAAACACTCTCATTTTTCTGATGATGTGCTTTTTAGAGTTCCCCACCATATATCTATTTTCATTCCCACCTATCTTTTATTCGCAGCATGCATAACGCAGGGGTTATACTTAGAACGACATGAAAATGCTTCCTGCATCTCGCATACAGATTAGAGTATATCACAAGTATAGTGAAAGTTCATCATTTTTTAAGAGCATCTTCTTTAATTTATATAGGTACTTAAACTCACTTTTACATCCATATTTCACATTAGCTTTTCCTTGATGCTATGGGTTTTGCATTGCTTATCCCGATTTTTCCATGAAGGATATATATTAAGTAGTGATAATATGAACGGGATTTTTTAGTAGGATGCATTTTTTAAGGTTTTTTTCTCTCACTTTCATAGGCAAACGAAAAAGAGGGCAGATTATACCACCCTCTTAAGTGTGTATTCTTTATTCTTAATTCTTATATCTATAATAATTCACTATATGCACTTTAGCATCAGGTCAACGGAACCCACACAGTATCCGCTGCAATAATATAATGCTGCCATGCCTTCCGTCGTCTTACGAATCATGGTCTGTACTGGATAGTTTCCTGCTGGGAGTCCAAGCCGGGCAAGCAGTTTCTCTGCAAAGGTTGTGTCTTCCGTCTCAATGAGCCTGATGTCCGGAAATTCTTTCAAAACCTGCTCCAGAGTATGGTTTCTTCCGGCAGCAATCAATACAATTCCCACCTGTCTGCCCTTAATTGTCTCTGAAGCATTCATCAGTTCCCTGAGGAAATGCTCCGTCGGCTCCTTGGCAGGCTCTATGTAAGCCAGAATGTTGTATTCCCGGTATAGGGCAGAAGATAATCCGATATCTACCGGTTGGGCAGGTATATTGTCATCCGGCAGGGTTATCCATTCCATTTGATTTCTCTCCTTAGGTATGGAAACTTCCAGAACAACATCTTCTCCCTTTTTCATTTCCAAATAATATGCATTCAGAAGCATGGAGCCGTCTGTCAGCCTTTGCCCCGTCAAAACCCGATAGCAGCCTTCCTCCAGATCAAATTCAGAGGTTTCGTGCCTCCAGAGGGACAGAGTTTGATACTCCCCTCCCACCAAACGGGCGATTGTAAAATTCCTTGCGTACCGAAGCTTTTCTTCACAGTTCAGCGTCAGCTTGGACGTTTCTTTTGCCTTGCGGGACACTAAACGCACAAATTCTCCGTCTTTATAATACTCCAGTTCCCCGTCAACAGGGTTGAAACGGGCTGGTATGCCCAGACTCCGGCAGATGGATACAAACAGCACGTCCCTTGAGACCTTGGAACCCCGTTTCAATTGCAAAGTCCCTTTAGCCGAAGCTATTAAAGTCTTGTAGTCCATCTCTGTCGCATCCTGAATTTCTTCATTTATAAAATCGTAAATCCTGCGAGGGTTTTCTGCAAAAGCTTTTTTGGTCTCTTCATTAAAATAGCTGTTTATAAAAGCTCTGTAGGGATAAAGCATCTCCGTAAGTATCCGCGGGTTTAATACATACTTAGCAAAAACATCCTCATAATAGCAATCCCTGTAAGGGTATGCATATACCAAATGATCGTTCAGCATCTCGCAGGTGCTGTCTGTTAAATCCTTTTCAGGCAGCGCCTTTAAAAGCAATATTTTATACTTGAAAGGTATTCCGTTATCCCCATCAAGAAATTTAATGATCTCTTCATGATTGCCTTTGGATTCCATCAGAAGGTGGACAATATCAGTATGGAAACCTTCATAGCTTTTAGCTATTTCCCTGCCTCTTTCTTCTGTGATAAAGGTGTTTTCATATGCCGTACGGACCTCATTGCAATGCTGTATCCGTGCCGCATGGACAGAAGGGTCTCCGGGCATATCCTTGTCTTCTGCTTTGCCGGCAGGTGGCACAAATTTCATCGTGCTGGTTCCTGTTTCCTTCAATACGGCGTTGTTAAAATCCAAGATAACGGTGTCCTGCATGCGGACATCCACCTTATGTGTCAGGAACCTTTCCCCGTCGGTGGCATGGATTTGCAAATCGCCGAGACCGGTGGTAAAGGAAACTTCGCCATTGCTATCCGCTTCCAGCACTGCAATAGGGGACAGCTCACAGGAGTTTGGTATTTCAAACCGTACTTTTATTTTTCTAGCACCGGTGTTTTTCACTTTGACGGTAAGTTTTTTAGCTTCGGCATAATTTCTTGTCAAATTCAACTCATTATATATTTCGTTCCCATAAGTAATTTCTTCATTGCTGTAAAATATGCCGGAAAACGCCCGGGTATGGATCAACATTCCCCTGGAAGCCGGACCGGTAAACCATCCACGGTCGAGAGCAGGCTCCGGCTCGCATGCACCCAAAAACCTCCATCTTCCATCTATATACACTTCCACCCAAGCATGGTTGCTGTCACAATGCGCCCATCGCGGGGTATAAATCTGCCGCGCAGGTATGCCTACACTTCTCATAGCAGTCACGGTAAATGTGGATTCCTCTCCACAGCGCCCTTTAGCATTCCTGATAAGCGTCAGCGGTGAAACCGTCCTGGGATTTGTAGCTTTGTACGTTGCCTTTTCGAGGCACCAGTAATTTACCTCCAGAGCAGCATCATACATAGTCTTGCCTTTTATGCGCCCGTACAGCTCATTAAAAAACAACTCCCGGTTATACTCAATATTCTCATTATTGACGCGATACTGCAAAACATAGTTGAGAAAAATATCTTCCGGGATGTCCACGTTGAATATGTTCATCTCATGGACCTTCAATGTCTGCCTGATAATTTTCAGGAAAAGCGAGGCATCATAAGTTGCCAGGTCACTTACCGGCATGTAGGCATAATAATATTTCAGGCATATGCGTTCAACATCCGTAGCGCTGTCAAAAACTTCCTTATATCTGGCTACGTCAGCTTCCACACGTTTAAAAGCTTTTTCAATCTTTTCTATCGTTTTCGCCGTAAACATAAATGCCTTCCCTTCTTTTATATTGCCATTCTTATATCAACACATTGTCAAACTTAGCCTTCTTCATCAGATAAGACAAATACATCGCATACGGGAGTCTTGCCCTCTCTATGTGGCACCGTCACCTTTATGCCTTCAGCTGTCCGTTTAAAGGAAATCCTTTCACCGGAGCCCATCAAAGTAACTGATTTGCAGTCAAAATCCACAGGTATGGTGGTTTCCGTTATGAGCTCCTGGTTTTCATCGGAGTACAGATAGAAGGCATACACTTTACCACCTTTTTTTGTGAAGGCAAAATTACCTGTACGATATGGTGCACATGGCCTCGTGCCATAAATGGCGTCGCCATACACCTTCAGCCACTGCCCGAGATCATGAATGGAGCGCAGCGCCTGTCTTGGCAGCCTTCCGTCAGGCTGAGGGCCGACATTCAGAGCCAGATTTCCTCCTTTTGCCACTATGTCAATAAGCAAATGCGCTACCTGCCGCAATGGCTTGTAATCATCACCGTAAGCAAAAGAGAAAGAAGTTCCGAGGGTGATGCAGCTTTCCCACGGTATATCCATGGGTTCGTCGGGCACAGTCTGTTCGGGAGTTACATAATTCTCATACACCCCACCCACAGTTCTGTCGGCTACGATTAAGCCTGGCTGAGTAGTTCGTCTTATTTCCTCAATAATATCATACAAGCGGATATCCTGGTTGTTTTGAGGACAAACCCATCCGGCATCCAGCCACAAAATATCCACTTTCCCGTAATCAGTCAGAAGCTCTCTTAACTGCTCGTGGGTATACTCAACGAATTTATTCCAAAGCTCGGGATACTCCTTCGTGTTATAGGTGGTATTCCTGTTCTTGAAATGGCTGTGCTCATGCCCTTCCGCCCAGTAGTACTCACTATGCCAGTCCGCCTTGGAAAAATAGGCAGCTATACCCAAGCCTTCATTCCTGAACGCATTGAACAAATGCTTTACTATATCCGCATATTTGTTGTTCCGGTAGGGGCAATCCTTCCCGGTTATTTTATAATCCGTCGTCTTGGTATCCCACATGCAAAAACCATCATGGTGTTTTGTGGTGAATATGAGATACTTAAAGCCGCCTTCCTTGGCGATTTTCGCCCACTGGTCAGGCATGAAACGAACCGGGTTGAAGGTCTTGTTCAGATCGATATATTGCTGTTTGAACAGCTCCATATCCCCGTCTACCCAGTCGATGCCGTTTCGCGACCAACTGCCGTCCTTATCGGATAATGCCCAGGATTCAACAACTCCCAGCTGGCAATAAGGTCCCCAATGCATCATAAGTCCAAGCTTCTGATCCTTGAACCACTCCAACCTTTCCCTTACCAGTGGATCTTCCGGTGCAATGTAATCGTATTTATCGGTATAATTATGCACTCCCTGGTTTACCTTGTCCGCCATATCACACTACCTCCGAATACAGTATTTCATTTTTTATATAATAAGGAAATATCCTGGGATAAAAATCCCAGGCTTCCTGCTTCATCAACCTGGCCACCTTCTGTCCCTGAGGATTAAGTTCAGACAATTTCCGTTCCATTGTGTCCTTCCTCATAATCCAAAGTCATATGAAGTGGTGCAGGTCTTTATGGCTAAAATCACGAGAAGATGGCACAAATTTCCCGCTTTTTGCCGGTATGTCCGCTCCATAAATTCCTAGTCTCTGTAGACTTTTATCTTACTATGCCTCTATCATCCTACTATATTTCTATCCTGCTATACTTCTATATTTCTATCCTGCTATACTTCTATCCTTCTATATATATATGATCCTAGCCTACTATACCCGATCTTTCTATACCCTCAACAAAGTGCTTTTGCACTATGAGGAAGAATACGATCAGAGGCAGGATGATAAGAAGGGAGCAAACCGTCAATATCATCTTATCATAAGCATCCGAAGTGAGCTTTAAAATATCCGGCGGCAGCTTTGAAACCACATTGCCTATGGCAAGCTGCACATTGCTTGTACCACCGCTTGCTGCACTTAATCCGCTCAAGCGGATGCGCAGATAGTCGTTTGTCGGATTGAACAGGCGTGGAAAATATGTGTCGTTCCAGTTCCAAACAAAGCTCAGGACTCCAACTGTTAGTATGCCAGGCTTGGAAATCGGAAGAACAATTCTTAAGAAGATGCGCAGCAATCCCGCACCATCCACATATGCCGCTTCTTCCAGCTCTTTCGGAAGTCCCTTAAAGAACTGGCGGAAAATGTACACAAATAATCCGGAGTTCAACCCTTGCCCCATGGCTGCCAACAGCCACATCGAAGCCGGCTTGCCCAGCAAATTCAGCTTGTGTCCGGTTATCAACTGAAAGATACCCAAAATGTCAAAGTTGCGCAGGTATACATACTGAGGAAGCATGACTGAGGATGGCGGAACAACTATTGTAAAAATCACCAACGCAAAAAGGAGCTTGCTTCCTCTAAACTTCAATCGGGCAAAAGAATATCCGGCAAAAGCTGCGTTGAAAGTTTGGAGCACCACTACCACAAGGGTAGAAAGGGTTGTAAATACCACTCCTTTGGGATAATTCATTATAGTGGACGCCACAATAATATTATCGAAGACCGGCATCTCCGGAACCCATATGGAACCCATCGAACCAATATCATAGGGATGGGTAAATGATTGCGCGATCATCCTCAATAGAGGGTATAAAATCATATAGGACAGGGATATTATAAGCGCATATCTGAAAACTACGAATATAGTTTTCTTGACGCTTTTTTCCACCTTGGCGCGGGTTATCCTGGTCATACTTTTTTTCGTATTGAGTTTTTCTCCGACGGCAACATGCTTTTGCTGCAAACCTGCCATATTAGTCATAATAGAACACCACCCTCGATATCAGAAATGAAACTAAACTTACTACAATCACACTGACCAGCATATACACCGTCGTCATAGCTGCGCTAAGGCCATAATTGGCCTGTACGAAAGCCACATCATACATACGCTTGATAATTCCGTATGTTGTACCGCTTATCGTCGTAGTGTGACGGAAAAATCCATCTATTATGCTGTATACCGTAGACACCAGCACCATAGGAGAAAGCATGGGTAATGTAACTTTCCAGAAAGTTTCATAAGTGGTTGCCCCTTCAATTTTTGCCACTTCATACAGCGCCGGAGAAATTGTCTGCAGTCCGGCCAGGAATATAAGCGTCGGAAGTCCTGAATTTGCCAGCACTCCGAAGATATTGCTGACCGCCGCAGAAACAAAGCCGGTGATGAAAGTAGGCAGTCCGGTATTGGTAAGAACATCAAGGATAAACCTGGAACCAAAGTCTGCCATACCTGAAGTCGTCGCAATCTCCTTGCTTATGACATCACTTCCCACAAGACTTGCACTAGCTATATCCGTACCCATAATGATGGGGATTAAAAATATCGTACGGGCTACACTGCGCCCGGGATATTTGCCGTTTATCAGAACAGCTGCCAGCATTGAAAAAATGATCACCACCAGCACCTGGGGAAATGTCTTTTGAAGCATTGTCAGCATCAGCCTGTTAAATATGGTGTCCACTGTGAAAGCCTGCACATAATTGCTGAATCCGACAAAGCTTTTGGTTATTCCTCCCTCAACCACTTTTACTTTATTAAAGCTGTATATAATCGACTCCACAAGAGGCTTCAGGAAAAAAATGAGGAACCCTAACAGCCATGGCATCAGAAATATGACTCCCCATAAGGACTTTTTTCTTGTAAGTCCAAGATGGTAATACCATCCTCCGCTTTTTTGTTTTACTGTCCTGGATTTTACCATGTTATTCCACCTCGCTATCCTTTGATTGTGTATGAAAGAGGCTCAATTTTAACTCCATCTATTGTCTTCTCTTCTTTGCCATAGTTTATAAACACCGTCAACCCATTGGTATACTCAACTTTGACAAGATCGCTGCTTATAACCTCGTGGTTTTTCATCTCAGCGTCCTTGACCTTCTGGTAAAACTCATTATACTGGTCGTAATAGTCACCTATCTTGCCTTCCCAACGGCTGAATTGAGTCTGGAAATAAGGCTTCATATTAAAATTCTTGGATATATAGGCTTCAGTCAATTTGCTCTCATTTTCATGAGTCATAATCCATTTCAAGCTGCTTTTTGTTTCAATAGCCTTTAACAGATACTTTTCAAAGCCTTCCAAACTGTACTGGTTGTAGTCCTCCATGGAATAAGGCACGTCATTTTCCAGCACCATCTGCACAAAGGGCACGCTGTAATCCACTATCCGGCGGCCGCTGTTACTTGTAGGAAGGTCGGTTATATAGCTGGCATAGCCAAAAGCATAGCTGTTGGCGTTTGAAAACATCAGCTTCGCATCCTGGTTCAGAGTATTAAAGGCTTCCTCAATAAGAGGTCTGGCATCTGTACGCAGAAGCTCCTTTTTTGTATTAAAATCGCCATACAGCAAAAGTGCTGAATTGTCCAGTCCCAATCCGTCAATCTCCAGCTTTTTCACCCATTTCTGTATGCTGGAGGCATACTTTGGCAGGAAGCTTGGTGAAAGCAGCCATTCCCTGATCTTGTTCGTCTGCCGGGTAACAATGTTGAAATTGGGCATTATTGCTTTTGTATTGTCCAACAGCCTTGAAATATCCCTATTATCTCTTACTCCCCATGTGGAGTATGTAGTAAGCATCTTTATCTCAGGAAATAAGGCGACACCTTCCTTCTTTGCAAAGGAAGCCAGATCTTTAAAACCTTTCATTCCTCCAATGCTTCTGATAACTTTTAGGTTCTTATAGATGGAATTTTTCATTCCTCCATTTGCCCAATCCGTATATTGCAAAACGATATTTTCCACACCGTCTGCTTTTAGCATTTCTAGTATTTTTTGAGCCTCATCAGTAGATGTCATGCTTGTATAGGATGTGTATGGAATACCCAGGAACATTTTTTCCGTAGGCACCGATGCCAGCAATTCCAAGAATAACGGAGCATTTTCCGGTACAGGGTTTTCCTTTAAAGCGCCCTTCTCCTTCAAATAGCTCTTGTACTCCTTGGCCATGCCGGTATAATTTGCATTTTCTCCTTCCAGCAGCTTATATCTCATGGTAATGTTGCCCTTGTATCCGTTCTTGGCATACTTTACCACAAAGCCGCCGTCTTTGACGGTCATGGCGACCTTTTCCATGTAAAGCAGGTCGAACTTCGCATATACCTTATTAAATTCGTCTACCTTGCCTGATACGTCTGCGCTGACCGTAGCCAGCTCCGCACCCTCTTCAATAATTCCCAATATTGCGGTATCGTTTTTCTTTATTCCGATAACCGGGAGGGTGGATTGCACAAAATCCTCAGTGTAAAAATAGGGGCTGTTCAGCAAATTCTTGCCGTAAATAGGTATGGAAAGCACATCGGTAAAGGTTTTGCCACTGTTAAAATTAATGATCCCACCGGAGCCATCGGGAACAAATATGTATCCCTCGTCATATATGTCGCCGGAAAGCAGATATGGCGCCAGCGTCAGTTCGGAAACAGGGTGCTTTTCATCCGTCACTATATTTCCCACTGGAATACGGACTATCAGATCTTTTCCATCCAGTATATATTCCACATCAACCTTCAGTGTGATATTGGTACTTGCCTCTTCCTGGCCCCATTCGGCATTATCCTTTGCCAATTCTTCCTCATTGTATTTTCCAATCTCGTAGAAGAAGTTATACATTCTCTTAAGTTTAGGAATAGCTACCTGTGTAGGAGTGCCATCCTTCTTTTTGGCTGCCCAGTTTCGGACATACCTTTCTTTTTGCTCGGTATAATATCCATCCTTGCCAAGCAGTTCTTTCCGCTGGTTTTCATCCAGATACTGCAGCACCAGCTGTTCCATTCTCTCCTTGTTGATAAACATGGGGAACATGGAAAGATTCACTGCCGACTTGTCACCCAAAGTAAAGCTGCACCGGATTCCATTGTCAATAGGAGTATATTCCACCTGGCCTAACTTGATGCTCTTGGTGTAGCTATCCATCGTCTCTATAGTCGCTCTTACCTTGTCGGTATAATATGTCAGAGAAAAATCCGATTTTTGCAAATTCTTTATCACATCATTGCCAAGCTGACCGTTCATAATTTTTGTATCATAGTAATTACCGGTCTTAAGCGAAACAAGTCTAAGGGCGTTCACCGATTTATCAATGAGCAGTTCTTCTTCGCTGTTTTTTGCAACGGTTTCGAAAGAGAGTTTATAGTCCTCAATCTCCTTGACATCTTCTATCGATATGCCTGTCGAAGGTGCTTCCGCAATTTCTGCAGTTTCTTCCTGATCTGCATAAGTGAAAACCTGCACCTGGATGAGCATTAAGAATGCAAGCAAAACCGCCAGCCGTTTTTTCATTGCAATATCACCTGCCCCTTTTAAAATCTCATGCTTATTTCCTTAAAAACTGTATTTAAAAAGACGATCA
>ENA-OWOZ01002363-OWOZ01002363.1-bioreactor-metagenome-genome-assembly--contig:-NODE-2363-length-14302-cov-24.944323_pt1 | contig 14302 bp, 11 predicted proteins | sample MGYA00238140_ERZ651804 | MGnify/ENA primary metagenome ERZ651804 (study PRJEB26910, sample SAMN07631232) | bioreactor metagenome | isolation source: Switchgrass digestor | place: USA: Dartmouth... | reverse complement strand
GTTAAGTGTAAAAACTTGTACAACTTTTTACACTTTTACTACATTATCTCACGAAATAAAGCTCTTAGGAATGTACGAGTGATTTACCGTTTACAAACGGTGTCCTACTCGTAATAATTTTAAGAAAATTGTTCCGTTTATAAAGAAGCTTTGATTAACATTACGCAATCGATTAAGCTGATAACTCTTGACGAAAAAGTAAGACTATTGTATCATTATTTTGTGATTTTTGATAACAGGATGATTCAAGGAGGACAAAATGAAGAGAACATTAAAAACGATAATAGCTGTTTTACTAGTTACCTTATTGGCAGGAAGTGTAACTTCACAAGCTGCACAAAAAGATGATCATGCTACCCAGATTTTAAAAAAAGCAATAGAAAAAGCAAATGAGTGGAATTCGGTTAGCTATAATTATTCACAAACAATGAACTACATAGATGACGCAAGCGGAAGAAAGTATAATCAAACTCTTCAAGCTATGTGTACAGACGATAAAAAGTACAGTTATGGCATTTATATTGATGGTGAAAATGCATGGCAATCATATACGACCAAGGACGTAGTATATCGAAAATATTATCGTGATGTAAAATGGACAACCTATACTAATTATAATACTGAGGAATATAGTACTCTTAAATCGGATATTTCCGGTTTATTAGAAGATGTTAAAGAACTTGAATTATCGAGCGAGTCAAAGACCACATATACTCTTAAAGGAAAGAATGCCAAAAAAGATGCTTTATGGAAATCAGTTACCATTACGATAAATAAAAAGAGTGGGTTAATTACTAAGATTAAATATACATATAATACGAAAACTATGAATTATTTGGGCTCTAATAGTACTTTTACTATTACGGGAGGATCTAGAACTTATTCATATATTTCTTATTGCGATTCCAGTATAACATTGCCGGATGAGCTACAAGGGAAATAATAAACATTCCTGGTTACATTCCCTAAAATAAAAATCAAGGCTTCCAAGGTTGGTTAAAACCCTGGAAGCCTTGATTATTCTTACTGCAGTTGAGGGGACATTGCCCAGGGGTTCAAGAACGGAATAGTCACAGGAGTTATCCCTGTGGCTTTTTTATGTGCTTGTGTACAGCAAAGGCTTGTTCATGGATTGAATGACTTTCTTATAATAATAAATTGTTGTATTATTTTCACGTTGCATTCCATTTTGCATTTTTGCATTCCCCAATACATATATATAAGGCTTCCAAAGTTAATTAAAACTCTGGAAGCCTTAATTTTATTAACGTAAGCGATCAATAACAAGGTGCCTTGTGAATATAAAAAAGACCAGCTATAATAATTAGCCAGTCTCAGTAAATCATTTACCACATTCTGCTTGTACAGCTTCTGACCAAGGCATCAGAAGTTCCAAGTCCTCTGGATGATTATGATAATCCGTATCAGGCATGTACAATAACAGATATTCCAGATATGTATATACATTTAGTCCATTCGCTTTTGCTGTTTCAATTATACTATATACTGCAGCACTTGCCTCGGCTCCTTTTGGAGTATCGGCGAATAGCCAGTTTTTTCGGCCAACGCAGAATGGACGTATACTGTTTTCTGCCAGATTATTTGATATGGAGCATCTCCCATCAAGTAGATAATTCTCCATATATGGCCTCTGATTCTTTGCATAGGCTACTGCTTTACCCAAGGCAGAGCCGTTTAATACCGTAAGATTTTCAAGCCAGCACCAAAAAGCATCAAGTACCGGACGTTCCAGTTCAAGACGCTTGGCATATCTTTCTTCAGGGGTAAGCTCTTTTAGGCTTTCCTCTATATGGAAGAGCTTATCACAATAGTCCCTTCCGATTTCTGCATTGGTTGGTGGAGCACCATTTGCCTTCTTTCCGGGAATAGCTTCTACAAACTTCCTGCGAAGGTGAGCCCAGCAACCACATCGGACAACCTCCAGTTTGTTATATCCACTGAAAGCATCCGTATGAAGATATCCTGTAAATCCCTTAAGGTATTCTGCAGGATTATCACCGTTCCTGGATGGCTTGTAATCATACAGGATAATTGGAGGCTTTCCATCATTGCCGGAACGGTAAAGCCACATATAAGATTTTGTCTGTGGCTTTTTGCCATCCTCCTTCAGTACATGAATAGGTGTTTCATCACAATGGATGATATCCCTTTCCAATAGCTTCTTTCTCAAGTACTGTATTACAGGATAGAAGTAATCCTGGGAGCAGCGTATAATCCAGTTAGCCATAGTGCTTCGTTTTAGGCTAATACCAAGATTCTCCCAGTCCTTTTCCTGACGATAAAGAGGCACGCTATTCACATACTTCTGATACATTACATTAGCAACAGAACTGGGGGATGCAAGTGAATGGTTCATTAGAGATGTCGGTGCAGGAGCCTTTTCTATATATGGCTTATCTGTATGCTTACACCTAGGGCATTCATAAGACATACGGACATAACGAACAATCTGTAGTTTTGCAGGTATATACTCAAGCTCCTCACGAACGATTTCCTTACCGATTGGCTTTAGATTCGTTCCACACTGAACACAGTACTGAGCATCTTTAGGAATCTCGCATAATATTTCACGAACAGGAAGATCTTTTATTATTTCTACCCGCTTTGTCCTTGCATCAGTACGGGTGTAGCCTTTTACTTCCCTGGTTATAGGTTCCGGCTCAGGAAAAGCAGCACAAGCTTCTGCTTCATTGAACAGGCTTAGTTGACCTTCTATGTAATTCTTCGGAGTTTTTTCACTGGATGGACCGAACTTTCCTTTTCGGAGAATCAGTATCATCTCAGTAAGATTTTCTACTTGCTGTTGTAATTTCTTTATTGTGTTTTCTAACTGTTCAATGTAAGCATCTTTTGCATCCATCCGTGGTATTCTCCTGCCATATATGATAGGTTTATTATACCACAGAATGTGCCAAAAAGCCAGTAAAATCAGCATTTTCAGTCACTTTTTACTTAACAAAAAGCACCTTGCTTTACTGGTTTAATTGCTTGAGGTTGGTCAATGGATAGTCCCTCCATTAACCAGCGAAATTCCTGCCAGGTAAGGAGTCTTGCCTCACTCTGACTACGAGGCCACTTGAAGTTTCCATTCTCTAATCTTTTATATAACAGGACAAATCCATCGCCCTCCCAAAGAAGTGCTTTGAGTCTATTCCTACGCTTACCACAGAACAGAAAAAGGCTCTTTGAAAAAGGATCCAATCGAAACTGCTCTTGTACTATTGCAGCCAGACCATCAATTGATTTACGCATATCCGTGTAGCCACAGGCAATGTAGATATCCTTGGCTGCAGTAATATCACCTAACATATATTTTTCAGTGCCCGAAGCACTACCTCTATCATTTGCTGATCTGTCTCTGGATATATCTCCAGGGTAGCGGATTGAAGACGGATAATGATTGGCACCATAGATGAGGTTTGTTGTACTTGCATTTCAACCTTGGTAAACGCAATCTGTGTATCTTGCTTAGCTATAGCCGGTAGTAGTGATTCACATGCTTTTTTACGTATCTTACGGAGCCAATAATAATAAGCATGACGGCTGACATTATTTTTCAGGCACCAGTCATCAACCTTAAGACCACTGCTTTGACATTCAGCAATAAGTTTTTCCCATTGCTCCTGACGTAACTTAGTTTTTACATATGTAACTTCATCCATGTTTAACAACTCCTAACTAAAGTTTTTCAAGTTTTTCAACTTGAAAAACTTGACTCGATATATAGAGTTATTATTACATGGATTTCAAAAGAAAGGTAGGCACTCTATTGTAGAGCGCTTACGTAACATTTTCTTGATTGATCTACTTATGCCTTATTTAGTGACATCGATACTACAATTACTAAAAGATACATTTTATTATTTTCTAGATAAACATAGTGTTGAATATTAACAAATGATATGCGTACATAAATGAAAAAAATATAATCCTAGCTATACCATTGGGCTTGCGACTTATACATTTTTGCATAATATCCGTTCTTCTTCATAAGCGACTCATGATTGCCATCTTCAATTATACTACCATCTTTAAATACCAATATCCTGTCCACGATACTGCAAATCCCCAACCTGTGGGAAATTAATAATGTTGTCTTATCTCCTGTCAATTCTGTAAACTCTTTATATAGCTTCGCCTCTGATACCGGGTCAAGAGCCGCAGTCGGTTCATCTAATACCATTATACCTGCATCATCACGATAAGCCGCCCGAGCTAATGCTATCCTTTGCCATTGGCCTCCCGAAAGGTTTTTTCCATGCTCACTGAATATTCCTATTAATTCATCAAATCCTTTAGGTTGTGATTTAACTATTTCATCCACGCCCGTCTTGACGCAAATAGCCTCCAACTCGCCATCATTTGCAATTTTCCTAGGATCGGAAATTGTAATATTCTCTCTTATGGAAGCTTCATACCTACTAAAATCCTGAAAAGCAATTGATATAGACTTCCTTATAGATGCCATATCCTTTTTAAAACTCTTTCCTCCAATTTTGATTTGTCCACTATCAGGCTCAAGCAATCCGCAAAGCAGATTGGCGAACGTCGTTTTTCCAGATCCATTTTGACCAACAATTGCTACTTTTTCCCCCTGTTTTATATGTACATTTATATTATTCAACGCCTTGCGCGTTGAATTTGGATATGTAAAATACACATTCTGAAATATTATATCGAAGCATTCTAGAAGATTCGAATTTTCGTTCATTTCTTCTTGTTCATAATTCTGCATTTCAAAAAAGTCTCTCATATATTTTATATCCTGCATGAATACTGTTGCAGTTACAAAAACATTAGCAGTGACTTTCTGGAAATCTCCTGCAAGGGTATATACCAACATATAAGTCCCAAGGCCTATACCAGGGTTTTTAAATATCTCATTGGCAACCAGCAGCAATATTATAATAAAGACGCTATTTCTTAGGATATCCGCAATTGAATTGTACAGCACATGCTTTTTGGTTATATCATTTTTTTTCTTGATATAGTCTTCAGCAACTCTTCTCCAACCGCTTTTTATAAAATCATATATATTCCAGTGTCTCAAATCATTCATTGAATCAGGTGCGCAACACATACCATAATAATGTATGACCATGGCGCCTTCCTTCATCCATTTTGTCTTGAATCTATATTCTTCATCCTTTTGGGTATAGGATAGTATTATGGCAGGAATACAAGTGACAATCAAAGATATGGCGATCCATATGTTAACGCTAACTAATTCATTCAATATTGAAATAAAAGCAATCAAACTTTGGATCCATGTTTCAATTGCTTGGATACTACCCGCCACCCTTCGTCCTGTAACCGTTTCAGAAAAATTTATCTTTTCTCTATAACTGTCATAATTTTCTATGTATTTATATTTTATCCTGCAAGTTATTCTAATGATAACTTCCTTGATATATTCTTGAATCCGTAAAGTATCATATGCATTAACATAATTTCTAACAAATACATATAATGCCTGTAAAATGTACAATGATGCCAGTATCATAAATACTGCCAACACTTTTGAAACATTACTCATACCTTTGCCGTATAACTCTACTATCAAATCCGTAAATTTTCTAAGCGATTTTGCTATTAATATTGGGAAAAAAGCTGCAGCAAAACCAAGAATACTTATAATAATGGATAAAGGGGATTTGATTTTTAAACTCACTCCCAAAGCTTTAACAAGAATTTTACATGTATCAGCAAAACTGATTTTTTCTTTAATTTTCACCATTTCATTCTCCCCCAATAGACTTAATTATTATTGGTAACTACCTTGGTTCTCATACCACATTGCCTGTTCATTAAACATTCTAGAATAAGTTCCATTTAACCTCATTAATTCTTTATGGGTTCCTTCTTCGATAATAGTTCCGTTTTCCATGACTATAATCCTATCTGCAAGCCGTGCAAAACCCATACGATGGCTTATTAATATAGCTGTGCAGTTTTCAAGCTCTTTTTTAATTTTTAAAAATTGCTCCATTTCAGCGATGGGGTCAAGCTTGGCGGCAGGTTCATCAAATATCATAATGTTTCTCTCACTCATAAGAGTACGCGATATTGCAACCAACTGCTTTTCACCGCCGGACAACTCAACACCTTCAGGATCCACATCCTTGCCCATTATTGTAAACAACCCTTTTGGTAGATTGCTTAAGATTTTATACGCCCCACCTTTTCGTATAGACTCTAAAATTTTTTCCTTGTTATTTATATTTTTTATATTCCCATATGCTATATTCTCATACAGCGGTGTGTGGAACAGATATACATCCTGAAAAAAGATGCCTATACAGCTGCTAATTACTCCTCTCTTGTACTCGGAATACGGGCGTTGATAAAATAACAATTCGCCAGAGGTTGGCCTGTAAAGTCCGATTAAAAGCTTTGTGAGTGTTGTTTTCCCACTACCGTTCAACCCAACCAGGGCAATTGTTTCGTTTTTCTTAATCTTAAAATTAAGATTGCTTAAGACAGGTTTATCATTTCCATAGCAAAACTCAAGATTTTTCGCTTCGAAAACTATGTCTGACTCAGGCACTTTATCCAATTTGTCCGCTTCATCTTCTGTATTTATTATAGGAGCATTTTTTATAAAATCATACTGCCTCTCCAGTGAAAAAATACCATAATCTGTTTGCATATATGCACTTGCAAAACCGTTCATATTTGCATACATATTTACACATAGCATAAATATTGTCAAAAAATCATCAGCTGTTATGGAGCCATTTGCCACTGTAAAAATGGAATACAAAATCATAAGAATTACAAACATCCAAAATACGATGTTACTTACAAAATTTCGCAGTTGCATATCAAATGCTCTTTTTTTCTCAAAATCAATAACTTCTTTATAAGCATCCTTCCATTGCTTTACTATTTTTTCTTCTAGGTTAAAAATTCTAATTTCCTTTGCTATTCCCAGCGTTCGGGGCATTTTTTCATAATATGAAGACAAGCGCTCTATAGCTTGAAAATGGGAAGTATTCCATCGAAGCTTTTCTACAAAAGACATATTTATAATAAATACAGCTATCATATATACAATAGATACTATAAAAACAAGCTTTGACGTGATAAATGCTACTGCTAGCAGCATTATGACTCCAGTAACCTTACCTGCCAACGTGCAAAAGGAACTTATAAAATCTGTAAGAGATCCGGCTCTGACAAACACAGCTTCATACTCATCTTTAACTTCTTTTCTTAGCAAATCAGTTAGCTCTATCTTATTTATACGATCCATCAATATCTCCTGCATACCGAGATAATAGGAATCATACATCATCATATAAATCAAATCTACATTGACACGTGCAGATAATCCATTCAGTGTCAAAACCACACCTAATAGAACAATCCGAGTGGTTATATGTGATATATTTCCACCATCGTTAGAAATAAAATTGGTCAGTAAATCTAAAATATCTTGGTTGAACAATATCACAATTGCCGGTAGAACAGACAAAGAAATGGATAGTGTAAACCATATAACCAACATTTTTTTGTCAATATTCCATGCAGTCTTGAAAGCCCATGCAGAAGTTTTCATTTTTTTTTGAAGTATTGAAAAGATCTTCACTATATTCCCCTCCATAATATGCATTCAAACTTTATGATTTAATTTTATTCCAATCTCTATCGAGTTTTTTAGAAAAAGTAAAAGGTATTTATTGCATTTGTAATTTATATCATTAAGTAAGTTCTATGCAAATAATTCTTTTTTAGTAAATTTCTTATCAATTTAATATTGTATTTATCCTTTGATCTGAGCAAAATTATGTTTTCGTTTTCCGAAAAGTTATAAGAATACAGTTCATCTAAAGTTATTATTTTGCTGATGTGAATTTTCCATATATTTTGTGATTTAACCAAATATTCATCATAATGGAATTTGGAATTTTCATCTCTCATCAAAACTGAAAAGGTTTTGCCTGACAATTGATCTTCGGTTTTATTGATTATATTGAAACGTTTATCCCTGATGATAAGTATTGAGTAGGTCACAAGCTTTCTTGTTATCTTAAACTCATAATTTGAAAAGTCCTTTAACAAGTATTTATTTCTGTCTGTATTTTCCCAATCAAACCTTTCAGGAGATTTTTGAGCGCATTTTACAAACCCAGTAGTTGTTGTACAGTTTTTACAAAAAACCGGAGGATTCTTAAGCTTTTTGCTTAGTTCTTCAACCGTTGTATTGTATATATCTATACCATCTAAATCATTTTCAAGATGTGTTCCAAATTTTTTGTCATAATGCTTAACGCAAAAAGGATAAAAACATTGGTACATTTTACCTCTATGCAAATAAAGAGAAATTGGCACAATGCAATTTTCATAATTAAATGCTATTTTCTCTTCATTAGCTTCCTTACGAAATTTAACATCTTTTTTCAACAAGCGAAACCATATACACTGATACCATTTATTTCTTCTATTATACCATAAATTTCACTAGGATTTTGGTATTTTTTACATTCATTGTTCAACAAAATAGTACATTATTTCTGAGCATAGGTTGTACAAGATGACAAAGTGATTGATTTCCATTATGAAGGATTCTGTTTTTTTAATTTTTTCTATCAATTTAATTAACATCAATATATAAAAAGAGAACGCCAGCTAAAAAGCCCGACATTCTCTCATCATTGCCCAGTTTAAATTTGCTTTACACTGCGTAATATAGACATTTCTATACACTCTACTCAAAACACTGTATAAACATGTCTACACACTCGAGGTCTAGCACTACAGAAACATCAATTTTATTTTTCAAAACCTTATTTCTGAAATCATCACCATCCGTTGTAAACGTAGTGAATTTCGCAAAGTGCTGAAAATTCAGGATTTCTAGGTATCTTTCCTTTGCATTCCTATTACGCACTCCACATGGGTCGAGTTGATGGAATTGATGTCTGTGGGTTATTTTTTATAGTATCTGTTCGCGGGAACATGTCAAACGGCTTTTTTGTCATTTTTGAAAAACCGTCGTTCGCGGGAACATGTCAATTACTCATGTTTTTCATCTGCCAATGGTTTTTCATTCGCCTCAGAAGGTTCATCTTTTTCGTAAATAACGAATTGCTGATTTGAGGCAAAAGGATATAATTTCATTTTCGTTTTCTTAATAATCATATCGTGGAAAGTTCTTTGATTGTCCAAGTGTACTTGATACTTACGGTAGCTTAGAAAATCTTTATCGACTGGTTCAATAGCTTCTGCATAACCTAAATAACGGTCTCCAATTTTTAATAACAAAATGTCATAATCATAGTTAAAAACTTCAATAGAATCATCGTCCCGGACGGATGCAAAAATAAGTTCTATTTGATTTGGAATTTTTGATAAATCAGTCTCTGTGATTTCTAGATAAGCAATAATAAAATCAGCATCTTCATATTTGATTTGCTCAATTTTAACATCCCTTGCTTTGGGAATTTGACCATAGACATTAACACAATTAAACCTATACTCATGATTGACAGTCGAAAGATCTTTTAATATTGCTGCACAAATATGATCAATACAATCTGATATAAACACACAGATTTCGTTGCATTTTTCATTAATTTTTACATCACTAAATTTTATATTGTTTTTCGAAAACTCTTTTATCAAAGCAACACTTTCATCTCCAAACAATTGAAAACCGATGGAAGTTGGGATATCCATAATATGTTTGATTCGATTGTTTGATTTTCTAAGAAACGAAAATTCTGTATGAGCATTTATTTTATTGAAAACCTGTTCTGTATATGAACAGGTTTGAAACTCACTTAGTCTATTTTTTTTACTGTTATATAAAAAGCCAAAGTCAACAATATCTTTAGAGAATTGAGGGTATATCAAACAAGAATTTACTAATTGTGCCAAGCAATCCAAGCAATTATTGGCATATTGGATAATATCCTTTATATTCTTAGATATCATCTCGGATATACTTGTACGAAATCCAAAAAGTTCAAATGAATCGTCAAGAAGTGTTATAGATGCTTTTCCTTTCTCTTTTATGTTGTTATAAATTTCAGAATGATACTCTGATACTCTGCGATCATATTCTGTTGTAAGTGCTAATATCAAACCTTTACAATACTCCAGTACTTTGTAGTTATAAACAATATTATCAATAAACTGATTTGCATCTGCTACTTTTTTTCTAACAAATTCTTTCTTTAATTCATGAAAATCTGTTTTCAAATTAACCGCCCCCTTAATAACTATAGAATTTTCATTATAAAACTATTGTATCGAGAGCATTTTTAAGCTTATCAAAGTGATTAATAAGCCATTCAAAATGCTGCTGATATAGTTCAGGATTATGAATATCCTTTTCTTCTGAGTAAAGAATCCTTTTTGCTATGCTTTTCTTTCGACTTGTATACCATTCTAAAGGAGCACCAAATAGACTTTCGAGTTCAGTCTTTTTAGATTCAAGCTTAGAAAAATACTCTGGACGATACACATAAATACCTATACGTAGTATTTTCTTTCTAACAAGTTGAAAGAAAATATGATAGTTTGGATTGCCAACCGATATATCGTACCAATCGTCATATGATGGTTTACGAGATGCAATATCTTCCCCACGCCCATTATTACGGCAGTACTGTACAAAATTAGTCCAAAAATCCATGCGCAATAGGTGTCGTTCAGAAAGTACTCTTGTTGTTTCAGTAGGAGAGTTAATTGGGTCTTTAAATTCCGGCTCTGGGATTTCAGGTACATCGGCACGACCATCATTAACAAAGGATATATGAAGCAGATCAAGCATCTGTTCTTCATTTTTAAATTTGATGTTCCAACGGGTTTCGATGAATCTTAGAAGTTTAATACCACGTTTTAATATACGCTCTGCATCCCAGTTTTCTTCACGAGACACTTCTATTTCGGAGTGTGAACCGTCCTCATATCCGCGCCGTCCAATACTTTTTGAGGATTTTTTATCCAGGAAACTATCATTCTGCAAAGCAGAGTTTATACTCTGAGACAACGGCAATAAATTACCAAGCGAACCAGATAGTATTTTTATCTCGCCTTCTGTATATTTACGGAACTGATTTTTCCAGTACCAATTTGTTGGTGTCTGAGGAAGGATATGTTCAATTGATACTTTATCTTTTTCAACTCTCGTAAATGGGGCCCATCCAAGTTTTTCTATTCCCGTCTCTTCTGCCTTTGCATATTCATATTCAAATAGCAAATAACGAAGATCTCGCCATCCATAAAAACCATCACCATTTGAAAAGCGTTTATCGATCCGGGTCATAAAGTTCTTAATAGCATAATCCATGTCACCAGTTGCTGTCTCCATTAACGATTTAGTAACTTCGCTCAAAGAAAGCTCACCTTTATAAACATCGCGAGTCTTGCGATAATAGTCGCTACTTTTATAACTAGACTGAAATGCTGCCATCCTAAATGATAAGAAAATAAAACGCTCAACAGCACGGAAAAATTCAACTCGTTCTTCTGGTGTGGCATTTGCATTTGGGGTTAATGATGCTGCGACAAGAGGCCTAAAATAACCTATGCCTATACGATTAAGGCGTTCAATCCAAATCTTTTCTTCGTAAGATAACCCGCTAGTTTCAGGAAAAAAAGTATAAAACCAGTATTTTGCAACGCTTTTTAAGCTGTTAACATAGTCTGCTATTTCTTTAGGCTCTAATTTACTGGTAGTCGTTACCGTTTCCACTTCCGGCTCTGTAGTCTGTATCGCATCATCATCTTCTTCAATGTCCGTATCAACAATTTCTTCATCTTCTACGATAGCAACTATCTGCTTATTAAAGATATTTTTTGCTGAAAACTTATTAAGTAGAAACTTGATATAGTCATCACCTTTTTGACGGGAATACTGGAAATACATAATCCAATGCGCCCTTAAGAATTCGTCATCTGATAAAGGTGAATCCTGATTTCGTCCTATTTGATAATATACCTCTTTCCAAGCATCATTGATCTGCTTGCGCAATTCAACTTTATCCATCGCATCCAATTTATCAGTATCATAAAGTGTAGTCAGATAGATAAGACGATTTTTCAGGAGTTCAAGATTCGTAAGCTTTTTACCACGGTTGTTCATTGTTTCAAAAGCTACAAAAACATCATAGTCATCTTCAATCTCATGAATATTAAACATCAATTGTAAAGTTATTTTTCGGAAAATGGCTTCTATACCATCTATACCCTCAGTTGCATACAGCTTTTTCAAACAATCCAAAAAGAACTCTTTTGCATACTTAAGATTTTTCGTATAATATGTTTCATTCACTGTACCACTGAACGGCTCCTCAAATATTTTGTAAGTAAGATAATCTGCGCTGGGATTGTCAACCTCATACCCAAAAAGGTAGGTAGTAATAAGGTTTTGCGGCGGTCGTTTCTGAGATATATATTTAGAACGGATGGCTTTAAGGGTTTGATAGCAAAGGACTATCTCATCATCCGTTTTACCGTTGTTACACTCCAAACCTTTTACAAAAGAGACAATCTCATTTATAAGAATCGAAAAGGTTGTAAGTCGCTGCTGCCCATCAACTACATGATAGGCCTTATACCCTGAATCCAGCAACCACTTATCGTTACTCCAACCCTTTAGTTCTTCCTTCGTAATAGCCTTTAATGATAATAAACCAGTATAATGATACCTATCTTCCTGAAGATTCAGGATATCATCCCAAAAATCAACAAGCTGCTCTTGTTTCCATGCATATCCCCTTTGATAATCGGGAATTCGAAATAGTCTATTTTGATATAATTCCGATAATGACTGTAAATCTCCCATATCTATTCTCCCATCATCTTGTATTAGCTTATTTTACCGATAAAGCAGTACTATTTTCAGTACAGCTAGAGCATTCCAAAATGCTGAAATACCTTCTTTATATCCTCTTGTTTTTCTTTAGGACATGGATATTCTCGTTTATTCAAATCTTTTCTATTGGTTGCTGTCTTAGGTGACAGACCGTAAATCTCTTTTGCATGTGCAATCCAACATGTTTTGGGTTTATATCCAAAATTCAACTGTACATATTCTTGTATCTCTTTGTACGTAGCCATGCTTACTCCCCTTTCAATTTAATAAAATTTCCTGGTAGTGCTTCAAACATATCCGGGTAATGCCCACACCTTGCCCTAATCTGAGTATACTGTGCTTTCTTCCCGTTTTTCTGCAAATACAACTTACGTTTATATATTTCATCTGCAAGTTCGGATGCATGCATAGTTTTGTTATCAGCCTCTGATAACACTATTTTCATAGCTTCTTGTAGTGTGTAGTTAGCATGTTTCTCTATGATATTTTCAGAAATACCCTCACCATCATATTTCAGCACAATATAAGCAGGCTTATTATCTTTAAGAAGAACGACTTTATCGTTCTTTTCTACCACAGAAAAAACATGTTCCAAATCAGTTCGTAATAAATCAAAGGGTATTAAACTATCTATTTTTACATCCATGCTTTTCACCTCGCCAGGTTCGTTACCATGATTATACATCTAATCAACTTCTTTGTCTATATATTTGTTCATACATTTGTATAAAAATAATAAAACCGCCAGATTAGGATACAATTCCTTAATTGGCGGTCAGTTCATAGTTTTTATATTTGAACGTCGAATTCAACTCCTGACTTAAATTCAACAGTTAGTTTTTCATCAAATACTGTTATCTTTTCAATAAGTCTCCTTACTAACTGTTCATCATATTCTTGTAATTCAACAGACTGGTCATATATAAATTTCATCATTTCTTCTATGCGTTCCCGTTTTCCTTCACGTTCGGCATTCTCAGTTAGTATGTTCTGCTTGAGATCGCGCAAACGGTAAATCTCATCCGCCACTTTTTGATAGTCTGCTTTTGCATTGACAAGTTGAAGAAGCTCTTGCTGCAGCTCATTTAGCCTGCTTTCTATCTCTTGAATAGTCTGATCGTTATCCTCGTTTAAAACAGCCGCTATGTTCTCCTGCAGAACAGCAAGGAAGGTATTTTTACTTCCTAACACCTCATTGATCGCCTTCACTACTGCCTCTTGTAAGGTAGTCTCATTAACAGTCCTAGAGGAACAATCAGAGCCCTTTTCCTCAAGACGGCTGACACATCTCCAAACGATAGATTTGCACCCTCTGTTGTTCCAATGTACACGACGGTAAATATCTCCGCACCGTTTGAAACTGCGATTTTTCGCGCGTGACCCCCCGCCCGTTTCCGGGGTGAAAAGCGGTAGAGATTTAGACCCCCCTACCCTATAAACTGCAGAAAATCTCAA
>ENA-OWOZ01002360-OWOZ01002360.1-bioreactor-metagenome-genome-assembly--contig:-NODE-2360-length-14316-cov-4.011588_pt1 | contig 14316 bp, 14 predicted proteins | sample MGYA00238140_ERZ651804 | MGnify/ENA primary metagenome ERZ651804 (study PRJEB26910, sample SAMN07631232) | bioreactor metagenome | isolation source: Switchgrass digestor | place: USA: Dartmouth... | reverse complement strand
GCATACGAGATCACTGTGTGACTGGAGTTCAGACGTGTGCTCTTCCGATCTTTAAGGTTTAGGATTTTTAATATTTTCATGACAATGGCAGATTAAAAATCCTAAACCTTAACTTCAACCTAACGACCGAAGGAAGTTCGGTTCTCACTCACTCGCTCACTGACATCTTGAGTGTCCCGTAAGCATTGGACTCGCCACTCTCATACTTTCTTTAGCATAATATTTTGTAATAAAGCTGTCAATAAAGATTAGATAGCCTTATGCTTCCTTTAAAATTATAAATTAACTAAAAGAGGTACTAACATGGGCACTAACATAGATAATACTGCCCCGCTGATAAAACCCAGAAGAGCCATTTCGGCTCCGGCTGATCTGGATATAAGAGGTAAGGTGGTATCCATACTTGTTGCACCACAGGGAGCAATAGCCGCAAGCCCTCCCAGCTTAAGAGCTAAAATGGGTATGAGGATTACTGCCAGCAGTTCCCGAAAAACATTTGCCAGGAAAGCTACGGTACCCAGTTCAATGCTGACCATTTCTTTTAACATTACCCCGGACAAACTATACCAGCCAAAACCTGCCCCCACCGCCAGGGCATGGTTGGTAGGTAAGTTGAGAAAGAAATTAACGCAAAAAGCACCCAGTAGACTACCCAAAGCAATCCCCAGAGGCAAAAAGATTATTTTCCAACCGAACCTGCTTATCTTCTGCCAGACTTCCCGGTTATGACCCATATCGAGACCTACCGTAAATACCAGGATATTTAAAGCTATAGCACTTATTAAATCAGAACTGGCATCCAATAAGGGAAGCAAGCCTAATTTACCTATTATAATACCCAATATTACTGAACCCAAAATCAATAAAGTCACTTTTTTTCTCCTCCGAAGTATCTTTTTTGAAGAAACCAGGCAATAAGAATACTTCCCAGTATACTACCTGAAGCCAGTACAAAGGCCTGCAAACCCAGGCTATCCAAATTATTGAAAACTTGCGGATCGCCGCCAATTCCTAAACCCATGGTAAACAATAAAATTATTAGGCCTATTACTGTGATTTTTTCGGTCCAGGTAAAGATTTTTTCCGGAAGCAGTCCGCTTCTACCCAGGATAATACCTAATAATAATGCGCCCACAATACTCCACAAGGTTATCAACTCCTATATTAGTGACTAGTGGCTAGTTATATAAACCACGGACACGGATGAACACAGATTTGAAAAGGCATTACGGCTTTCGTGTTAAATACTTGGGTCAGCATGACGGCTATTAAGATAGCCTTTCAGGACGGCATGACGTCATGCCAACATACATAGCAGCCCCAAATCTCTCATCCTATATCCTAAAGTTATATAATATCACATTATTTTTTTGGGGGGTATTATTAAAATATATCTTTTCAACTAACTACTTTTATTGGGGTGATATAGTCTGGAAATAAAAAATGAAGAGGCAGGATTTTTGTATCCTGCCTCAGTGTTTTAACGAACTGTAATTTTAAATTCTCTGGGTTTGGTTAGACGTACAATCCGATTTTCTTCGCCGGTTTTTGCATCAATGAATAAAAGGAAGGTTTCATCATTAATTTTACCTTTTACTTCATAGGTTAATAATTCCCGTTTTTCATATTCACTGGGGATTAAAGCTAACCTAATGTGTTCTACTCTTAAATTAGGATTAATTTTAGCACTTATTTGTTCTTCAGAAAGTTCAGGTTGGGGTATGTCTCTATTCCGGTGATAGGACAAGAAACTGGTTTGATCGAAACTAATTACCTGACCGTTATCCAAAGCTACATTGACTTTAAGCATATCGGGATAAAGCAAAACTCCCTCTTGGGTAGGCACAAAAGTAAAATTAGCTACATTAGTATCACTGTCTGTTTCCACAAGAACCAGGTTTTGAAAACCATGAGTGTTTAAAAATTTTCTTGCTTCTTTTTCGGCTTCATTATAGTCTAAGTTAGCTTCCTGAATTTTTCTCTGTATATACATTTGCAGGATATGGCCACCTCTTTTAGTCACCTCTAAATAGGAAGGAGTGTCTTCTCTTTCTTTATAAATGGCCACTCCGTAAACGGGAATCCTACCTTCAGTATCAAAAGCAACTTCCGCTCTGGCTACGGGGCCGTCATGCTCGTTCATAAATTTGCGGGCAAGTTCAACGGCTTGCTCTTCAGTTATTTCTTCTCCCGATAAGGGTTGGGGTTCAGGTTCTATTTTTTGAATACCCTCATCAAATTGTAAATCAGGGAAGGCCTTTACCTTGTTTTCAATGGTAGTAAACCCTTCAATAATAGTATTATCCTTTAATTTTTTTCCTTTTCGCAGAGCTACCGTTTCTACTTCCACAAAACTTAAATCTCTATCTAGAACCTTTGCCTCTATTTGGTCTAATTCATCACGAACCACACGGCATCTTTTGTAAAGTTCTTGTAGTTTTTCCCACTCTTCTTCACTGAGTTCTTTACCGTCTAAATTATTTCTTTTTAAAATATAATAACTGTAGTCTGCAATATCGTTTAGTAGTTTTTCCGTTTTTTCCAATTCAACCATGGCAATAGGAATCCCACCCAGGTTGGAACTGGCGGCAAAAGTTTCTCTCAGTAGATCCGTCAGACTCTGCATAATCTGTTCCGGACTGGAGGTTACCAATGTTTTGGCTAACTGAGAGTTAATTGTATCTACATTCCACACTAATTCATGGAAACTTCGCTGGTATTGGCTTTCGGCTCTGCGGGTTAGGTCCTGATTAAGTTGGTATTGATTATAAGCAAAATAACCGGTGATTAACAAAGCAACAACTAATAACGGAATAATTAATCTACGCATCTTGTCCCCCTTTCTAAATGCCGAAAACGTGTTTCCCAATCTGGGTTATTATTTTTCTGCTCCAGATCCAGCGGGAAGTGGCTGTAGCCGGATTCCAATAGTACAAGGCACCCCCCGTTGGGTCATAACCGTTAATTGCGTCTCTGGCCGCCCTAATTGCCGTTGGGCTGGGGTTTTGATAATACTGACCGTCTCTTACGGCATCAAAAGCTCCCGGTTGAAAACAGACACCATAAATTGTATTAGGAAAGTTTTTATGTTTCACTCTGTTCATTATTACCGCCCCTACTGCCACCTGTCCAATATACGGCTCTCCTCGTGCTTCACCATGAATCATCTTGGCTAAAATGGTCACATCATTACTGCTGGCAACGGTAGCCGCCCCTTCACTTTCCGCCCCGATAAAAGCACTTAGAAAAGTAACCATTAAGATATAAATAACAAATTTTATTTTTAGATTTTTTTTGACCAACCTTATCCTCCTTTACCAAAGCTTTTGTCAAATATTATTTGTCAAAGAAAAAGGGATTATCCAAAAAAAACCTGCTTTTTGAGCAGGTTTAAATAAACTTTCTTCATTACTTATTCAAAGCCTTATTAGGCAAATTATCAGGAACTGAAAAAACCCCTAAGTGTTTTGTTTCTTTCCTTCCCCTAAGTAAAAAATATGCTAAGTTAGCCAACCCTACTGCCAGCACTATGCTTCCTGGAGTATACCAGGGAAGGTTTGGGAAAATTTTTCCATACCCAAAAAAGACAGCCAAGAGGACAATTCCTAAAAACGTAAATACAAGGCCGCTTTTCAATCCGGAGGAGGCCCTTCTAAATTGAGGGTTTATACCTTTTTCAATCATTAACATTTGCTGGCGATGTCCGGTAATCACTACTATTACACTAATACTGAATACTATAAAAATTGCCGCTAAAGAAAGGATTAATTGTTCCATAATCATCTATTTTACCTCCACTTAAGGTTTTTCTATATTATTACCATTTTTTAGGGAGATTAAATAGTGCCTTGCGATTAAAAGTTATATTTGCTTAAGATTTATGGGAATCTTTAAATTAACGATAAATTTTTCTAATAATTATAAATGATTGTGGAACAGTATCCTTACTTCAACTATAATGTTGTGTGAATATAATAGAAAATACAAAATATTCACAATCAGACAAGGGAGGATAAGAAATGAATATTCATGAGCACCAAGCCAAAGAAATTTTACGCCGATATGATGTTCATGTACCCCAAGGAGAAGTGGCTTTTAGTGTTGAAGAAGCAGTGGAAAAAGCCCAAAAATTAAATTCTCCTATTATAGTAGTTAAAGCTCAAATCCATGCCGGCGGGAGAGGAAAGGCCGGTGGTGTAAAAATAGCCAGAAATTTAGAAGAGGTTAAAGAATATGCCAGCCAGCTTTTAGGGAAAACCCTGGTTACTCATCAAACAGGTCCGGAAGGGAAAGTAGTTAAACGTTTGTTAATCGAAGAGGGTTGTGATATTAAAAAGGAATATTACCTGGGTCTTGTTCTGGACCGCTCCCTTTCCCGTATTGTTTTGATGGGTTGTGAAGAAGGAGGAACGGAAATTGAAGAAGTGGCTGAGAGGACACCGGAAAAAATATTCAAAGAAGTCATTGACCCGGCTATAGGCTTACAAGAATTTCAGGCAAGACGTTTAGCTTTAAATATTAATATACCTGTTAAATTAATCAATAAAGCAGCTAGATTCATGCTAAACCTTTATCAAGTATTTGTAGAAAAAGACTGTACTATTGCAGAAATTAACCCTTTAGTTATCACCGGAGACGGACAGGTACTGGCATTAGATGCAAAATTAAATTTTGATGATAATGCTCTTTACCGACATAAAGACATTTTGGAGTATCGGGATTTAAATGAAGAAGACCCCAAAGAAATTGAAGCAAGTAAATATGATTTAAGCTATATCGCTTTGGATGGAAATATTGGGTGTATGGTGAACGGGGCCGGATTAGCCATGGCTACTATGGATATTATTAAGTATTACGGCGGGGAACCGGCTAACTTTTTGGATGTAGGCGGTGGTGCAAGTGTCCAAAAGGTTACTGAGGCCTTTAAGATTATCCTAGCCGACAGTAAAGTTGAAGGAATTTTCGTAAACATCTTTGGAGGCATTATGAAGTGTGATGTAATAGCCGCAGGTATTATAGCCGCCACCAAACAAGTTGGTTTAAATCTTCCTCTTGTAGTTCGCCTGGAAGGTACTAATGTAGAATTAGGGAAAAAAATGTTAGATGAATCGGGATTGAATATTATTACTGCCGAATCCATGGCTGACGGAGCTCAAAAAATTGTTTCACTTTTACAAAGAGAAGAAAGGTGGGCATAAAATGAGTATTTTGGTAAATAAAGATACAAAAGTAATCGTTCAGGGAATAACCGGTTCCGCAGGTTTATTTCATACCCAACAGATGCTGGCCTATGGTACCAAAATTGTCGGTGGAGTAACTCCTGGTAAAGGAGGAACAATGGTTGAAGGGGTACCGGTATTTAATACGGTTATTGATGCTGTAAAAGAAACCGGGGCCAACGCTTCAGTTATTTATGTACCTCCTGCCTTTGCCGCTGATGCTATTATTGAAGCAGTTGATGCTGAATTAGATTTAGTTGTATGTATTACAGAAGGAATCCCTGTATTAGACATGGTAAAAGTAAAAAGGTATATGGAAGGCAAAAAAACCCGCCTAATCGGTCCTAATTGTCCCGGTGTAATTACTCCAGATGAGTGCAAAATAGGTATTCAGCCTGGTTATATCCATAAAAAAGGGCATGTTGGTGTAGTATCCAGATCAGGAACCCTTACCTATGAAGCTGTAGATCAATTGACCAAGGCCGGAATTGGCCAGTCTACAGCAGTAGGCATTGGCGGTGATCCGGTCAATGGCACCAGTTTTATCGATGTCTTAAAATTATTTAACGAAGATGAAGATACATATGCCGTCATCATGATCGGGGAAATCGGGGGTACTGCCGAAGAGGAAGCTGCTCGCTGGATAAAAGAGAATATGACTAAACCCGTTGTAGCCTTTATCGGTGGGCAAACGGCTCCTCCAGGAAAAAGGATGGGCCATGCCGGTGCAATTATTTCAGGTGGCAAAGGTACGGCAGCGGAAAAAATCGCAGCCCTTCGCGAAAACGGAATCAGGGTTGCTGAAACACCGGCAGTTATAGGGGAAACCCTGATTGAAGTATTGAAAGAAAGAAGAATGCTGGAAAAATGCATGGCATAGTGTAATATCATACAGACTAGCCGACGTCCTGTCGGCTAGTCTGCTTTTATTACCTGGGCTTCGATAAGATTATTTAGCGATTTTTCATATAGCCACGCAAGTAAATGGCTATGGGGTTAAAATTTTGGGACGGCATGACGACTTTTGGGTTTAACTTGTGTGTCAGCATCTTCTTTTGGGATATACTGCGTGATGCATCCGATGTATGAAAATTTTTCGGGATGCATCCAATGAATGACATTTTTATACGATGCATTACTTCAAAGTGTTACACAGTAAATAATGCCTCAAGCAGATTGGCTCAATTGTAGATGCAGCCCTAAAGGTGGACTCAAAAGCAGATGCATTATGCAGTAAGCCCCCTAAGCAGATGCTAACCCAAAATATTTGCCCGGTAGCTGTAATGCGAACCCGTAAGCTTAGCCCTTTAGCCGTAATGCTGTAATTATAGTTTCTCGCCCACTCCTAGCCCCTTGCCTCCTACTTCCTGCCTCAAGTTATATCTACTTGAAAGCTTATCTTCCCGGCCACACCTGCTGCCATATCTTTACGCCAAGGCCTTATTTCCAGTGCATCCCGCAAAGCCTGTCCTACAGAACGGAAAAGGGCCTCCCAATGATGGTGACCGTGATTGTCTCTTCCTTTTAAAAGGTCTAAATGCAATGTAGCCTGAGCCCCTTGTACAAAACCTTCCCAAAAAGCCACCAGGTCCTCTGACTGCATACCTTCGGTAATTGAAGGAACAGGGATATCATTAAAATTTAGGTCTAGATAAGCCCGGCTCTCAAAACTGAGGACAGCCTGAGCTAATGATTCATCAATAGTGGCTAAAGCAAAGCCATATCCTTTTGCTCCTACCGCCTGTCTTTTCTCTAAGAATTCTTTTAATGCTCTGCCCAATGTGATTCCTACATCTTCACAAATAACATGATTAAGGAAAAAGTGATCTAATTCTACATTAACACCTATATTTAACTCACTACGCCAGACGATTTGTTCCAACATATGATTAAAAAAAGGTAACGGTGTCTTTAATTCTTTTTTACCCTGAGGGTCTCTCTCCCCGTCATCAACGGTTACCGTAATTATTGACTCCTGTGTCTTTCTTGTTACTTGTATTTTCATTTTCTAACCTCACTTTCTTTAGTGGCTAGTGACTGGTGACTGGTGACTAGTGACTGGTTGGTGGTTAATAGATTATCGTGTTCGGTCAGGACATAGGTAACAAAAATGGTCCAAGACATAGGTAACACTCCTATAAAAATATTTATAATCATAGATGAAATTTCTCAAAGGAGGGTTTCATCTATGCCTTGGGAGGAGAAAAGTATAATGGACCTGAGATTAGAATTTGTGCAGCGTGCCCTGACCGAAAACATCCCGTTTTCCGAACTTTGTAAGGAATATAACATCAGCAGGAAAACAGGTTACAAATGGAAACAAAGATTTCTTGAATATGGTTACAATGGTTTGGCAAATCAAAGTACTAGACCTGAGAGTAGTCCTAATCAATTAAGTGAAGATACTGTTATCAGGATCTTACAAATTAAACAGGCTCACCCTAATTGGGGTGCTAGAAAAATACAAAAAATCTTTGAAAAATCTTATCCTTTAGATGATGTGCCTTCTGAAAGTAGTATTAAAAGAATTCTTGATAAAGCCGGCTTAGTTAAGAAAACAAGAGTTAGTCGTGTTAATCCTAGCCAAGATTCGCTTAGACAAGGGATCCAGCCAGAAAAATCTAATGATGTTTGGACAATTGATTTTAAAGGCTGGTGGTATTCCACTGATAATTTAAGGTGTTTACCCTTAACCATCCGTGATGAAAAAAGTAGGTTTATTCTTGATATTAGATTAATGAAGAATCAATCCGCTCAAGCTGTAAAAGAAGTAATTGAACATTGTTTTAAAGAATATGGTTTGCCAAATGTGATACGTAGTGATAATGGTGCTCCTTTTGCTGCCCATAATAGTCCTTTAGGGCTTACTAGCTTATCTGCTTGGTGGATGTCATTAGGTATTATTCCTGATAGAATTGACCCTGGTTGCCCCTTTCAAAACGGTGGCCATGAAAGGATGCATCGGGATTTAAAAATGGAGGTTCAAGGACAGTACAAGGCTAATCTCTCCTTTTTCCAAAGTATCATTGATGAGTGGCGGATTGAGTTTAATAATGTCCGACCTCATGAAGCTTTAAACTACCAAACACCTGCTGAAGCTTATACACCTTCTCCTGTTAAATACAAGGGAGATGTCGATGAATTAATATATCCTTTTAACTTTTTAAGACGTAAAGTTAGCAAATCTGGCAAAATTAAAATTAATAACACAGAAATCTTTATAACCAATGCTTTAGCAGGGTATCATCTCGGCTTAGAGATGAATGAAGAAAATCGGCTAAATGTTTGGTTTAATAAATTCCTTATTGGAGAGGTTGACTTGCAATCTTACAGCTTTTACACTATTCAAAACAGGATATAGTGTTACCTATGTCCTGAACCAAATGTGTTACCCATGTCCTGAACCTGTACCTGCCTTAAATTTGTATTAAACTACAATCATGAATATTATTATATCTAAAATTGCACCTATTTACTATTGGGATTACAGTAAATTTATTTTTCAACAAAAGCTTCCTTTTTCGGTTGCAACTCCGGCTCAAAGAAAACTTTTACTTTTTTATACATAACAAAAGTGAATAGACTGGTTAAACTGGCTTTAAATAAGTTAAAGGGAATTATAGAAGCTGTTAATAAAGGTAAAATACTGTTTTGGGGAATTCCCCACAAAGGTAACAACCAAAAATAATTGGCAATAGCCATAACCACGGTTGTACATATTGTACCAAGGATTAAAGATAATAATGCCGTCTTTTTAGTTTTATGAAAAGCATAAATTGAACCTGCCACAAAAGAAAAACTGGCTCCGGCTATAAAATTGGCGGTAATTCCTATTAATCCGGAAGGGGCATTACCCATTAAAAAAGAAAGGGCATTTTTACCAAAATCAACTAAAACACCCGCCCAGGGCCCAATAGCAAAAGCTGCAATCAGAGCCGGAACTTCGGCAGCATCATAACGTAAATACTCAGGGAAAAATGGTAAAGGAAAAGATAAAAACTGTAAAATGAAACCAAAAGCAGATAATAAAGCAATTCTCGCCAAAATTTTTGTATTCATATACTCTCATCTCCTGGATTTTTGATTTTTATATTTATTTTATGGGCCACTTTACTACCATACTTCCATACTTCCAAGTCACCCTATCTAAACATAATATTTAAGGTTAAGGCTAAGGAGATGGAACAATTCTGATTTAAGACCCAAAAATTAACCCTAAATCAACCTTAACCTTCGCCGTCAGGCGAATTATTAATGATAATCAATGTCCATCCGTGTTAATCCGTGGTTAATAAATCTAGTCACCAGTCACTAAACCAGCCACCAGCCACTAATAGCTAGCCACTAAAAATTTAAACCCCGAAGTTACATAACTTCGGGGTAAAATGCAAAAAGAAAGCATAAAAATAATGCTCATTAAAAATCCTCTTTCTCCCATCCAGACTTTAACTGTCGGCTCCGGAATTTCACCGGATCCTGCCTTGAAAAAGGCTCGCGGGCTTTACCGCCGGTAAGGAATTTCACCTAACCCCGAAAGAGTAAAAAATTTATTTACTTTTCCTGTTTTCTATCATACTTAATAAAGGATAATCTGTCAATTAATATCAGCTACTTTTTTTAAATCGGCAATTACCTTTTTACGATCAGAACTGCCAAAAACTGCAGAGCCGGCTACTAAAACACTGGCCCCACTTTTATAAACGGAAGGAGCGGTTTCAATATTTATTCCCCCATCTACCTGAATTTCTATAGATAAACCTTTTACTTTAATTATTTCACTGAGTTTCTCAATTTTCGGCAGAACAGCCGGAATAAATTTTTGTCCGCCAAACCCGGGATTAACGCTCATAACTAAAACTAGGTCAATATCCTCCAAGACATAATCAATTAAACTTAAAGGGGTAGCAGGATTTAAAGCTACACCAGCTTTGACTCCTAAGGCTTTTATTTTTTGAATGGTCCGGTGTAAATGTAAAGTCGACTCAGCATGAACGGTTATTAAATCGGAACCTGCACGCACAAAATCCTCTATATATTGATCAGGATTGGAAATCATTAAATGTGTATCAAAAAAAAGATCCGTTTGGGACCTAAGAGATTTAATTATTAATGGCCCAAATGTAATATTCGGTACAAAATGACCGTCCATAACATCTAAATGTAGCCAATCGGCACCGGCTTTTTCAATGCTTTGTATCTCATCTTTTAGACAACTAAAATCTGCAGATAATAAGGATGGGGCAATTTTTAACAAGTTAATAACTCCTCTCCTGTTTAATGACCTCTTCTATAAATGCTATATAATTTTCATATCTACTTACAGGTATTTTTCCTTCTTCTACACCTTTTTTTACAGCACAATTAGGTTCTTCTTTATGTAAACATGTATTAAATTTGCAATCACTGCGAAAAGGTTCAAAATCCGGGAATAAAAAGGCCAATTCTTCCCGCAGAATATCTGAAGGCAAATTCAAAGAACTAAAACCAGGGGTATCAGCAACAACCCCACCGAAATCCAGAGATAATAATTCAACGTGCCGTGTGGTATGTTTACCCCTTTTTAATTTTTTACTAATTTGGCCTGTTGTTAATTTTAGACCAGGTTGTAATGCATTTAACAAACTGGATTTACCTACACCTGAAGGTCCAGAAAAAGCAGAAATTTTATCTTTTAAAACTGATTTTAAATCTGCTAAGCCTTGACCGTTTTTTACACTGGAAACAATGGTAATGAAATTTGCTTGTCGGTAAATCTTAAGTAATTCTTCAATTTGGTTTTCGCTGACCAAATCCGCCTTATTAAAACAAATGATGGGATTTACCTTATTCCACAATGCCAATACTGTTAAACGGTCAATTAGCCATAAATCCGGCTCAGGGTTAGCTAAAGAGCTAACAATAATAAGCTGTTCTATATTTGCCAAAGGAGGCCTGATTAACTCATTTTTACGGGGCAATAATTCTTCGATAACACCTTTATTCTCGTTTATAATTGAAATTTTTACCCTATCACCAGGCAAAAACTTAACTTTTTTTATACGATTTTTTCCCCTTAAAGAACATTCATAAACCTGATTTTGAGTTTTAACGTAATAAAATCCACTGTATCCTTTAAGGATTATGCCTTCTTTCATCAAATACCTCCTGATTTGTGACTGGTTGCCTAGAGCGTTGCTTATGAAACTTCTTGTTCACTGACTTTTTTACCGTCTATATATACAGTAATAACTCCTTGCCCGTAGTATTCAACAGTTCGCACAAATACCTCACCGCGGCTATGAGCTTTTTCATAGACAGTCCTGGTACCAGTTACATCTTTAACGTCTATCCTAACAATTCCTCCTTGATACATGTTTACTTTAACATTAGCCGCCTGGGCTGTAGGACCAGGTCCATCACTTACAACCAGTTTAACCTCTGAGCCTTGCAAAATTTCCTGACCCGGGGCTGGATCCTGTTCCATTACAACATTTTTTAAATATAAGTTACTTTCCTTTCGAGTTATTTCTCCTACTGACAAACCTAACTTTTGTAATTCCTCGGTAGCCTCCGTTAAATTCATATTTATCACAGAAGGCATTGGTATATTAACAGGTTCAGGGCCTTTACTCAATACTAAGTTTACCTTGCTTTTTTCGGTTATCATTTCACCGGCTTTCGGGTCCTGTCTGATCACAAAATCCTTATCGTATTCTGAGCTATACTCCTGTTTTATTTCCCCCACAAGAAGACCCGCATTGGTAAGACTGACATCAGCCGTTATATAATGACTTCCTACAACATTAGGGACAGAAACCAATTCAGGTCCTTTACTAACTACTACCTGAATAACCCGTCCCGCTTTTGTTTTTGTATCCGGCAGAGGATCCTGACTAACAATCTTTCCTTCAGCTATTTCCTTATGAAAAATTTCCTTAACAACCTCCATTTTTAAATCTTTTTCTTTTAGTATCCGCTGGGCTTCTGTTGTAGAAAGATCTATAATATTGGGAACAATAACCTCTTCTTTAAAGAAAAGAGTGCTTATACCCCAAAACCCACCGGCAAATGATAATAAACCAATAAGAATTATTAAAACCCAGCCGGCAGGTTTTATTTTTCTGCCTACTTTTTTATCTTCTATAATGCTTTCCCCATTTTTTTCTTCTGTATTGGGCAAAACATTTTTATCGTTAAATACCAAAGTATCCTCGGATACTCCTTTTTCACTTTGTTTATTTTCTATAACACTTTCCGGAAATTTAATCGGTTGACCGACAACATTATCCAATAAAGAAGACACCAATTCCAAACGTAGGCTACCTACATTATCATAACGTTTTTGAGGATCTTTTTGGATTGCTTTTAAAATAATTTTCTCTAAGCTGTCAGGAATAGAAGGGTTAAAAGTAGATGGTGGTTCCGGTTCTGTTTGAATGTGCTTTAAGGCTATACTAATGGGAGAATCCCCTTCAAAAGGCAACCTACCCGTAACCATTTCATAGAGGACTATCCCCAAAGAATAAATATCTGATTTTTCACCAGTTATCTCTCCTTTAGCCTGTTCCGGAGAAAAATAATGAACAGAACCGATTATATCTTTAGTATGGGTCATAGTAATATTGGTTGCCGCCCTGGCAATACCAAAATCAGTTACCTTTACTCTTTTACCTCTGGTTATCAAAATATTATGTGGCTTAATATCACGATGAATAATAGAATTTTCATGGGCATGCTCTAAAGCATCACAGATTTGTTTAGCTATGTCTATAATTTCTGCCAACTCTAAAGGACCCTGTTCTAAGATGATTTCTTTCAGGGTTTTTCCTTTTATGTACTCCATTACTAAATAATGAATTTCGCCATCTTGACCAACATCGTAAATGCTAACAATATTTGGATGAGATAGCTTGGCTACCGCTTGAGCTTCACGGCGGAAACGCCGAACAAATTCAATATCACTGGTAAATTGTTCTCGTAAAACCTTAAGGGCTACAATACGGTCTAAAAATGTATCTTTAGCCTGGTAAACGAGAGACATTCCGCCTCCACCTATTAAATCTAGTACCTCATATCTATTTCCTAACTTTTTGCCTATCATGCTCCCACCTCTTTACTCTAAAGCAGCCTCTAATAACCTTCTCGCAACAGGGGCGGCACTATCCCCACCAGACCCACCGTTTTCTATTATGACAACTACTACATACTTGGGTTTATCCAGAGGGGCAATCCCTACAAACCAACCATGAGGAGGTCCTTGAATATTTTCTGCACTTCCGGTTTTACCGCCGACTTTAACTCCTGGAATTTGCACTCTCGTACCAGTTCCCTGTTCAACGGTAAAGGCCAATCCTTTTAATATTTCCTGAGTTATATCCTGCGAACACACCTGTGCCATTACCTCAAGCCCAGTTTTCATGATAACAACATCATCAGAACTTACTATTTTATCTACAATACGGGGTTTTAACATCGTTCCCCCGTTGGCAATTGCTCCGGCCCATACAGCCATATGTAGCGGTGTAACCAATACTTCTCCTTGTCCGATAACAGTAGCTGCAAAATCAGGCTGATCAATAACCTGACCTAAACTGGCCTGGGCAACTGATAAACCTAAAGTAGAAAAATCATTATTTATTTGAAAGCTTTTTTCCAAAGCTAAATTAATTTCTTCCCAATTAAAATCTAAAAAATGTTTAATAAAAAATACGTTACTAGAATAACCCAAAGCTTCCTGAAAAGATAAAAAAGGTCGATAAACCATATCTTTTATTTTATAACCTTCTACTAGAATTTCCTGAGGAAGATGTGTTTTATCTTTTAAAACTTCAGGTTTTAATTGCAAAAGAACCGTTCCGGTTAAAATTTTGAAAACAGAACCTGGAGGGTACAGACCCTGAGTGGCTCGATTTACAAAAACACCAGTTTCATTATCCTGAAGTTCATTCCAGTATTTTGTTAACTCATTAGGATTAAAGCTTGGACCAGAGGCTAGAGCCAATATATTTCCAGTATCTACCTCTAGAACAACGATAGCCCCTTTCTTATTTTGTAAAAGTTCCCCCGCCAGCTGTTGTAAACGAGGGTTGATTGTTGTATGAACATTCCAACCTTGTCT
>ENA-OWOZ01002354-OWOZ01002354.1-bioreactor-metagenome-genome-assembly--contig:-NODE-2354-length-14406-cov-16.276991_pt1 | contig 14406 bp, 11 predicted proteins | sample MGYA00238140_ERZ651804 | MGnify/ENA primary metagenome ERZ651804 (study PRJEB26910, sample SAMN07631232) | bioreactor metagenome | isolation source: Switchgrass digestor | place: USA: Dartmouth... | reverse complement strand
ATTTCCGGATTAACTTTGTATTACATCCCTTATTGCTCTATCACAGTTACCAATTCCCCTTTTCAATCGCTCCATATCATCACTGAGCTGCCTAAAAGAATTTTCTAACCATGATACACTACTTAGTTTTTTGTTCAGCTCTTGCAGCCTTTTTTCTCTGTCCTTAATGGCTTTATCAAGAGCTTTTATTTCTTCCTTCTTCTCCTTCTCGGTATCTTTGAAGTATCTAACCAGTTTATGAAACTTATCTGAGAAATTATCGCCCTCGAAGCTATTAATATAATCTTCAACGTCCTTCTCAAACCGTATTGTTTTTGGTACACTCTTAGCCATTTTAACCCTCCAATATGTAATACAATATTTTCAGCTGCAGCCGGATCCTTTGCAAGAATATGTATTACATCGAATCCGGCTATTTCGGAAAGTGCCTGTAAGAAAAGGCTACTTTCTTAACTTTTCCACCTTATCGACCTTGAACATAGACCGGCTCCAATCGGAAAAACTACCGTTTTTAGAAGTAAGTTTTGTTAAAGCCTTGTCCTCTGCATCAGCTTCATCATAAGCCAAAACATCAACGTAACCGTCATATCGTGCTGTCATGCTTGCTCCATGCAGCCATACCCTGTACTGTTCAGCCATACCTACCATAAGGTCATCCCCCCTTTTTCTTAATTGCGGCGAATATCATTCGATTCAAGCCAATGGATTTTCCCCTAACGTGCCATAGTTCATCTGTATAATGTGTAGGCTCTGTAAAACCATCACTACACGCCTTTTCGCTGCTTTCGTACTCTCCCTTTTTCATGTACCTTCTCCTTTCATCGGAGGAAGCAGGGTAAGCCCTGCTTAAAACTCCGGCTGTACTAATTGAATATTTGAGCAATTATCATCTTGCCTTAAAGCTTTGATAGTTGCCTGTGCTTCTGCCCATGTATCGGCAGTTTCGGTAATACCGGAAACCTTTGAATATTCGTCCTCATAGTCATAGATAATTTTGTAATTACTCATAATAAGAAGCTCCTTTGAAAAATTTACTATACGTACATTATAGCATTTTATACGTATAAAGTCAACATTTTTTGAAAGATATTTTTCAAAAGTAAAGAGCAATTTTTCTTTTTCAGCATAGCAAAAAAGCCTGCAAAGACAGGCTCAAATGCGTTAGGGATAGTAGGGGAAATCACGTGTTCTGAAATGCCATAAAACTTTGAATAGACTGGTTGACGGGAGGAAAACGGGATATTCAAGTTAGTTTTATGAGCGTTTCAAAATATGGGATTGGAACGGATAGCCCGACCCGAAGGGGAACGCCCAAAGACTATTTATTTTGATTCGCATACTCAACGATGTGGAAATTAACGTACATACCGGTGTCCTGCAAAGAAACATAAGCGTCATAGGAACCGCTGCCATCCTTCTTTTTAAAACCCTTGACAAGCACCTTATCGCCTTTCAGAAGCTTACCGGCAAGGTCTTTAGAAACCGTCTTGCCCCTGTCAGAGAAAAACTTGTCATTCTTCCAGATAGCGAAGGAACACTTAGAATCATCCTTGTAACCCTCACAAGAGAAAGCCTTGTTATTCTCATAAACATTTTTACCGCACCGAGGACAAACCCCGATAGCCGCCTTATCTGCCGAAGGAAACTCCAAAGAGAAATTAACATACGTACCGGTGTCCTGCAAAGAAACATAAGCGTCATAGGAACCGCTGCCGTCCTTCTTCTTAAAACCCTTGACAAGTACCTTACCGCCTTTCAGAAGCTTACCGGCAAGGTCTTTAGAAACCGTCTTGCCCCTGTCAGAGAAAAACTTGTCATTCTTCCAAATAGCGAAGGAACACTTAGGATCATCCTTATACCCCTCACAGGAAAAAGCTTTGTCATTTTCACAGACATTCTTGCCACAACGAGGACAAACCCCGACAACCACCTTATCCATAGCAATCCTTTCCCCTTCCTCGTCACTCTCCAAAGCAACAACTACAGTAACATTACGGATAACGTCATCCAATAAATCCGATTCAGAAGCAAGCCCCTTTTCAATATCTAACAAAGTTTGCTCCCATGCTGCGGTCATTTCAATATCCTTCACAGCTTCCGGCACAGCTCCGATAAATTTTCTTCCCAAGCTTGTACTAATGAGCTGCTTACCTTTCCGCTCGATGTAGCCCACCTGTATAAGCTTTTCAATAATACCGGCACGTGTAGCCGGTGTACCTAATCCACGCCCCTTGACAAATTGCTTTAATTCGTCATCCTCCATCACCCTGTCTATGTTCTCCATGACGGAAAGCAATGTTGCTTCTGTAAACCGTTCTTTTGGCTTCGTAAACCGCTCTACAATCGACACAGAAGAAACTTTGAATATATCTCCCTTTTTATAAGAAAAACCCTCTATAAACGATTCTGGAGCGTCCTCCTTCGCACTTTCTTTATCCGGCTTTACAAATCTTTTAAAACCATCTTGAAGGATCTCTTTTGAGGAAGCCTTAAAAAGCTCTCCTTCCACATCAAAAATGAACGTCAGAACATTGTAGATATGCGGTACTGAAAGAATAATAACGAACCGGTCAATTATCAATTCAAGGACAGCTTTTTCATCCTTCGTTAACGTCAAACCTTCCATTTTGGCTATATCCTTTGTAGGAATAATAGCGTGGTGGTCTGTAACCTTATCATCATTGAAAATGCGGCTATCAAGGTTAAGCCCCTCGCTGATAATAGGATTAACCATATCCGGCTTATAGAATCCTGCCAACGTGTTAACAGTGGCTATAACATCATCTTTCATATCGTCAGAAAGATAGGAGCTGTCAGTACGTGGATATGTAGTAAGCTTAGCTTCATAGAGCTTTTGCACAATATCTAAGGTTTTTTGAGCTGAAAAACCAAGCTTTTTATTAGCGTCCTGCTGCAAGGAAGTAAGGCTATAAAGCAGCGGTCTGTTTTCTGTTTTTTTCTCTTTCTTGACTTCCGAAACAACAGCATTTTTGCCGGTACATTTAGCCTTAATCCTTTCTGCTTCATCTTTAGTTTTGATACAGTCCGTATCAGAATCCTTATTAAACCATGCAGCTCCATTATCAAGCTTCAAGGTGAAATACTTTTCTTTTACAAAATTCTCAATCTCATAATCACGCTTTACAATCAAGTGAAGCGTTGGAGTTTGAACACGCCCAACAGTTAGCTTATTGTTATATTTCAGAGAAAACAGCCTTGTAAAGTTAATGCCAAATATCCAATCTGCTTTCGCCCTGGCAAATGCAGAAACGTAAAGGTTATCATAATCCTTTATATCCTTCAAGGACTGAAAACCCTTTAAAATGCTTTCTTCCGTCAATGATCTTATCCATAACCTTTTACAAGGCTTATTACACCCGATATGATTATAAATAAGCCGGAATATCAGCTCTCCTTCTCTCCCTGCATCAGTGGCACAAATAATCTCGTCCACATCATCCCTTAAAAACAAGCTTTTAAGCACGTTATATTGAGCTTTGGTACTCTCTGAAACAGTCAAACGGAAAGTGTCCGGCAGAATCGGTAAATCACTGATAGACCATGCTTTATACTGCTCATTATACGCTGCAGCTTCCGCAAGCTGCAAAAGATGACCAACGGCATAGCTTACAATATAGCCGTTACCATCAAAATAACCGGTATTCTTATTATCAGCACCAATGACATACGCTATTTCTTTAGCAACACTGGGCTTTTCGGCAACAACAAGCTTCAATTTAAAAACCTCCTTTTACCCTTGACTACTGCTCGGCAGATTCAACTGGCCGCTTTCTATAGCATTGGTTACGTCATCAATAGAAATGCCTTTCTTATCAAGCGTTTCCTTCAGCTTTGCGGCTTTCTGCAACAAAAAGTATTGCTCGATTTCTGCTATCTGAGCTGAAATTTCTTTGATTTCCTCATTCAGCTTATCCCTCTCGGCAAGCTTTTTTTGAAGGTCAACTTTCAAAATTTCCAACTTTTCGCTGCGTGTTTTACGCCCACCTTTCCTTTTAGACATTACCTATCACCTTCTTTCTCTCTCTTATTTTTCCAAAACTTAATGTAACAATAAGCTCCTGCGGCAACAACAACTATAACTATATCAATTATACTGATATGGAACAGGTTGAAAACCTGTGTTTTAGGCGTATCGTTTTGTGTCGTGGTAGTAGGTGTTTGTATATTATTATCTTTGTTGTCAACGGTAGATACTTCTGTAGATGGCTTATTTGTGGTGTCAGAAGGTTTTGTAATGCTATGATAAACAAAGGAAATACCTAAAAACACTATTAAAATAAGTACGATGTAATCAGAAAATTTAGAAAGAAAGCTCCTATTCTTATAAGCCTTTTCCCTGTTTTCCTTCCATTCAGAAAAAAATTTACTCATTATGGCAGCCCTCCTTTAATAATTACCGGCTTCTATATCATCTAAATTTTGCGAAATCAAAGTAGCACGTTCAATTTCCTCTGGTGTAAAGCCAAGGGTAGCCATAACGCTTTCTTTGCTGTGGTTTACAATCTTCACATATAAAGCGGAATGACCGCTCGGACAGGTACAACCGCTGCAATAATAAGTATGACTACTTGAACAATTCAAGGTATAACATGAAGATGTATGAGTATGATTAGTAGTACAATTAAGCTTATAGCATGAAGGAAAACTATGGCTGCCAGAGTGACCGTTACAGTCACAACCGCTGCAATAGTAAGTACCACTCCTTGTCGAAAAAGTATAAAATCTATTTAAAACGTCTTTGATTTCATTATCATTAAACGTAACATTAGTCAAATCATATACCCCATTAGGGTCTGTATTGCCATAGGAACCATGCAGCTTTTGTTTATTCACAACAAGGATAGCCAAAATATCCTTGTATGTATCAGTCTTAACACTGTATTCACTTCCGGTATCATGGAAGCCATACTCATAGCCGGTATGGTTATTTTTAGTATTCGTATAATTGGTATTAACATTATCTATAAAACCAACTATTTTAGTCTTATGACCGTCCAGAACAGTATCAACCGTCTGTGTAGGGTCAGAAGGATTATAAAGCCAACCGAAATTAGAATTTATGATAGAAGCGATAGCTTGAACGGCTCCAGACATTATAACTAAAAGCAACAAAACCGCTGCAATAATAGCTAAACCTTTCAAGACAATCGGATTAGCCAAAGCTTTTACAGTATTTACAACAGCTTTTAACGAATTAACAAAAGCCCTTGCCGCTATCTTTACTTTTTCTACGGAAGATTTAGCATTTTTTATAGACTTAATGGTTTTTGAAGTATACCTTATAACAGACTTTGTTTTTGTGTATATCTGTCTACCAAACTTATAAGTCTTTTTTGCACCCCTTACAGTGTTTTTCACACCAACAACCGCATTTCTGCCGGTCTTAACTGCAATACGTGTACCCTGTATGATTTCTTTACCGGTATTTGTGGTACTCTCCTTATCAATCTTGGCATTAGTGGCATAAAACCTTTTAAAAGTTGTATTACCTTGAAAAGCGTACCCCTTTAAAGATAATTTGGCGTTTTCGTTTATATATCTGCCGGTCATAATAGTGGCAGCAGCACCGGTAGCCATAGCAATATTTTTACCGATATATGCAGCTTGCTTTACCTTATCATACGATGCCCTTATCCCTTGTACGCTTTCATAACCAGTATCAGAAACCTTGCTATTGTCAATATGTGCATTAGAGGTTTTAGGCGGCATAGATTTATTCCATGTAAACCTATTAACTTTTTCCGGTTTCCTATAAGTTAATTTGCCGGATTTAACCGCATTGATTATTGTTTTACGTCTGGCAGAAATATTCTGGCGGCTCGTTTTAATTGCAGATACAGGCTGTCCGGTATGATTCCTCCGTTGCCTTGTTTTTACTTTAGAGGGTAAAGCAATACTTCTACCACCAGTACGTAAACGATTGGAAAGAACATACTGGCGGCTCGTTCTGATACCGGAAGAAGGACTGATTTTATTAGCTTCTTGCCTTGCTCTGACCGCATTAGGTACAGCAACCCTACGACCGGATGAAGCATTGCGGCTCGTTCTGGCACCTGATGAAGAAGGTCTTGCATAACTTCTCGGTGCAGCGGATCGCTTGTAAGTAAATCTCCTGCCGGTCTTATATTCATTACTTGGGCTTTCATGTTCAGTCGAAACATTCTTACGAATTGTATTCATACTGGAAGGAGAAACCTTATACCTTTTAGGAGCTGCAATACTTGAAGTGGCTTTTTCAACCAACGAATCAACCACTTTATTAACTGCTTTACTCGCAACATTTTTAGCCGCAGGTAAAACAGCAACATTGACAGCTTCTATGCCGGTATCGGTTGTAGAATTGGTATCCGGTTCACCAACCCAACCACTCAAATTATCACTTAAATGTCCTGTATTAACGCCGGTACTTTTGGCAGTTCTTATATTGCTATTATTGTTCGTATAACCTCCGGTTTTTATATATGGCTCAGCCATATAACCGCCCCCATAAATTATTGTTCTTCTATCTTGGTTGTCATCATTTGATACAGCTTAGTGTTCTTCGGGAATTTATCTATAAACGGTATGATACTATTTCCGCAGAACAATAACCCTTGACCGGCTTCACTGTTCGTTACATAGCTTAACTGATTGTCGGAAATATTAAGCAGTTTCGCAAGCTCTGCCCTGTCAGAAGGGGCTTGGTTAAGCATCATAATGAAGTCGGAATTAGACAACATACGCCTTGCAAGTTCTGAACGTAACAAGTCCTCAACATTCTGTGTAATGCCGGTAGGTACTCCCCCCCACTTTCTGGCTCTTTTATAAAGCTCAAACAGGAAGTTAGCGGAATACTCATTGTTAAACAGTAGGTAAATTTCATCCATGTAAATCCATGTTCTTTTACCCTTAAACCTGTTCTCTGTGATTCTGTTCCAAATATTATCCAGTACAATGAGCATACCCATTGTTTTAAGCTGCTTACCGAGGTCTTTTATATCGAAAATTACAAACCGGTTATTGATGTTAATGTTCGTCTTGTTTGCAAATATAGACAAGCTGCCTTTAGTATAAAGTTCCAATGACAATGCTATAGCCTTTGCTTCCGGTTCAGCCTGTAAAGTTAACTGGCGGTGGAAGTCCTTTAATGTAGGTACTTTAGCAGGGTCAAAATCCTGCATATAATCTACATAGGTAAGCTGCACACACCGGTCAATAATAGCTTTTTCTTTAGCAGACAAACCATAGGCACCGCCTATCAGACATTCGCAAAGAGAAAGTACAAATTCAGATTTTAAAACAATAGGGTTATCGTCATCAGAATAATCTTGGGTCATATCAAGCGGATTGATATAGTTTTTACTTCCGGCAGAAATGTTAATAATCTCACCTTTGAAATTAAGCCCTAAGTTGGTATACTCTCTCTCTGGGTCAATTATGATTACATCATCATCCGTATTAAGCAGGATATTTACCATTTCACGCTTTGCACTAAATGATTTACCGCTGCCAGGACTACCGAGTATAAACCCATTCGGATTTTTGAGATTAATACGGTTGAACATTATCATATTCCTTGAAACAGCGTTAAGCCCATAGTACATACCATTGCTCTGTATCAATTCCTGTGTGTTGAACGGCATAAGGATAGCCGTACTTTCGGTAGTAAGCGTCCTTCTGACTTTTAACCGGCTGTACCCTAAAGGCAAAGCAGAAGCCATAGCGTCCTCTTGTTGGAATTTAAGAACGCCTAAATTACACAAGTATTTACGTGCAGCAGCTTTCAATGTTTCAGTGTCTTGGTTTAGTTCATCGTGTGAATCAGCCATGTGCATGATGACGCAATTCACCATAAACATCTTCTGATTTTTATTTCTGAGGTCATCCAACAATTCTTCTGCTTCCTGCAAGCTATACTGTAAATCATGGGGTATAAGCTCAGATGTGTAACCGCTCTGAACAGCTTTTCTTTGAGCTTGCAGCTTGTTGGCTTCCATAGAGGTAAGCTGCCTTTTTACAACCTTTATAGCAACATGAGGGTCTACAGGTTGAATGTTAATAGACAGCAGCATATTAAATCCGGTGTCTGTTAAGTCGGAAATGAGCTTATCTGAAAGATAAGAGGGGAAATCCCTTATAAACAAACACCTTGCATATTTATTATCAAACATGAAGTAGTCATTCTTAAACTCGAAATAGTCTGGCGAAACATACCCTTTGTCGGCTCCACGTGCAAAGTCCTTTATTGACATTTCGGGTATGGCAATATCAACGCCCCTAAATACGTCCTTCAAAACGCTAATTCGCTCATTGCTTGATAATTCATTAAGATTGCTCCCGAGGCGTTTGAAATTCGCTGATAACTCCGTTTCAAAAGAGCTGAATTTATTTCTTGCTATTTGCAAATTCTCAGCCACAACAGAGATAGACAAATACTTTTTCCGGAGAATTTCATTCTGCCCCTGTGAAATTTTTTCAAGAAGCATATCATTGTATTCTTTCCGGAAAACATCATAATCATCATCTTTTCTTTTAAGCAATACTTTGTTTTCAAAGTTGGCTTTGTTTACTTTATTATTTAGTATGGTAATTTGAACATCTACAGTAGTATCAAAAGAATTAAGAATACTACAGTACCTAAGAAAAATATCCTCTTGGTCTGCCTGTTTTGCAATTTGATAATTTACATCATCAAATTCATAGGTTCTGCTGTATCTGCCCTTTTCTACCTCAATTATGCTATCATCACATACTTTTATGTATGGTATAGTCTGCTGTGCGGTTTTTGGAACATTACGCTTTTTTACAAGTTTCCTTTTAGTCTGTTTTACTTCTTTTTTTCTCAGTCTTTCCCTGTCAAGCTCTTTAGCAGATTTTTTACGTTCCGGCTTGACTTTACCGGTATTATCCGGCTTTTCAGCCTTTTTAGCTTTTTCAGCCTTATCCTTCTTAGGCGTATCATTAACCGAAATGTTTTCTATCACACTCAAAACCTCTGGCGAATACGCAGAAATATTTTTATTTTCTGAATAGCTTTTATTTTTCTTCGATTTTTTTGCCATTTTCCTTTCGGCTTCATATTCAAGCTTTAGCTTCTCTTTATCCTCTTTGATAATATCGTTCCGTATATTTGAAAAATGCGGCGGCTGATATATAAACTTTCTCTTTTGTGGATAGTAATTCATTCTGAACCACGCCAGTATAAACTTTTCAAAAGGCATTTGATTGAAATTAAAGTAACCAATCAATACCAGTGGTGCAGCAATAGCAATTATAATCCAGCTTAAAACTTCAACATTTATGTATTTTTGGCCGAAGATATAAAGCGGAACACATATAGCAATGGCAAGCCCTGTAGTTATTGTCTGTCTAAGATTTAAGCCGAAAAACAGTTTTTCTTTGTATTCCCTTATCTCCTTTGGTATTCTAACCTCAATCATGCAGATTCCCCCTTTTACCTTATTATGCGATACCTACTATCTGTTTAGCCCAAGTGCCGCTCTTGAACAGTGTCAAGCACAGAACAACGACAAGCATTAGGTAGGTCAGCACACCTATATTACCGCTATAAGAATCTACAATAATACTACCGAATAGTCTAAAAGCAATGATGATAATAATTCCTTGTAAGCATACAGCAATATAATTTTGTAAAAACTTTTTTGCCGTATCATGCGACATTTCCCCTGCAAGTGTAGATAATGGCAAGGGTGCTATAGCAGTATATATCATTATTTCAAACATTCTGCCTAAAACTATTACACCGGCTATAATGCTCGCTACCCAAAGCATAAGCATGGTCGGCATTAATTCAAGCTTGTATGCTAAATAGTTTATACCAAAAACCCCACCGTCCATTGTGTTTACATGGTCTATTAATCCCTGTGCAACATTTGTACCCAACGGATTACTAAGGGAGCCGCCGCCAAGTTGAGTAGATATACCGCTAAAGGCATTGAAAATAATACCCATGATACCCCTACAATTCTCTACTATAATCTTTGCCAGTATGAATCTGAGCAGAAGCTTAACGGTCACTTCATAATTAGATGTTTCAAACATAAGCGTCTTATTGCATAAATCAATTATGAAAAACAATGCTGCCAGAACATAAGCCGTACCTAATACGGTATTAAAAACAAGGCTTATAACTGAATCTGTCGAAGGTGCAAATTGTGACGGTGTTTGTATCAGTACACTTATTGCATTTGCTATACTTGTATTAAGGTCACTGAATTTCTCATTTATAAAAGCTATAAGGTCGTTTTTATCCATTCATACTGAACCTCCCTATATTTTTTAAAGAGCTTGTGTAATACAAAACTTCTCGGCCGACCTGGATCTGCAGATTAGTTATGTATTACATCTAAAAAGATAGCCCCTCTATCCAAAAGGGGCTATACAAGCCATGTATATCCATGACATTACACAATGCCGAACATTGCCAGAGAAGTTGGAGAACACAAAGCGAATACAACAAACCCGGAAATCAATGTACGCAGCCCTTTGGTCTTACCGTCAGCATCATCATTTTTAAATGCAAAACCTAACTGAACCGCCCCGATGAATCCCACAACAAGCCCAAGCTTGCTTATCCAACCGGCAACAAACTTGATTATATCATCAAAGCTTGTGTTAGGATTGGTAACAGTACCGGTACTTGCTCCACTGGCAAAGGCGGCAACGGACATTAAGGACATTACCACGAATACAAGGAAGCAGCAAACCAAGAGCTTTTTCATTTTTACAGACTTACTCACTTTCACTTTTGACTTTTTCATTTTTCATAACCCCTTTCAAAATCAATAAATTTTTTACCATCGAAACAAAATAATATATTATGTTACACAAAGCTGCAATAAGTAATAAATTAAGTATCTACTATGTATTCATCATCAGCATTGATAGATAAATCCCCAAAGTTCAAATCAGAAAATTCATCCCCTTCCTCGACTGTTAAATCATTGATTACTATTTCATCGTCAGCCGGGTCCCCGACCGGCGAATTAATAACTTCGCTCAAAGTTCCATCCTCCTTTAATCCCTCGCCATGCTCTACAAGGACAACATTATCATCCTCCTGCAAGCTATCATCGGGTATATCAACTGTTGAAGTCATTACTTCTTCCTCCCCCTCTCCAATACTTTCAAGTATTGCTCTAATTTCTTCCTCGTTTTCATCATCTATTTCAACATTCTCATAACCTGTAATATCGGTTTCAGTTTCGTTGCGTGGCATAATTTCAGTTACCAAGTTGTTTATCTCATAAGCATTACTCTTATTACTGTCCTCGATGAAGCAATAGTTTTTATGTTTTTCTATGACAAACTTCTTTGAATAAAAAGGGTGTAACCCTCGGACAAGTAATATACAATCGCTGTCCGGCATAGCACCGACTTCATCTGCTGTCATAAGCTCTCTGCCTAATATACCTTCGTTTTGTGTAGTGTTGCTGTTCCGGTAACTCTTGCTCCTGTTCCTGTTTAATGTGTCTATAGTTTCTTTGCCTAAAGCCTTTGAAATATATTCAAGGCTCGTTTGCTCCTTGCCGCCAAGAAAAAGTAAGCTGTCACAGTTACCAACAATACTTTCCCAACTATCCTTATAAAGAGTTTTGAGCTGTGCCATATTCTGAATAATCGTATTCACAGATATTTCACGACTACGCATTGTGGCGATCAACTTATCAAAACGTGGTATTGTGCCAATATTGGCAAATTCATCTAACAGGAATCTTACATGAACCGGTAACCGCCCACCATATTTAAAGTCAGCCAATCCGTAAAGAACATCAAAAATTTGCGTATATAGCATAGCAACAAGGAAATTGAATGTATCATCACTATCCGGTATAACAACAAATAATGCTGTCTTTTTTTCTCCAATTTCCGAAATGTTGATAGTGTCCTTATGGGTAAGATTTATAACATCATCATTCAGAAATGCTTTTAGCCTTACGCCGGTTGAAATAAGAATACTCTTTGCAGTTTTACCGGCAGCCTTTTTATAGATTTTGTAATACTTTACCGCCGGATGATATTTGTCCTGTGCTTCCAAGTCCTCAAACATGAAGTCCAAAGGTGATTTATAATCTTCTTCTTCCTCTTTTACCTCTGCTAACTGTAGTAATTCCATCACCGTTGCGAAGTTCTTTTCGTTTTCGTTCCCTTCATACACTAAGAAAAATGCCAAAGCCAATAATAGAGCTTCCGTACTGTCATCCCAAAACTGGTCACCGCTTGACTGTCCTTCTTTTTTAGTGTTCTTCATCAGAACATTAATCAGCTTTATAACATTTGCGTCATTATACTTGCCGTTAGCGTCCTGTAGATATGCAAAAGGATTATAGTTAAAGCTGTTTTTCATATTGATAAGGTTAAATACCTTAACTGTATAACCGTTATTTTCAAGCATTTTTCCGGTACTTCTCAGCAGCTCCCCCTTCGGGTCGGTGACAATATAACTGGTGTTCATCTGCATTATGTTAGGCTTTACATAGAACCTTGTTTTACCGGCACCGGAACCACCTATAATAAGCACATTTAGATTTTTCCTTGTCTGGCGTGTGTTAAGGCTCATTTGCACATCATTTGTGAGGATAATGTTGTTACTTGCGTCTTTCTTATCCGCTAACTTAGCAGCTTCTTTCTTAGTAGCCCATCTTGCAGAACCATGTTCCTCGCCTTTACGGTATTTCTTTCTTGTTGTCAGCCAGTAAAGCACCCATAGAATCCCTGCAAAAAAGCCTATCATTACAAACTTAAAGGTGTATGTTTCTGTTTTCAATCCCAACAGGTTTTCCTTGACAAGTTCCGGTTTTGTAAGATTACTTTCAAAAAGATTGAATACACTTAGTAAATCCGGCGGCGTATCTCCTGTAAATGATAAATCGAAAGCATAACCAAGCTGAGCCATAAGATATAAACCGGCGATACCTAAGCAAATATATATAGCAATTAAGCCAGGGTCAATGCGTCTATTTTTCATAAGTTACCTCGCTGCAGCCTGTTCTTTTTTGATAGTCTTGTCTTTCGTGGTGGTCGTTTTCTGCTTATTGATTTCTGTCTTTTTCGTTGCGGATTTAACAACCTCTTTAACCCCTTGCTTTTCAGCCTTTGTTAAAAGGCTAATTGATTCCTTTTCAGTAAGCCCAAAGGTTCTTTGCAGACCGGCAATAGCGTTATCCTTCTTTGACAGGTCAACTTTAAATGTTTTCCCATCATAAGCAAAGGTGACTGTGTTGTTGGCAGAAGATTTACTAATCTGATATTCTTCAAAAGTAGAACTATCTTTATAGGTCTGAGCTAACTTCATGCCCTTTACCCAAGCTGCATTAGCCTGTTTTTCATCAAGGGATAAAGTTTTTTGCAAGCCACTAATGACAGTTTCTTTGTTCTCGTTCAAGCTTCGATATTCCTTATCTCCAAGCTTGTAAACCCATTCTTTAGTAGCATTATCCCTGTTAATGATTAATTCCTTTTTCGTGGATATATCAATATTCTTATCCATATCGGAAATAAAACCAAGTTTAGCAGCCTTGCGAAGCATATCCTGTGCTGCAATGTCATTAACGCCTAACCTTTCTTTGATTTCCTTTACAAAAGTAGACTTATCTACCGGCTGAGTGGAGAAAGAATTATTAGTTTCTTTATCCATTACGGTAATTACCTTTGTGTCTTTACCGTCAGCAAGTGTAACAGAGCTGAAACTATAATTCTTTAAAGATTCGGGTTCATTTGAAAACTTAATATCCTTTTCCAACTTATTGAGCTGTGAAAACTGCTCCTTATAATCTTCTTTCCATTGCCATTTACCCGATTCCTTACCAACAACATAACCATCAAAACCTTTACCGGCTTCAAGTCTACTTGCAAGATCTTTGGCTTCCTTATCAGAATAGCCTAAAGCAGCTTTGACATTTTTTATAAAGGCTTTTTTGGTTATTGGTAAGTCCATCCTTATGCTGCGGTTTAAATCTGTGTCGTATATTCTTAAAGCAGCTATTCCTGTAAATGCAGCTCTCGTTTGGTCTTTTATCGTGTCTATTGTCATCTTCCGCTTTGGTATTTTCGTCTTTTCCTGCTGCAAGTCATTCATTATGTTTTTGACTTTTTCAATATCACTTTCCTTAAAAGCAGCCTTAACTCTGCCATCCTTTGTATCTAAGAAAGTAACATGAACATTTTCTTTTTCAGCTCTCGACTTAAAGTATTTTGCGTCCTGTTTATTGGCAAGAATGATTTCTTTGTATTTTACCTGTTCGGCGGCATCCTGTTCAGTGACGTTTTCTTTTGCTGCGGTCTTATTAAGCAGCATTTCTTTCATCATTTCTGATACTCTGCCTAAATCGCCTTCTCTGAAAAATGCTCTATAACCATCTTTCCCTTTTAAAACCGCCACCGGTA
>ENA-OWOZ01002353-OWOZ01002353.1-bioreactor-metagenome-genome-assembly--contig:-NODE-2353-length-14409-cov-17.374337_pt1 | contig 14409 bp, 12 predicted proteins | sample MGYA00238140_ERZ651804 | MGnify/ENA primary metagenome ERZ651804 (study PRJEB26910, sample SAMN07631232) | bioreactor metagenome | isolation source: Switchgrass digestor | place: USA: Dartmouth... | reverse complement strand
GACCTGTTTTCATTGGTAACAGGGCTTATAGGCATGAAGGGAAGACGTGGAGCCTTGATGTTAAATCTGGACTGCAATCATCCTGATATTGAAGATTTCATAGATGTTAAGAACGATTTAAAGAAGGTAAACTATGCCAATATTTCAGTTAATGTAACTGATGAATTTATGAATGCAGTGGTTGAAGATAAGGATTATGAGCTATACTTTAAAGTAGAAGCTACAGGAGAAGAGATTAGGAAGACTGTAAAGGCAAAGGAGCTATTTAGGAAAATAGCCAAAAACAACTGGAATATGGCTGAACCAGGAGTATTGTTTATAGACAGGATAAACAGCTGGCACTTGATGAGTGAGGATGAGGATTTTGAATTTGCAGGAGTAAACCCATGTGCTGAGGAGACATTACCAGCCTGGGGCAGCTGTAACCTTTCCTCTATCAATTTAAGCGAATTCGTTAGAAATCCTTTCACTGAAAAGGCCAGATTTGAATTTGATAATTTTGCTGAAATGGTTAGAGAGGGAGTTATATATCTAAATGAGGTATTAGATGAAAACATGGAACTCCATCCATTGCCACAGCAGAGGAAAATGGCAAGAGAATATAGGCAAATTGGATTGGGGATAATGGGTGTTGCAGATATGTTCATAAAGATGGGAATAAGGTACGGAAGCCCTGAATCTATTGAGCTTATACATCAGATTGGAAAAGTACTTATAAATGAGGCATTAAAGCAATCTGCACTATTGGCAAAGGCTTACGGACCATTCCCACGATACAAAAAGGAAACTGTTCTTAAATCTCCATTCCTATTAGCAAATGCGAATGAAGTAGTGCTGGATTTAATTGAAAAGTATGGATTGAGAAATAGTCAGCTATTGACTATACCTCCTACAGGGAGTATTTCAACCCTGGTAGGATGTAGCAATGGACTGGAGCCAATATTCCAGATATCCTACACTAGAAAATCAGAATCATTACATCAAGAGGATACTTACTATAAGGTATTTACTCCTATTGTTAAGCAATATATGGAGAGAAATGGAATATCAAGGGAAGAAGAACTGCCAGATTTCTTTGTAACAACATCTAATTTAGACTATAAGGAAAGAATAGAGGTTCAAGCAGCATGGCAGCAGTATATAGATGCAAGCATATCCTCTACTGTAAATGTACCAAATGAGTTTACAGTTGATGAAGTGGAAGAGCTTTATATATATGCATGGAAGAGAGGATTGAAAGGAATCACCATATATAGAGAAGGCTGTGCAAGGGATGGAATACTAATATCAAACAAGGCAAAGCTGACAAAGCTTGAAAGGATACAAAAGCTACAACAGGAATTAGATGAACTTCTCGTTGAGCAGCTTAAGGAGGATCCAAATACCTGCCCAATGTGTGGAGGAACCATGATTCACAGTGGAGGCTGTTCAGAATGTCAGGACTGTGGATATAGCCCTTGTTCAGTATGATAAAATCTATTAGTATTTGTATGGAACTCTTGTACTTTATTTAATAATAATGAAATATGGTTATTGTAAAGGGGTGGTTTTATTCACCCCTTTTTCATGATATAATATTTGTATCACTTCCTCAAGGAGCATTAATATGAAAGACCTATCAATAGTTGAACAATTACCTAATATAATAAGAAATGGCGAAAATACATTTAAGGAAATAATGGGAAGACCTTATGACGAATTCTTTACATATGAAGAAATGATAGTTCCAAAAGGTAGAAAAAATAGCACTATAAACCAATTTTATCAAGGCGATAATATATATGCCATGGAAAGGCTATTAAAAAATGGATTTAAGGATAAAATAGATTTGATATACATAGACCCACCATTTATGACTAAAACAAACCAAGAAGGAAGGGTAGTCATCAACGATGGTGAAAAGGATAATGTAATAGAACAGATAGCTTATGAAGATAATTGGGAGGAAGGTATCTTATCATATCTTAATATGCTATGCCCCAGAATATATCTTATGAAAGAGCTATTAAGCGAAAAGGGTACTCTTTACATCCACCTAGATTATAGAACTGTTCACTATGTAAAGGTCATTTTAGACTGCATATTTGGTGAAGAGCATTTTTTGAATGAAATAATATGGGCTTATAAATCTGGAGGAGTCAGCAAAAGATATTATTCCAGAAAACATGATACCATACTGGTATATTCAAAAACAAAGGATTATATATTCAACCCGCAAAAGGAGAAATCCTACAACAGAGGATTTAAGCCTTATAAATTTAAGGGTGTAAAAGAGTATCAGGACGAAGTGGGATGGTATACGCTGGTGAATCTAAAGGACGTATGGCAAATTGACATGGTAGGCAGGACCTCAGGAGAAAGGGTAGGCTATGCTACTCAAAAGCCAGAAAAGCTATTGGAAAGGATAATACTCACTTCTTCTAATGAGAACTCTATAGTAGCAGACTTTTTTGCTGGAAGTGGTACTACAGGAATAGTTGCTGAAAGACTAAATAGAAGATGGATTATGGCAGATAAGTCAGTATTGTCAGGAGTAACAGTTAAAAAAAGGTTAATGGAAAAGGCTATAGCCTTTAATACTTATAGAGCTATCTCAAAGGCTGAAGAGATGGGAGAGCTGAAAATAAAAGTTGAAACTATTAAAAAAGCAGAAGGGATATATGATATTGATATAGAACTAGACAGATATAGCGTAAACCTTGAGTCAATGGGTATTAAGAAAAAATACTTACAGATAATAAAGAATATAATGGAGAATTGTTCTTTAGCGTTAATTGCCCTTATTGCAGTAGATGTAGATTATGATGGCAAAATACCAAAGTTAAGCTTATATTGTACGAGAAGCAATAAGGTTGATGATTTTAATCTGGTCTTAAAGGATATTAGTTTAAGGATAGGGCAGAAGATATATTTAAAGTATGTAAATGTATTTGGCAGGGAAGGCTTTAATGTTTATGAATTTAACGATGGGAAGGTGATATTGTGTCAAGAGCATTAGAAGGGTTGAATCCTGAAAGGGTCTTTTATTATTTTGAGGAAATATCAAAAATACCCAGATGTTCAGGAGATGAAAAAAGAATAAGTGATTATTTAGCCAACTTAGGAAGAGAACTTGGACTTGAAACCATACAAGATGAAGCATTAAATGTCATAATCAAAAAGCCTGGAACAGAGGGATATGAAAACAGTCCTATAGTTATATTGCAAGGCCATATGGACATGGTCTGCGAGAAGGACGAAAACGTAGTCCATGATTTTTCAAAGGATCCTATTAAGCTTATAGTAGATGGAGATTATATAAAAGCAGATGGCACCACTCTAGGAGCTGATAATGGGATTGCAGTTGCCATGGCTTTAGCAGTATTGGAATCTAAAGACATTCCTCATCCTCCATTAGAAGTTTTAATAACATCTAACGAAGAAGCAGGTATGAATGGTGCTAAAGGTCTTGATCCAAACAATATAAGAGGTAAAATATTAATTAATATTGACTCTGAAGAAGAAGGATCTGTACTTGTAAGCTGTGCGGGAGGACAGAGAAATCTTGTTGCAATACCAATAGTCTGGGAGCCTTTAAAGGAAGAAGGAAAGGCATATTTAATAAAGACTAAAGGGCTTCAGGGAGGCCACTCAGGCTCTGATATAAACAAGGGCAGAGGAAATGCCAACAAGATAATAACAAGGGTATTAGCATTTGCAAAGGATGAATGTGATATTAAGCTAGCTAGAATAGAAGGTGGCTCAAAAGCTAATGCAATACCAAGAAATGCCAGTGCAATTGTAATTGTAAAGGGAGAAGATGAAAAAGCTTTCTTTCAAGCTATAGAAGCCTTAAGGGAACAGATCAAGAAAGAGCTGAAATATGGTGATCCGGATTTTGAACTGGAAATAATAGCTTTAGATGAAAAAATAGAAAAAGTATTTTCAAAGGATAGCTTTAACAGGGTAATAGCGGCTCTTACTCTTATACCTAATGGAGTACAATCCATGAGCAGGGAGATAGAAGGATTAGTAGAGAGCTCCAATAATATGGCAATAGTAAAAACTGAAGATAGTAAAGTATCAATTGAATGTGCATTAAGAAGTTCAGTAGCATCATTAAAGGAAAATATAGCTATGAAGATAAAGGCTGTATCAGAAATAATTAATGGAGAATATGAGAAAAGTGGCGATTATCCAGCCTGGGAATTTAAAGAAGAATCTAAAATAAGGGAGATATTCCAAAAAGTATATAAAGAAGAATTTGGCAAAGAGTTAAGAGTAGAAGCAATTCATGCTGGTTTGGAATGTGGTCTGTTTGATGAGAAATTTGGTGGTACTTTGGACATGATATCTTTTGGACCAAATATGTATAATGTTCATAGTCCTCAGGAAAAACTAAGCATATCTTCTACCCAAAATACTTATAATTTATTATTAAATGTTTTGAAAGAAATTAAATAAATTGGGTATGTACAATAATATTATCTTAGGATAATATTATTGTGATATATTATAAAAAGAGAGGAGAATTATATAATGAATAGTAACGACCACAACCATGATCACAGCCATGAATGCGAACATGAGCATATAACTCTAACATTAGATGATGGCTCTGAATTAGAGTGCCATGTATTGGGGACTTTTGAAGTTGATGACATTGAGTACATTGCATTAGTGCCAATAGGAGAAGAGGAAGTATTTCTATACAGGTATGAAGAAGATGGAGATGAATTTGAGCTTATAAATATTGAAGATGACGAAGAGTTTGATATAGTATCAGAAGCTTTCTATGAACTATTTGGTGATGAAGATTATGATGAAGACTATGAAGATTATGATGAGGATTATTACGAAGAATAGTTGATAATAAAAGTACTTCAACGAAATTAATGTTGAAGTACTTTTTTCAAAATAGAAAGGATGGTTTATATGGAAAAGGAAAAGAAATTTGCAAATAATTTAATTGATTTTATCTACAATAGTCCCAGCCAGTTTCATGCTGCCAGAGAGATTGGAAGAGTATTGAAGGAAAATGGATTTAAGGAATTAAATTTGGGAGATAAGTGGCATCTGGAGAACCAAGGAAAATACTATTGTATAAAGAACAGTTCTGCTGTAGTAGCCTTTGTAATAGGCAAGGGAAATGTTGAAGAGCATGGATTTAAACTGGTAGGAGCTCATACGGATGCTCCAACATTTAGAATAAAGCCTAATCCTGAAATTACAGTGGAAAATAGATATTTAAAGCTTAATACCGAAGTATATGGAGGACCTATAATGAGCACCTGGTATGATAGACCATTGTCCATAGCAGGAAGGGTAGCGATTAGAACTGATAACCTTTTGAAGCCAAGGGAAGAATTAGTAGATCTGAAAAATCCTGTTGTGATAATTCCTAATCTTGCAATTCATATGAACAGGGAGGTTAATAAAGGAGTAAACATAAATCCTCAAACAGATACTCTTCCACTTATATCTATGATAAATGAAGGCTTTGAAAAGGATAATTACCTATTAAAAGCTGTTGCAGAAAATGTAGGTGTTAATGCAGAAGATATAATTGATTTTGATCTATTTTTATATAGTACAGATAAGGGCTCATTAATAGGCTTAAATGAAGAATTCATTTCTTGCCCTAAACTGGATGATTTAGCAATGGTCCATGCAGGATTATATGGTATTGTAGATAGTAATGTAGGCAATGCTACAAATGTATTGGTATGCACTGACAATGAAGAAGTAGGCAGTACCACAAAGCAAGGTGCAGCAAGTCCCTTCTTAAGAACTGTACTGGAGAGAATAGTGCTATCTTTAGGAAAGAGTAAGGAGGATTATTATAGAGCACTGTCCAATTCCTTCATGATTTCTGCTGATATGGCTCATGCATTGCATCCAAATTATACAAACAAGAATGATTTAACTAACAAACCTTTTATCAATGGAGGACCAGTAATAAAAATTGCTGCAAATCAGGCATATACAACAGATTCAATAAGCGCTGCAGTATATGAGAACATATGCAGAAGCGTAAATGTTCCATTCCAGAGGTTTGTAAACAGATCTGATCAGAAGGGAGGTTCTACAATTGGGCCTATTACAACAACCCAGTTGGATATTTCTTCAGTGGATATTGGAAATCCAATACTTTCAATGCACTCTATAAGGGAACTGGGAGGAGTACTGGACCACTACTATGTATATAATTCCTTTAAAGGTTTTTATGAAGCATAATGAGGTGAATAGTTAGATATGTATAAATTAATTGCCATAGATTTAGATGGCACCCTATTAGACGATAAAAAGAATATCCCTGAAGAAAATCTAAATTTGATGAAGGAATTATTAGATAGGGAATATGAAATAGTAATAGCTACAGGAAGGAGATATTGGGAAGCAAAAGCTCTTGTTAAAGACATAGATAGGCCATTGGTTATACTGGCCAACAACGGAAATATTGTAAGGGACATAAAAGATGGACGAATCATAATTAAAAAGTATTTAGATTTAGAAGATTTCAAAGTATTGGTTAAGGAGAGCAAAAGAAGGGGACTTTATCCACTGTTGCTTGTAGATGATTATGAAAACGGAATAGATGTAGTAGTGGAAATAGGCAATACTAATGAATTTCACAATATATATATATCGAGGGCTCAAAATAGATATAAGAAGGTAGAAGACTATTTACAAATGGAGGATGTAAATATTCTTTCTGTAGTATATGCAGGAGACAGAAAGGATATGGAGGGACTATACAATTATATAAATGAAAAGTATCCTAAAATATTTAGATCCCACTTAATGGAAAATATTCATATAGCGGAGGCTCTTTTGGAGATAATGAATCCGTTGGGGGACAAGTGGCTTAGCTTACTGGACTATGCAAAGGAGAAAGGAATAGATAAAGAAGAGATTATCGCCATTGGAGACGATAACAATGATGCAGAAATGGTCAAAAATGCAGGATTAGGTATTGCCATGAAAAATGGCAGCCAGTTAGTAAAGAGTGTAGCAGATATCATTACAGAAAAGGACAATAATGAATCAGGTGTGGCATTTGAGTTAAGGAGGTTATTAAAACTATAAAGGGGGATTCCATGAAAAGAAAAAGCTTATTATCAGTATTATTGATAATTGCCATTTTATTAGGTAGCTTTAACTTAAGCCTTGCAGTAGGTATTGACAATTTAACAAAATACAATATGGAACTTGTGCTAAATGATGAAGCCCATACTGTAGAAGGTAAGATGAATGTACAATTTGTAAATACATATAATGATGAGCTAAATGAATTAGTATTCCATCTGTATGCAGATTCTTATGAGTCCTATGAAACATTACCTTCCATTGGAGGAATATATATTCAACCTGGAGAAGAGTTACCTGAGCTTCAAGATAAGCAAAAAGGATATATAGAAATAAAGAATGTTTCTGTTGATGGCAAGGAGGTTAAATTCACTGAAGGCAATCAAATACTTAAAGTAAAGCTTAAGGACTCCGTAAAGAGTGGAGAAAAGGCGAATATAGACATTAAATTCCTGTTAAAGATTCCTGAAGGGTATCATCGGTTGCATTATATGAATGGAGTTTATTCACTAACAAACTGGTATCCTATACTTTCAATATATGATGAGAAATCTGATAAATGGGACGAGAACCCATATTATCCAATTGGGGAATCAAATTACAGTGATGTATCCAATTACACAGTAAAGATCACTGTACCAAAGGATATGATATTAGCGCCTACAGGGAAAATTGTTAAGGAAATGGTGTATGATGAGTATAAAGTTGTTACCATAGTGGCAGAAAAGGTTAGAGATTTTGTAATACTTATGAGTCCAAACTATAAAGTGAAGACTAAGGAAGCAGATGGTATAAAGATAATTAGCTACTACTTAGAAGATGAATACAGTACAAATGAAGAAACAGCAGAGATATTACTAGAAGAGGTAGTTAAAACCGTTAAATTTATGAATAAAACCTTTGGGAGATATCCATATGATGAACTGAAAATAGCAGAGACCTATCTTTCTGGAGGAGCTATGGAATATCCTCAAGTGATTCAGATGGGAAGGATTGTACTATTTGAAGATGTAAACCTTGAGGAAAGCGCTCCTTGGCTGGTAGAGGCAGCAGTCCATGAAACTGTTCACCAGTGGTGGTATGTTGGAGTTGGAAACGATGAGTTCAATGAACCATTTTTAGATGAATCATTAACAGTGTTTACTACTGCCTACTTTTTTGAAAAGGAATATGGAGAATACCATGAAAATGGAGTTAAAGCTACTATAAGGCGGTATATTTATCCAACAACTATATGTTCATTGAATAGTAGCGTAGATGAGTTTTCTGATTGGGGAGAGTATTCAAATGTTATCTACAGCATAGCACCTGCCTTTTTTGAGGATTTAAGGCAGAAAGTTGGTGAGGATAAGTTCATTGAAATACTTAGGACCTATTATGAAAGATATCTATTTAAAAATGCAGCTATAGATGACTTGCTGGAATTAATTGGAGAAGTGGCAGGAGAAGAAGTACATAAAGCAATGTATCAAGCAGTTTCAAAACCTAATTACTATCCTGAAAATATAAGGTTGACTCCTGAGGATGAAAGCATATTCAACATAAGATGGGAGAAAAGAAGGCTTAAAGACTTTGAAGAGCAAAATGGATTAATAATTGGTAGCATTGTTCTCCGGGTTTTAGAAGGCGAGGATTTAATAATTGTAAGGCCTAAATATATAAATGAAAGGGATGTATATTCTGTAGACAGTTTGATAGATTCCATAACAACAAGCTTTAAGTATAGTTATGGCATTGACCTTGAAATTATAGCAGAGGATGAATTAACTGAAGATCAAAAGAAAAATAACTTAATTGTAATTGGATATCCTGAAAAGAGCAGAATAATAAGGGAAATATCACCAAACTTGCCTATAAACCTAAGAGCTGACACCATAGAAATAAATAGAGTATCCATAGAAAACGATGGAGTTTCTGGAATGTTTATTTCTGAAAATCCTTACAATAAGAAATCCCTTTCATTGATAGTATTTCTAACTGATAAAGGCAAGAAGGATATATCCAATGCAAAAAATGTAGAGGTGACAGTTGAAGGGGATAGTCAGGTAACGTATGTATATGAAGATTTTACAATGTATAAATACAATCCACTGTATGTAAATAATAATATTCAGTTCATTATTGATGTAGATGGTATAGAAATTAACGGAATGTATAAATAGAAGAGGAGAATAAAATGGATATAACAGTATACAATGTCTATTCAAAGTACTTAAAGAAAAGGTTTGGGGAAAAGGTATACAAGTTGCCAATAAGCCTGCCTCTTACTTGTCCCAACAGGGATGGATGCCTTGGAACTGGAGGATGCATATATTGTGGTGAAGAGGGAGGTTCCTTTGAGAATCTCTCCAACACCATTTCTGTAAGAGAACAGGTAAAAAGGAATATGGAGTATATAAGAGAAAAATACAAAGCAGAAAAGTTCATATCTTATTTTCAGAGCTTTACTAACACTTATTTGCCTCTTGAAGATTTTAAGAGATATGTGAAGGAATCCATTGTGGAAGATGTTGTAGGAATATCCATATCAACAAGACCAGATTGTATTAACGATGAATATCTTAGGTTTTTATCAGAAATTAAGAAAGAATATAGTTTGGAAATAACTATGGAGTTAGGCCTACAAACTGTAAATTACCATAGTCTGGAAATTATAAATCGTGGCCATACCTTAGCAGAATTCATAGATGCTGTTATAAGAAATAAAAGGTATGGAGTTAGAACTTGTACTCACCTTATATTAAATCTTCCTTGGGACGATATGACAGATGTAATAGAAAATGCAAAGATATTGTCCGCTTTAGATGTGGAGGAAGTTAAACTACATGCACTATATGTAGTAGAAAATACAGAGCTGGGAAGGAGATATAAGGAAGGAAAAGTAACATTGATATCTAAAGAGGAGTATATAGAAAGGGTAATAACATTTCTTGAGTATCTCAAGAAGGATATAGTGGTACAGAGAATTATCGGTAGAGCACCAGAAGAAAATACCTTATTTGTAAACTGGAATGAGTCCTGGTGGAAAATAAGAGATGAAATAGTAAATGAGATGATGAAGAGGAATACTAGACAAGGTATAAAATGTAATTATCTTAACGGTAAAGCTATAAAATGGAAATAAATTTTTTGATAACAGACAGAGGAAAAATTAAAAATATGTCGAATATTATTAATATAAGGTATAGAAATATAAATAAAGGGGATGATTATCATGGTTCATTTTGTTACAGGTCCAAAAGGCAGCGGGAAAACTAAATGGCTTATTGATAATGCAAATGAGGATATAAGAAGAGGAAATGGGAATATAGTATTTATAGATGTTGATGACAATCATATATTCAGCCTTAATTATTCTGTAAGGCTCATTAATGCCATGGAATTCAATATAAACAGTATTGAAGCGTTCTATGGCTTTTTGTGTGGAATTATTGGCAGTGATTATGATGTTGAAAAGATATATATAGATGGAATATATAAAGTTTTATCTTTAAAAGGTGAAGAATTAGAAAAGTTAAATGAATTATTAACATTCCTAGGAGAGAAATTTAACACCGAATTTTATATTGGGCTTGATTTGAACATTAATGAAGTACCAGAAGGACTTAAGGATAATTGCTTTGAATTGGCATTTGGTTAAAGGGCAGGATTATATCCTACCCTTTTCTATTACCTAAAAGAATCAGCTGGTCTAAATGTAGCGCAGTCTGTTTCTTCACTATTGGTTGCATTTCTTGGCTGTATTTCTATTTTTTCAGCGGTACATCTATCTCCTTCAGCATAATAGTAGCAGGTATTAACTACGCATTTTACTCCATGGAGGTGTTCATTAGTTCTATCTATGTGCATAGCTATCTCCTTTCTTTAAGATTTTTTAAGGTACATATTTATATTTTGCATTATTTAAAACTAATTATACTTATATATAATTAACAAAGAAAAAATATATATTTTATGGTATAATCTATTTGAAATTATTTTAATTTAGATAGGGTGTTATAATTGGAACATCATAAAAATAAAGGCATATTTGATGCTTTTTTTGAAAATAGATCATCCTTGATTATACAATATGCCAATGGGGATATTTCAAAAAAAGAGTTTTTAGAGTATAATTTTGATTTTGTTCAGGAGATGAATTTAAAGCCCTTTACAAGAATTGACAGCTATGAAAAGGGAATGTACAATTATCAGTACTATAATGTTTTAGCAAAGTATTATACTATGCTGGCTAAAGACATTAGGAGATCGGGAAAGCATAGCAAATATTATACTTATTATAGGAAGATGGGGGATGAGTACTATCATCAAAAGGATAGAGCCACATTGCAGTTGTTAAGGTTTTTGGAATTTAAAAATATGGAAGCATATTTCATAAAGGTTGAATCTAAATATTTAAAGGATAAGCTATATGAAATAGTGCTTTTAGATTATAAGGAAGCAATATTTCACTCAAAGAGCTTATGGCTGTTGGAGATATTGAAAAAAGAGGGAGTATTTATTGAAGGAAAGAAGAAGTCCCTCATAGATGAGTATATTAATGAAAGGTATTAAGGCTTGATATCAGGTTATCCATAAGGTAACCTGATTTTTTTATGTGCTTGTCCGTAAATGCGGAATATTTTCCGGAAAGTCGAAATAAAGTGATAGTTAAAAATTTAATGAATATTTACAAAACCTTCATCTTAAGCTATTTCATATCTTGGCATGATTATTGCAAAATAAATAGATTGATAGATAATAAACAAACAATTTATAGAATAGGGTGTGATAATATGAGCAATTTTATTTTTCATGGAAGCGATACCGTTGAACTGGCTAAAAAGTATGGGACTCCTTTATATGTAATGAGTGAGGATTTTATTGTAGACAGGTGCAGAGAAGTTAGAGAAGATTTTTTGGAGAAATATGATAATACAATGGCTGTATATGCAAGCAAGGCCTTCCTTACCAAGGAAATGGCAAGGATAGTAAAGAGAGAAGGACTAGGAATGGATGTTGTATCTGGAGGGGAGCTTTATACAGCTATAAAAGTTGATTTTCCAATGGATAAGATTGTATTTCATGGAAACAATAAATCACCTGATGAAATTGAAATGGGAGTAAAAAATAACGTAGGAAGATTTGTTGTTGATAATATTAGGGAATTAGATTTAATTGAGTATATTGCAAGTAAATATGATAAAAAGGTAAATGTTCTTTTTAGGGTTTCTCCAGGAGTAGATGCTCATACTCATAAATACATTCAAACAGGACAAGTTGATTCAAAATTTGGTATTCCTTTAAATGAAGATACAATTCGTATAGCAATTAAGAAAGCAATGAATTGTAAACACGTTGAGCTTAGAGGATTCCATTTTCATATAGGGTCACAACTTCATGAGAATGAAGGCTATGTTTTGGCAATTAAAAAGATGGTTGAACTGATGAAAGAATTAAAGGATGATATTGGATTTATAACAAAGGAACTGAATACTGGCGGAGGATATGGCATACATTATAAAGGTGATGAAAACAGGAAGAATTTATCCTTTTATACAGATGCAATAATGAATACTCTGGAAGAGGAATGCAGCAAATACGGCCTATATAAGCCATTTGTTATCATAGAACCAGGAAGATGGATTGTAGGAGAAGCAGGAATCACTCTATATACTATAGGAACTATTAAGGAAATTCCTGGTGTTAGAACTTATGTATCTGTTGATGGAGGTATGGGAGATAACCCAAGGCCAAGTCTATACCAGGCAAAATACGAAGGAATAATTGCTAATAAAGCAGATGAGAAACTAGCAAATGTAGTTACTGTAGCTGGAAAATGCTGTGAATCAGGAGATATATTGATTTGGGATTTAGAAGTACCTGATATTGAATCAGGGGACATATTAGCAGTTTTTGCTACTGGTGCATATAATTACTCTATGGCAAGTAATTATAACAGAAATCCAAGGCCAGCAGTTGTTATGATATCAAATGGAGAAGACAGATTAATAGTAAAAAGAGAATCTTATGATGATATGATTAGGAATGAAATCTAGCATGAGAAAGGAGTATTTCAATGGAATTTACTAAAATGGAAGCTGCAGGGAATGACTTTGTAGTTTTTGATGGATTTAAGTATAAAATAAAAGACTATAGCGAGCTGGCATTAAAAGCTTGTGACAGACATTTTAGCGTTGGTGCTGATGGTATACTTGTATGCGAAGATTCTGATATAGCTGATATAAAAATGATCTATTACAATTCTGATGGTTCAAGGGGAGAAATGTGCGGTAATGGAATTAGATGCTTTTCAAAATATGTATATGAGAAAGGGTTAGTTGATAAAAAGGTTTTTACTGTTGATACATTGGCAGGAATAAAAACTATTTGGCTTGAAACTGACAATGAGAACAGGGTAAAGACTGTTAAAGTTAATATGGGAAAACCTTTATTTGGAACAAAGAATATTCCAGTAAATTTAGATAAGGGAAGGGTAATAGAAGAGACTATGGATATCGATGGGCAAAAAATAGTATTTTCTTCTTTATTAGTGGGAGTACCTCATACAGTAATATTTGTAGATGATATAAAGAATATAGATATAAATGAATTAGGTAGAAAAATAGAAGTACATCCTATATTTCCTAGGAAGACAAATGTAAATTTCATTGAAGTAGTGGATAGGGATAACATAAACATATATACCTGGGAAAGAGGAGCAGGTAGAACATTAGGTTGTGGTACAGGTTCATGTGCTAGTGTTGTTATTGGCTATATGATTGGAAAGCTGAATAACACTGTTCACGTAAAGACAGAAGGTGGAGAGCTAGAAGTTCAGCTTGAAGAAGATTTTGAAATATATATGAAAGGAGGAGCAAGCAAAATTTGTGATGGAGTATTTTACCAATTGATATGATTTTATCAAACAATATAAGGGGGTATTCAAATGTCAGAAGTGAACAAAAAAAGTTTTTGGCAATATTATAGGTTTCCAGTTATTCTGGTATCATCTATTATAATTGGATGTATTATTGGACTAGTATTGGGAGAAAAAGCTACAGTTTTAAAGCCATTAGGTGATATCTTTTTGAATCTGATGTTTACATTAGTAGTTCCACTTGTATTTGTAACTATTTCAAGCGCTGTTTCCAGCATGGTTGATTTAAAAAGGCTGGGAAAGATAATAGGTTATATGCTGCTTATATTCGTTATAACAGGCTTTATTGCATCTGTAATAATGATAGTTACTGTAACAGTATTTCCACCAGCAGAAGGCGTAAATATTGCCATGGAAGCTCCTGGTGATGTGGAAGCTTTAAATACTGCAGAACAAATTGTAAAGGCCATAACTGTAACCGA
>ENA-OWOZ01002348-OWOZ01002348.1-bioreactor-metagenome-genome-assembly--contig:-NODE-2348-length-14421-cov-3.066299_pt1 | contig 14421 bp, 12 predicted proteins | sample MGYA00238140_ERZ651804 | MGnify/ENA primary metagenome ERZ651804 (study PRJEB26910, sample SAMN07631232) | bioreactor metagenome | isolation source: Switchgrass digestor | place: USA: Dartmouth... | reverse complement strand
AACAAATATCAGATCTTTTTCAAGGTCATCCCGTTTGTAGTTTCTTGAACTGAGTTTTTTATATGCAAAGCCTAAAACTCTTAATGCTTCTCCTGCCATATTATCATTGATCTTCAATATGCGTCTTCTGGCAAAAGAACCCAGTTCTTCAATCCCCTTGCCCGTCTGTATTTTGCTGCACTTATCCAATATGATGTCCGGAGCTCCTTTAGTAAAAACAAAGACCTCACCCCTGTTACTACCGCAAATGACGGACATGCACTTTCTTTCAGAGTCAAAAGGCAGCTCATCTGTCCGATAATACTTTTTCTCCAGCACGCCCCGTGTAATTCCGCCTTTGGCCGCCGCCACCAGAAGGGCACCTTCGGTTGGATCTCCCTTGATTTCCCACTTCTCATGATTGGAAACCATAGATTTTATTTTGCCCAGAAAGCCATCATCGGAGTATGTCCTGGAAAGCTCGGCATTATTGCAGCAAGCAGCAATTTCAAGAAGCAGGCTCAGTGACTTATTCCTGGACACATCTATTTCTTTTCCATCTAAAAGGATTTCACCTTCAGGATCATATCCGTTCCCTTTTACATCGAATATGTTATCCCCTGAAAAGATTTTTCTTACAGTCATCTTATTTTCCGTCAATGTGCCTGTTTTATCGGAGCATATCACACTGGCACATCCCAAGGTTTCCACTGCCGGCAGTTTTCTTACCAATGCATTACGTTTCAGCATTCTTTGTACACCTAAGGCCAGGGAAACTGTAACTATTGCCGGAAGTCCCTCCGGTACGGCAGCTACCGCCAAGCTTATTCCTTCGAGGAGCATATCAAGGAGTTCTTCGCCCCTCAATATTCCTGCCAAGGAGACAACAGCACAGATGATGAGACATCCTGCTGCAATTATTTTACCCAGATGCTCCAGCTTTTTTTGTAGAGGTGTCTGTTCTTCCTCTATGCTTTGTATCATACCGGCAATTTTGCCCATTTCGGTGTTCATTCCAGTGGCATTAACAATGGCTTTACCTCTGCCCATGGTTACGACCGTACCCATAAAAACCATGTTTCTTTTATCTCCTATGCCGGAATCCTTCCGGGCGGTGTATTCAGTTCCCTTTTCCACAGGCACTGATTCCCCTGTCAGCAGGGATTCATCCACCTGTAAACTGTTGACTTCGACAAGGGTGGCATCTGCCGGCACCCTGTCACCTGACTCCAGCACTATCAAGTCTCCGGGCACTACTTCCTCGGCCGGAATGTTCATCAATGTTCCATCCCTGATGACACGGGCGGTTGGCGCAGCAAGATCCTTTAGAGCTTCCAGCGTTTTTTCAGTTCTGAATTCCTGAATAAATCCCAGAATTGCATTTAAAAATACTATTGCAATTATTGTCACAGCCTCAGTTACTTCCCCCATAAATGCAGATATGAAAGTAGAGGCAATGAGTATCAGCACCATCACATCTGTAAACTGGCTAAGTAATATCTTTAATACTGAAATTTTCCTGGTTTCGACCAATATATTCGGGCCATGCTCAAGCAGCTTTTTCTGAGCTTCTTTTTCACTTAGCCCAGTATACGCCCTGGCTTTTACTGATGCATCTTTCAATATTGACTCACGCTTGCTCAAGTAATAACACCCCTTTTTTCCATCTGTCCTATTTCTATTCATCAGCTGAATGAATTAGACCAAACTGAATTTCGCAAGCGTCAGGTGTACAAAAAACCAGGGGGGATAGAGCTCTGGCTTTTTTAATGGAAGGATGTGCAATATTCGCAGACATGCCCGTTTTACGCCGGAATAAAATGCCCCGTCGGTATGTATGTAAATGTCATAAAAAAACCACCGCTTTGTACAATTGCGGTGGCTTTATTTATTATTTTGTAAATACCTTTCTGGGGATATACTTTTTGAAATTATCCAGCATTTTTTCATCCGGTTCAAAAATAACCAAAGTCCTTTCGCCTTTATAGTTAAGCGTTATAAAATACGCATCCGGTGAATCAATGGAGCTTGACGCATCAATTCTGTTCCTTATGCTCTGAACAGACTGGCTGAAGCTGTTGCTCTTTACAGGGGAAACAATATCGAACTCCTTGCAGTTGGCACTGAATATCCTTTTTCTTTTCCTCTTTGAAATTATTTGATCGATATCCAGATCGCCATTGGTTACAATATATTCATATTCGATATTCCTTGAAGTTATAAGTCTGTATGCAAGATATCCTATGCCAGCGGCAAGTATAAGACTCAGGCCAAGCTGGACCAGCAGCTTTATCGAGAGAACCACAAGTATCAGAATCAATGAGGCGATGATGATACCCGCCATTATGAGATAATCCGCTGCTGTCTTCTTTTTCACAACAAGCTTTTCCATGAATGTATCCATAGAAAATCCTCCTGATTAACATAAGCATATTCGTATAATAACATAATATAGATTTTACCATACCGATAGGCGATTAACAACAAACACTTGCCGGGCTGCAAATATTCGAGTGAGGCATTCCTGAACAATTGAACAGGACGCTTCTGTGACTGTGCGCGCCGATCAAACTGTTATTTGATGCCTCATTTATTTCCTCAGGTGATACCTGCATCCCCAACGATATCTATGACCGTGACCTCCGGAGGGTTGAATATCCTCGGGAGCTTTGGGTTGTATGATACTCCGCGGCTTATGACATGTACCAGACTGCCGTGTTCATAGACGCCCCCTGCATATCTGGGAAACCATCCCTGGCCGGGCGCATACAAACCATTCAGAAAGAATGGTATCCTTACCTGGCCGCCATGGGTGTGGCCTGACAAAATAAGATCAAAGCCGAATTTTTTGTATATACCGATAAACTCAGGCCTGTGTGCGAGTAATATTTTATAGCCCGGTATATTTTCCAGGCCGGCAAATGCAGAATACATTTCCTGTCTCCAGTCAAACTCAATTCCGCCGATTTCCTGGATTTCCGGGTCATCCACACCGCAAATGACTAACGGTATGCCATTTATCACCGTACGTTCATACTCATGTTCCAATACCGTTACACCATATCGCCTTATCATTTCTTTTATTGATTCAACATCACGAGACAGGAACTCATGATTGCCCGTTACATAATATATTGGAGCAATATCTTTGATATTGGCAAGAAAGAGCTCCGTGCCAATGACCGGCGCCTCGTCATCGGCAATATCTCCTGCCAGCGCAATCATATCCGGTTCCTGTTTTTTTATCAATGATACGATATCTTTCTGGTTTTCTCCATAAATACAGCTGTGCAGATCGGAAATAAGGACTATCCTGATGCTTTGTCCGGGATTGAGCTTATCTGTAGTTACACCGTACCTGCGGACCACCAGTCCGCTGTAAAATGCCGCAATGACCAGAATAGCAAATATCACAGCGATTATCATCAGGGTCGTTTTGGTCTTTCTTCTTCCTGTAATCTTTCTTTTTAAATCAGTCTCTGTTTTTATCGTTCCCTCAGTATACAAGCCCTTTACTCCTTATGTTTGCCATCAAATTGAATGTCACTCCTAAAATGCTTTTGCAGTCAATATAATAAACGTGTTTGAAGCAAAAATGTTTCTGAATTTCATTTGATGTTTTGGTCATCTATCTTTTCCAGATCAGTTCAGGATCTATATGCGCGATATCCTTCGAGCAGGTGCGTGCCATTATTCCTGCCAGTTCCTGCGTCATCTCTTCGATTTTCTTCCTTACGCCCTCCGCTCCTTCTTCCGCAAGCGGATCCATAAGCGCCCTGCCCACAGACACAGCAGTAGCACCTAGCGCCAGTGCCTTGAATACATCAGCTCCGCTTGAGACACAGCAGTCCACAAAAACAGGTATCGCATTATCCACAGCTTCAGCGATCCTGGGCAGAACCATAAGCGGAGGAACTGCAAAATCCATTATCCCATGATGGTGAGAAACCACAATGCCCTTTACGCCGGCCTCCACACATTTGACGGCATCCTTCACGCTTAGGACTCCTTTGATGATAAAGGGCAGTTTTGTTGATTTCACAAAGTCCTTTATCTCATCAAGCGTTTTTGCTGCCATCGGCAAGCCCAGAACATTGTCATACTGTCCCTTTCCATTGAATGCATGATCGATATCCATACCAACGGCAAATGCTCCGCATTTCTCAGCATGCTCGATCTTTCTGTATATCACATTGTTGTCCTCATGGGGTTTAATAATTTTTATGATCCTGGCACCTGTCGATATCGTTGCCTCAAGTTCGGCATCCTCACCCATGCCTGTCCACATTACAGCATTAGCTGCCAGAGCTCCCCTGGCCATTTCGGCTGCACCGTTCGGACGGCATTTATCAAGGTGTGACAAGGCTGCTGTCATAACAGGTGTCGAGAAGGTTTCACCATAGAGCTCCAGCTTCGTGGAAGGTATTACGGAATCGATGTGCCGCATTTCGATCAGCAGCGAATCAAAGTACTCACGTGTAATCCGGTTGGAATCCCCGACATTTGAACTTTGCATATCTGTCACCTCGCTGGTATTTTTCTTTAGTTTAACTGCTTGTGCAAAAATTATCAACAGTTAACGCTGCCTGTTTACCGCTTCTCAGCTTGTTTATCACATTTCCCGGAACACAGTATTTTCTGTCTGCTTACACATAATCCTTCAATTTGGTCTGTGTTGCTCAAAATTTCAACTAATGGGTTTATAATTAATGATTTTCAACTATCAAGGTTACATAATTCGGTAAAATATCAGCATTATGAGCCATGAATCAAATTCTTGTGTACCTAAAATTGAATTTTTGAGCAACAGCAGAAACTATGACGGCCTTTAGTTGAATTTTTGTGCAGTGGATGAGACTCAAAGGCCTTTAATCGATTTTTTGTGCAACGGATGATACTCAACGGCCTTTAATCAAGCGTTTGTACAACAGATGATACTCAACAGCCTTTAACCGATTTTTTGTGTAACGGATGAAATTCATCGACCTTTAATCGAGCGTTTGTGCAATGGATGAAATTCAACGCTCCTGGTCAATTTTGATGAAAAAAGGCCAGAAGCTAAAAACGTCTTTGCTATATAGCAGCGGCAGAATTCGACGGCCTTGCGCCGGTTACTGAGCATGCTTCTCATACAACTTTCTGCCTGCGCAAAAATAAAAGACCCGCATAAAGCGGGTCCTTCATTGCATTTATCTTAGTACATGCCGCCCATTCCGCCGGGTGCACCTGCGGGCATCGGGGGTTCCTTTTCCGGTTTGTCTGCAACGACACTTTCAGTGGTCAGTACCATCGATGCTACTGAAGCAGCATTCTGCAGAGCTGACCTTGTAACCTTGGTAGGATCAACTATACCGTTGCTGATCATGTCAACATACTTTTCTGTAAGTACATCGAAGCCTATACCAACTTCGCTGTTCTTAATCTTGTCAACGATAACAGAGCCTTCGAGACCAGCGTTGTGAGCGATCTGTCTGACAGGTTCTTCAAGAGCCTTGAGAATAATCTGGATACCGGTCTTTTCGTCTCCATGGGCATCATTAAGCAATGCGGCAACCTTCGGGATAGCATTGATATATGCAGTACCGCCGCCTGCTACGATACCTTCCTCTACTGCAGCCTTTGTTGCAGCCAGAGCGTCCTCGATACGGAGCTTCTTCTCCTTCATTTCTGTTTCGGTAGCAGCACCTACCTGAATGACTGCTACGCCGCCGGCCATTTTTGCAAGCCTTTCCTGAAGCTTTTCCCTGTCGAAGTCGGAGGTTGTTTCTTCGATCTGAGATTTGATGGAAGTGATCCTCTTCTTGATCTCATCCTGGCTGCCTGCACCGTCAACGATAATAGTGTTTTCCTTCTGGACTTTGACCTGTCTTGCTCTACCAAGCTGTGCCAGTTTGGTATCCTTCAGATCCAGTCCGAGTTCGTCGGAAATAACCTGGCCGCCTGTCAGGATAGCAATGTCTCTGAGCATTTCCTTCCTTCTGTCGCCAAAGCCGGGAGCCTTGACAGCAACACATGTGAATGTGCCGCGGAGCTTGTTGAGGATCAGTGTGGTCAGTGCTTCGCCTTCAACATCCTCAGCGATTATGAGCAGTTTCTTGCCTGCCTGAACAACCTGCTCGAGGAGAGGCAGAAGATCCTGAATGTTGCTGAGTTTCTTGTCAGTGATAAGGATATATGGATCATCAAGAACAGCTTCCATCTTCTCGGTATCAGTTACCATGTAAGCAGAGATGTAGCCTCTGTCGAACTGCATACCCTCAACTACCTCGAGGTTCGTGCCCATGGTCTTGGATTCTTCAACAGTGATGACACCGTCGTTTGTTACCTTTTCCATTGCGTCAGAAATAAGCTGTCCGATGTAATCATCATTGGCGGAAATTGATGCAACCCTTGCTATATCTTCCTTGCCTTTGATTTTCCTGCTGTTTGCCTTGATAGCTTCAACTGCAGCATCGACTGCTTTTGCGATACCCTTTTTGAGGATCATCGGGTTGGCACCTGCTGCGACGTTCTTCAGGCCTTCTCTGATAATAGCCTGTGCGAGCACTGTAGCTGTAGTTGTACCGTCACCTGCAACGTCATTCGTCTTGGTGGCAACTTCCTTTACGAGCTGAGCGCCCATGTTCTCGAACCTGTCTTCGAGTTCGATTTCTTTTGCTATAGTAACACCGTCGTTGGTGATCAGGGGAGAACCGAATTTCTTGTCGAGAACAACATTTCTTCCCTTGGGTCCAAGGGTAACTTTCACTGTATCAGCCAGTTGGTTAACACCGCACTCAAGAGCGCGCCTGGCTTCTTCTCCGAACTTTATTTCCTTTGCCATACGTTATAGCCTCCTTGTAAGTATTGATCTATAAACATGTATTTTGACTGTTATTCAACTATAGCCAGGATATCACTCTGCTTGAGTATTGTGTACTCTACATCGTCAATCTTGACTTCAGTTCCGGCATATTTGCTGATAAGTACTTTGTCTCCAACCTTAACTTCCATTTTGATCTCTCTGCCCTTGTCGTCATAGCCGCCCGGTCCGACCGCTACGATCTCAGCAACCTGTGGTTTTTCCTTGGCGCTGCCGGGAAGAACGATGCCGCCTTTTGTGGTTTCCTCACTCTCGAGCATCTTGATAACGACTCTTTCACCCAACGGTTTTATTTTCATAAAGTGTACCTCCTGTATTAATTTTTGCATTTTATTAGCACTCACTTATATTGAGTGCTAATCGATATTAATAATATAATATAATATCCAATTTATAATCAAATATGCGTTTTTTCTAAAATGTTCCGCTTTTAGCTCGTTACACTAAATTATATGGCTATCCTATGAAATTTTACCTTATTTCGCAGCTATGCTCTCTTTTTCAGTTCAATATATATATCATTCAGCGACATTCCCTGCTGGGCTAAAAGTACCATTATGTGGTAGAATAAATCCGCTACTTCAGCCCGTATTTCTTCAGCTGAGCCGTTTTTGGATGCAATAACGACCTCGCTGGCTTCTTCCCCGATTTTTTTCAATATCTTGTCAAGCCCTTTTGTGAACAGATAATTGGTATATGAACCTTCCTTCGGGTGAGCAAGCCTGTCGAGAATAGTGCCGAACACTTCCCCAAGCACTTCGGGTCCGGGTATCTGATCAAATTCGTCTGGCTTGCCTTCATCACACGCGGCAGCAGGCTTCTTCGCATCGCACACCGCATATGGTCCATTTACGTCATCTACGGCATCCGCTGCCTTAGCTGCGTCGGCACAGACACCGGCGCTGTTCACAGCAGCCGCGGTATTCCCGCTGACTCCGCCACCGGTATTGTCGGCTGCACCTGCTTTGAATTCATTAATATCGACCACTGTTGTGCCGGTCTTCAGCTCACTAATATTACCAAATGTCGAGGCTGCCATAATTTCATTGATATTGCCTGCCGTAGTGCCAGCCTTCAGTTCATTGACATCAAACCTTGTGAAAAAGCATGACCGATGACCTGTATGGCAGGCTGCTCCGGTCTGTTCCACTTTCAGCAGCAGCGTGTCGCCGTCACAGTCGATGCTGATGCTCCTGACCTTCTGATAATGGCCGGATGTCTCTCCCTTGAGCCAGAGCTTGCGCCTGCTTCTGCTGTAATAATGGGCCAGGCCTGTCTCGATGGTTTTTTCAAGAGATTCCTTGTTCATATAAGCCACCATCAGTACCTCGTCAGTCCTGATGTCCTGCGTTACTGCAGGTATGAGTCCGTCGGCATTATATTTTACCATTTCAAGAATATTTGCCATTTTAAATCCTCACTTCTATCCCTTTTCCTTTTAAATATTCTTTCAATGCCCGTATCTCCAACTCTCTGAAATGAAAGAGCGACGCCGCCAGAACCGCATCGGCCTTTCCCTCAGTAAGCACATCATAAAAATGCTCCATGGTACCTGCACCGCCTGAGGCTATGACAGGTATGCCGACGCTTTCGGATACTGCCCTGGTCAGTTCTATATCATAACCATTTTTAGTACCATCACAGTCCATGCTTGTCAGAAGGATCTCGCCCGCGCCGAGCTTTTCCGCCTTTACAGCCCACTCCAGCGCATCCATCCCGGTGTTTATACGTCCGCCGTTGATATACACATCCCATCCGGCAGAACCGCTGTGCCTTTTCGCATCGATGGCCACAACGACACACTGGCTTCCGAAGCGGTCCGCCGCCTCGGATATCAGCTCCGGCCTCCTTATTGCGGCTGAATTCACCGAAACCTTGTCTGCTCCGGCCTTCAGTATCTCTCTGATATCATCGCAGGTCCTGATGCCACCGCCTACTGTAAAAGGTATGAAAACATTCTCGGCTACACGCCGCACGACATCGATCATGATATTCCTGGCATCTGCAGATGCAGTTATATCAAGAAATGTCAGTTCATCGGCTCCTGCTTTGTCGTAGAATGAAGCATTCTCAACAGGATCACCGGCATCCCTGAAGTTTACAAAATTGACTCCCTTTACGACTCTCCCGTCCATAACATCCAGACAGGGTATTATTCTTTTCGTATGCATCTCTGCACCTCTTTGCCGACAAATTGGTTTTACAGTACGTTTTGAAACTCGATAATCTGTGGTGACTTTTTTCTTATTTATTTTCTGTGCAAATTTACTTTGCAGCTTCAATCGCTTCCTGTAAAGTTAAATCTCCGGTGTAAAGCGCCTTTCCAACTATCGCTCCGGAAACTCCCGTATTCTTCAGGTCTTTGATATCCTGAATGCATGAGATTCCGCCGGAAGCAATAACATCTATGCCGACAGCCTTCACCATCTCTTCCATGGCTTTCAGATTCGGTCCCTTCAGTGTCCCGTCTCTGGAAATGTCCGTATATATTATGACCTTAGCTCCCAGTTCCTCCATTTTCTTTGCGAACCCTATCGCTGTGAAACTGCTTGTCCTTGCCCATCCGTCCACTGCGACCATACCGTCCTTTGCATCGACCGCAACTGCAAGGCTCTTTCCGAAGCTTTGCACAGCTCTTTTTACAAGCTCCTGGTCATTGACTGCAGAAGTCCCGAGTATTACTCTTTCAATACCTTTGCACAGTAATATCTCAATTGTTTCGATAGTTCGGATGCCGCCCCCAAGCTGGACAGGTATCCCAAGCTTTACTGCCATTTCGCTTATGACGGGTGTGTTCTGAGGGCTTCCATATCTGGCCCCGTCAAGATCAATAACATGGATGTACTGTGCACCCATTTGTTCGAATTTCAATGCCATTTCTACGGGATTGTCCGAATATACCGTTGCCTCACTGAATCTGCCCTGGACAAGCCTGACACATTTGCCGTCCTTGATGTCTATTGCGGGATAAATTATCATGTAAAAAATCACTCCATTTTGATGTTATGATATTACGTTTTCCAAATCCTATCTACAGAAAAAACCTTTAACTCAGCATCGTTTCAATTAACTCAGAAGCGTCACGTACTGCATCTACAGTTCCAGGACTGTCTCATGGGTTTCCTAACTGCCGCAGCAGTTTTCGAGTTTTCTTGCTGTTAAGACCTGTCAGCTGTTTTTATTACTGCCCCGGGGGGCGCTTCGGCCAATTCAAAGCATCTGCGCCCAGTTTCTCAGTATTGTCAGCCCCACCTCGCCGCTTTTTTCAGGATGGAACTGGACTGCAAAAACCCTGCCGCTGTTTATTGCCGCATCAAAGGGAATCCCGTATTCACAGGACGCAGCAACTATGGATCTGTCTGCCGCCTCTAAATAATATGAATGAACAAAGTAAACAAAAGGGTTATCGGGCAGCCCTCTGAACAGTGGGCAGTTCTGTGTCTGCAGGGAATTCCAGCCCATATGGGGGATCTTCAGCCCTGCTTTGCGGGGCAGCGCCTTAACGGCACCCTTAAACAGCCCCAGTCCATTTACGTTTTCCCCGCCCTCTTCGCTGTATTCGAATAAAAGCTGCAGTCCCAGGCATATCCCCAGAAAAAGCCTGTTCTTGCACACCACATCCTTTACAGCACTTATCAGCCCGCGCTTCTCAAGGCTGGCCATCGCATCTGAAAAAGCACCGACACCGGGCAGCACGACCGCATCGGCTTTACTGATGACAGCCGCATCGGATGTCGTAACGGTCTTCAGCCCAATGTAATGCATCGCCTTTTCTACGCTTCCCAGATTTCCTACTCCATAATCAACAATTGCTATCAAGCTTCTACCAATCCCTACTTCATAAAAGTTTGAATCAGAATATAATACTTTGAATCAGGAATTTTTGTTTATATATCAGCAGTTTTCAGCAAATCTTAATAAATATTCGCTCATAAACGGACCAGCACACCTGTAAGCAAGGGTATCCGGCAGCCGTTTTGCTTCTGTGAAACCCTGATTCGCCGGACTGAACCGGATGAAAATCAACCGGTATCTGTTTCCCACTTTGTTTTATAAAACACCCTTGGTTGACATGACCCCTTCTATCCTGCTGTCTATGCCCGCGGCCTCGTCGAGCGCCCTCCCGAATGCCTTGAACACAGCCTCCGCGATATGGTGGTTATTGCTGCCGTACAAAACATTTATATGAATGTTCATGCCGGCATTGACTGACAGGGCTCTGAAGAACTCCTCCACCAGCTCCGTCTCCATATCTCCTATCCGCTCACTCGAAAATTTAACATTGCAAACAAGATAGGGGCGGCCTCCAAGGTCTATGGCGACAAAAGCCAGTGTCTCATCCATCGGTACATAGGCTGAGCCATATCTCCTGATGGAGCTTTTGTCTCCCAGCGCCTGTTTCAATGCCTGTCCCAGAACGATGCCTATATCCTCAACGGTATGGTGGGCATCAACATTCAGATCTCCTCTGGCCTTCACTTCCAGGTCCATCAGACCGTGTTTTGAAAACAATGTCAGCATATGATCCAGAAATCCGATGCCGGTGTCAATCAGGGAACTGCCTGTTCCGTCTATGTCCAGCTTCAGGCTTATATCAGTTTCCTCGGTTTTTCTGTTGAGTGCAGCGCTCCTGGCCATCTCACACCTCCGGTTTTTTCTTACATCTGTAATTATAGCAAATGGTTTTGGCATCAATCTACAGTTTTCATTGTCTGCCTATGATACGGTCCAGGGCTTCAATTACCGCATCCATCTCTTCATCCGTACCGATGGTGATACGCAGGTGGTTATCGATCAGCGGCTTTTTGAAGTACCTTACCAGTATCCCGTTTTCTCTCAGCTTCAAAAACAATTCCTCGGCTTTCATGGTTCTGTGGCTGGCAAATACGAAATTCGCCGCCGAATCAGTGACTGCAAATCCTCTTTCCCTAAGATCTGCAGTAAACCTCTGTCTTGTTGCTATAACTTTTTCGGTGATGCCCCGGTAATACTCCTCATCCTCCAATGCTGCTGCGCCGGCTATTATTGCCAGCCTGTCGAGGGTGTATGAGTTGAATGAATTCTTTACACTTTCCAGTGCATTTATAAGTTCACTGTCGCCAAAGGCAAATCCGATCCTCATTCCGGCAAGTGCCCGGGATTTGGAGAAGGTCTGTACCACCAGCAGGTTGGGGTATTCGTTTATCAGGCTTACCGCTGACTGACCGCCGTAATCTATATATGCTTCGTCAATAATTACAACGACATCTGCATTCCTTTCCAGTACACTTCGTATCTCCGACAGCGGCATCGCTTTACCTGTCGGCGCATTAGGATTGGCAAGTATTACTCCTCCGCTGCCTTTCGTCAGCTGCTCAGTTGGAATATTGAACTCACTGTCAAGCGGCGTTGTGACATAATCCAGGTTAAAAAGCCTGGCATAAACCGGATAAAATGAGTATGTGATATTTGGAAACACGATCGTTCTTCCCGGGTCAAAAAAGGCCATGTATGAAAATGCCAGCACTTCATCAGATCCATTGCCCGCAAATATCTGATCCTTTCTCAGCCCATAGCTTCTGGCGGCTGCACTTATAAGCATATCGCATGTCGGATCAGGATATAGCCTGAGACTTTCATCCACCGCACGCCTGACTGCTTCGATTACCTTCGGCGACGGTCCGTAGGGATTCTCGTTCGTATTCAGTTTGATATATTTCCGGTCCCGCGGCTGTTCTCCGGGAACATAGGGCACCAGCCCTGCAGCAAGTCTGCTCCAGTATTTGTTCATTTACCTTCTCCTTTGTCAGTTGTCTCCTTCTCAGTCAACCAAGCTGTCCTCTCTCCTGCCGCCATCTTCTTACCGGGCGCAGTTCCCGGTTAAAGCATCACCTTTCAAAACGGACTTTGACTGCATTGGCATGCGCGTCCAGCTTCTCGTATCCGGCAAAACCGATGACGGTGTCCTTCGCTTTCTCCAGAGCCTTTTCTGTATACGATATCACACTGGATTTTTTTATGAAATCAGCTACGTTCAGGGGTGAGAAGAACCTGGCAGTTCCTCCCGTCGGCAGCACATGGTTGGGGCCTGCATAGTAGTCGCCAAGCGGTTCCGGCGACCAATTGCCCAAAAAAATGGCGCCTGCGTTCCTGACATATCCCAGCCAGCTGAAGGGGTCTTCGATACACAGCTCCAGATGCTCGGGCGCAATCCGGTTGGCAACCTCCAGTGCTTCCTCAAGGTCGTTGACGATTATCGCCGCACCATATTCGGACAGCGACTTATCCAAAATGCTTTTTCTTGACAGCCGGCTATATTGCGCCTTCAGTTCCTTTATCACAGCCTGAGCAAGTTCCGGCGAAGGTGTTATAAGGATCGATGCCGACAGAACATCATGCTCAGCCTGTGACAGCAGGTCGGCAGCCACATATACAGGATTGGCGGTATCATCAGCAACCACTGTGATCTCACTGGGTCCGGCAAACATATCTATATCACAGTATCCATAGACGAGTCTTTTAGCCGTTGCTACATATATATTCCCGGGGCCGAAAATTTTGTCCACCCGCGGTACCGTTTCTGTACCGAAAGCCATAGCAGCAACAGCCTGGGCACCGCCTATTTTGTATATCTCTGTCACGCCCGCTTCACTGGCGGCGACAAGTACTGCAGGATCAATTTTTCCGTCGCGTCCGGGCGGTGTTGCCATTATGATTCTTTCCACTCCTGCCACTTTCGCCGGAAGAGCATTCATGAGAACCGAAGATGCCAGCGCGGCCGTACCTCCGGGCACATAGATACCGACAGTCTCCAGCGGTCTTATGAGCTGCCCCAGCAGAACGCCGTCATCTCCCGTGCTGAACCATGAGTTTTCCTTCTGCTTTTCATGAAATGCCGTTATATTGTCCTTCGACTTCCGTATTATATCCAGCAGTCCGGCATCAGTCAGATCGTACGCCTCTCTGATTTCGCTATCGGAAACCTTCATTGATGAGGCATCCAGCTCAGCCATATCATATTTTCTTGTATATTCAAGTACAGCCTTATCGCCATCTGTCCTTACATCTTCAAGGATCCTGCCCACAGCATCCATTACATCCTGCCGTGCGACTCTGTCTCTCCGGACCAGCCTTTCAAAGAGATCCGTGTCCCTGCCCTGTCTTAAATCTATTACCTTTATCATGCATCACACCGTCCTTGCCAAAAAAATCATTTCATATTTTCCGGTCACTTCTTTTCTATCTGCCTTCTCAGTCCGTCGACTATCCTGTTTATCCTTTCGCTTTCCATCTTCATGCTGACTCTGTTGACGACCACTCTTGCACTTATTTCTGCTATAGTATCAAGCACAACAAGGCCGTTTTCCCTCAAAGTCCGTCCGCTCTCCACAATATCAACGATGACCTCCGAAAGCCCGACAAGAGGTGCCAGCTCAACGGAGCCGTTCAGTTTAATTACCTCTATGGATTCCCGCCTTTTATGCTCGAAGTACTCCCTGGCTATGCGCGGATATTTGGTGGCAAATAGACGCGAACCAGGGCGACCTGATGCTCGGCTGGGATACCGACCAGTTCCCGACGAACATTTACGATACGACACT
>ENA-OWOZ01002346-OWOZ01002346.1-bioreactor-metagenome-genome-assembly--contig:-NODE-2346-length-14438-cov-3.662698_pt1 | contig 14438 bp, 12 predicted proteins | sample MGYA00238140_ERZ651804 | MGnify/ENA primary metagenome ERZ651804 (study PRJEB26910, sample SAMN07631232) | bioreactor metagenome | isolation source: Switchgrass digestor | place: USA: Dartmouth... | reverse complement strand
GTAAGCGCTTTACAATAAAGTGCCTATACAAAAATAGAAATCCATGTAATAATAACTTCAAAAAATTGAGTTAAAGTTTTTCAATCTTGAAAAACTTTAGCAAGGAGTTGATAAACATGGATGAAGTTACTCTTATAAAGAATAAAATTCGTCAGGAACAATGGGAAAAGCTGATTACCGAACGTCAAAACAGCGGATTAACAATCATTGATTGGTGCAAGCAGAATAACATAAGTTGTCATGCTTATTATTACTGGCTTCGAAAATTACGCAAAAAAGCATGCAATCCTATACTTTCTTCCATACCTGAACAAAAAGAGCCACAGATTGCCTTTGCCAAAGTTGATTTACAACCGCAGCAAACAATCCCAGCAGGATCGGTTATCATCCATCTGCCGTCAGCTACCATTGAAGTATATAATGGAGCCAATACACAGACCATTGAGGCAGTGCTTATGGCACTGAAAAACATATGTTAGGCGATATCACGAGATCTGAAAACATATATATTGCGTGTGGATATACGGATATGCGTAAATCAATTGACGGACTGGCAGCAATAGTACAGGAACAATTCCATCTTGACCCTTTTTCAAAGAGCCTTTTTCTTTTCTGCGGCAGACGAAGGGACAGACTTAAAGCACTGCTGTGGGAAGGAGATGGATTTGTTCTTTTATATAAAAGATTAGCTGATGGGAACTTCAAGTGGCCCCGTAGTCAGGAAGAAGTAAGGCAGCTTACCTGGCAGGAATTTCGCTGGTTAATGGAAGGACTTTCTGTTGACCAGCCCAAGGCTATAAAACCTGTGAAACATGGTGCTTTTTGTTAAACAGAAGTGGTTGAAAATTCGAAATATTCTGGATTTTCAATCACTTTTTTGTTATAATAAACTCATAAAATCGATAAAGAAGATGCAGGAGATAATCACGATGGATGATAAAGATGCTTATATTGAACAACTGAAAAACAAAATAAAGAAATTGGAACAACAAGTAGAGAATCTAACGGAGATGATATTAATCCTGCGTAAGGAAAAGTTTGGGCCATCCAGTGAAAAGACACCAAAGAAAGATATTGATGGACAACTATACCTGTTCAATGAAGCAGAAGCCTATTCAGATTCTCCTGCACCTGAACCTATAAGCAGGGATGTAAGAGGCTATACCCGTACCGAAAAAAGGACAAAAAGAGTAGAAATAATAAAAGATCTTCCTGTTCGTGAAATACTGTGTGAGTTACCTAAAGAAGCACAATACTGTATTCAGTGTGGAACACAGTTAAAACCCATCGGAAAAGAAATCGTTCGTGAAGAACTGGAGTATATTCCTGCAAGGCTCCAAGTAGTTCGTTATGTCCGTATGGCTTATGAATGTCCTAAGTGTAAGCATACCGACAAACCATATATAGAAAAAGCACCAGCACCTACATCTTTAATGAACCATTCACTGGCATCGCCAAGTTCTGTTGCTTATGTAATGTATCAGAAATATGTGAACAGTATGCCACTTTATCGTCAGGAGAAAGACTGGGAGAATCTCGGTATTGAACTAAAACGTAGCACTATGGCCAATTGGATAATACGTTGCTCTCAGGATTATTTCTATCCTGTAATTCAGTACATGAGGAAAAAACTGCTGGAAAGAGACATCATCCATTGTGATGAAACTCCAGTGCAGGTACTGAAGGAGGATGGCAAAAAGCCTCAGACGAAATCATATATGTGGCTTTACCGCTCCGGAAATGATGGGAAACCTCCAATCATTCTGTATGATTATAAACCATCAAGGAACGGTGATAATCCTGCAGAATACCTTAAAGGTTTCACAGGATATCTGCATACGGATGGTTTCAGTGGATATAACAAGCTGGACGTTATCCGCTGTGGTTGTTGGGCGCACCTTCGCAGGAAGTTTGTAGAAGCCATACCTGGAAAGAAGGCAAATGACACACAACCAACCAATGCAGAAATCGGAAGAGATTTTTGTGATAAACTCTTCCACATAGAGGAAAGTTTAAAGGAGCTTTCTCCTAAAGAAAGATATGCTAAGCGTCTGGAACTGGAACGGCCGGTTCTTGATGCTTTTTGGTGCTGGCTTGAAAATCTTACAGTGCTTAATGGCTCTGCATTAGGGAAAGCAGTCGCTTATGCAAAGAATCAGAAACCGTATATGGAGAATTATCTTCTGGATGGGAGATGCTCCATTTCGAATAACATAGCAGAAAACAGCATCCGTCCATTCTGTGTAGGGAGAAAAAACTGGCTGTTTTCAGATACTCCCAAAGGAGCCGAAGCAAGTGCTGCAATATATAGTATTATAGAAACAGCCAAAGCAAACGGTCTTAATGTATATACATATTTGGAATACCTGTTATTGTACATGCCTGACACAGACTATCATAATCATCCGGAAGAATTGGAATTACTGATGCCCTGGTCAGAAGCTGTACAAGCTGAATGCGGAAACTGATTATTAGACTGGCTAAATATTATAGCCGGTCTTTTTTTTATTACAAGGTACCTTGTTGCTGATCGCTTACGATCATATATTATATATTCTAAATTATCAAATATTTATTGGGTTTATTAGAAACTTTATAATACAGTTATATAAGAAAAATCCTTCCGAAACAGAATGGATTTTACCATAACTATTCCGGAAGGATAAAAAGAACACATATATTTAATGTCCTAATCGAATTTAAAATATCTATTATGAAATCAGTCTGTTATAAACAGGATTTCCATATGATTAGAACCATATGATTATAACATCAGGGACAGAGTTAATAATATAATTACAATATAAATTTAGGCTTAATTAGCGGCCAGTTTAGTCTCGGTATCGGATTTGGCTAAAGACATTTCTTCCTTAATACATTTCTTGGCTTTTATATTGGCGCATATTCCCAGGCCCATCATAGCCCAGAAAATGGGGGCAACCGCTAATATTGAATCGTTGGCTATACCGACGACCATATAACAGAAAGTGGATAGAAATATTGCCACACCGACCTGGCTGTAAAAGCTTTTATAGTGCCCTTTTATATAAAGTCGTAAACTTGATATAAAATATATTGCGTAGAATATAAGGAAAGCAAGTAACGAAAGGACACCGGTCTGAACTCCGATTTGCAGGTACATATTATGGGGTTTTGTTATGATTTGATCGTAATAACCGAAATTATAACGGTTTACATAATCCTGCATCGGAAATACAAGCTGGAATGTATCAGCACCGGAGCCTAAAATTATATATTTTCTGAGTAAGGGAATTGTCCTGGACCAGATATATCCTCTTCCCGATGCGTATCTTTCATATCCCGTAAATACCGCGGATGGGGCAGTAACTATCTTGTCTAGTTTTCCGTACAAGTTAATCATATAGTATGTGCCGTCATCGGTTTGATTGGTGAAGTACCATTCGTGCCCGTCGATAGTAACATAGAAACATAAATCCTCTTCGTATTCCGTAGCTCCGATTTCAAATTCAGGAAATCTGTCATCTTTAACGGTAAAACTGAGATAACCTTCTATTTGCTGCAAGGGAATATTATTATTGTCATCGTCTGTTATTTCAAAATATGCGTATCCATCATCAAAGGTAAAGAATTTGATATGAATATTGTTGTTTTTGTAGGTAATAACGACTTCATCGTCCAATGTTTTAATGTCCTGAAGTGATACTTCTGTTTTGCTGAAATTGACGGCTTTCTTCAACTGTTCGGCCAAAATATTGTCGTTTGCGCGATTATAAAGAATAACGGTACATACGGCAAATAAAAGCGCCGGTATGGAAAAATAGAAATATTTTATTAACTTTTTGGAGAATATGATTATCCCCAATACAGCGGTAGCGATTAATGCAATAATACCGGTTTTTGATTCGGAGCCTATTAAAGCTATAAACATTCCGGCAATTGCAAGTATATATAACACAAGCTTCCAGAATTTCTTTCTTATAAGCAAAGCTAAAATTATCAGAAAAGGTACTGCCAATGCAACATAAGAACCTACATAATTTGGATTGTATAAAGTAAGATATACCCTGCCTTTCTCAAATTTAAAAGAGATCAAATCTAGATGATTCATGTATTTTTCCGGGAATATCAAACTTAAACCCATCTTTGTTCTGAAGAAATCTTTCCCCAAATACTGTGAGAGAGCCAATAAGCCCATAACAATAATGCTTACAACAAAGCAGTTGGTGATTATCTCAAAATCCCTTTCGGTTTTCACATAAACTGTAGCATAATAGACAAGCAGGCAATAGCCGAATAAAACAAAAATGGATTCAAAATGTTCGTGTATGCCTGAAAAACTGAATTTTCTGTATTCACTGAATAAGGAAGATAATAAGGCAAGTAAGGCATATATGCCAAGAGGGATGAATATATAAGAGAAATTCAGTTCTTTACGGTTTATGAAAAATTTCGATATTAGGATAAAAGCCATTGCAAAAGTTATAATGAGGAAGAATTTTTGCTTGTACAGTAAAAATAAATCCGTATATTCGTCATTATAAGTAAACCAGGAATAATCGGATAAATGGGTATTATATTCTTTCAGCTTTGTGATAAATGGTAATACAGACATGGACAATATAATGGGCAGCAGTAACCATATATTTGATTTTTCCTGAGAAACATCCTGTATATATGATTTTCTTTTATATTTTGCATTCTGCGTATTCTGTGGTTTGTTATGGTTTACCGGTGTGCGTTTTTTATCTGACATCAGAATTACTCCTTTTTTCGTGATAGAATAATATCATGACAATTATACAACAATAAAGGGTTTTTAACAATACAGTAAGATTTGATAGAATATCATAAATAGCCGGATTGTCTAAAGTATTTGACACAAGGGTATACTTTATAATATAATTGGTTAATGCAAATGAGTTGCAATAGAGGTGGACGATTGATGAAGAAAAAACTGATTATATTAATTTGCCTTATGTTTGTTGTTGCGGCGGCTGTATTTGCCGTAATTGCTTTTAATAATAAGAACAAAACCGAATATGAAACAGAGGAAAACAGTATAAGAGTGGTTACTTCATTTTATCCGGTATATATACTTACCTTGAATTTAACCGATAGGATTCCCGGCATCAAAGTGGACAGCCTGACTGATTTCAGATCAGGATGCCTTCACGATTACCAGCTGACCACGGACGATATGAGATTGTTGTCTGACGCTGATGTCTTTATTATAAACGGCGGAGGTATGGAAGAATATATTAATGATGTAATAAGCGGTTATCCGAATCTGACAATTATTGATTTGAGCAAAGGCATTACCATGCTTGAAAGCATGGAGCATGAAGGAGAAAAAAACCCCCATGTCTGGCTGGATCCTGAACTCTATTTGTTGCAGATAGAGAATGCGAGACAGGGGCTGGAAGATTATATTAATACGACAACGGACAAGAACAAAGCATCCGTCACGGAAATGATTAATACCAACGCAGGTATTTACAAAGAAAAGGTCGGAGAAATTGCCGAGGAAATGGAACGGATTCTTAATACGGTAATGAATATGGCTGAGAACAACAATATCAGCAATAAGGTGGGCATATTCCATGAGTCCTTTGCTTATCTTGCCGGTAAAGCCGGACTTAATGTGGCGTTTGAGCTGGAAATTGACGATGATACGCCCTTAAGCGCCGGTGATATAGCCGAAATAATCGATATGATAAAAAGGGAAAATATACGTTATCTTTTTGCGGAACGTCAGCATGAAGGTACAATTACAGACCGGATTAAAGAAGAAACCGGTGCCGAAGTATACATTATTGATACGGCCGTTACGGGAGATGCAAATAAGGATTCATATCTTAAATCTATGAAAGACAATATAGAAACATTAGAAAAAGCCTTTGAAGGCAGCGATTAAATCAAGGAGGACATTCCATGTCAGAAACATTTGATGATAAAGAGCCGGATGATGTTTATGAAAAAGAACCCGTAAATTCCGCCTGCGGATTACACTGCCTTAAAATTAAGGACTTAAGTGTCAGGGCGGGGGAAGATACTATAATCGAGAATATAAACATGCATATACACTGTGGCAGGCTTACCGCCATAATAGGAAGAAACGGGGCCGGAAAAACCACGCTGATAAAAGCCATACTGGGCGAAATTAAGCATGGCGGCAGCATAGAATTTACCGACTTAAAAAACAGAACATTGGAGGATCTGAAAGTAGGGTACGTACCTCAGCATTTTAATATTGATAAAAATACACCTGTAAGCGTCTATGATATGTTTGCCGGATACATAAGCAGGACGCCGGTTTTTTTTAAGAAAAGCAAAAAGGTGTATGATTATATCAAAAAACAATTAAGTATGTTTGATGCCCAGGATTTAATTGACAAACGGGTGTGTGACTTATCGGGAGGCGAAGTTCAAAGGGTGCTTCTTGCAGTTGCGATTACACCCATACCGAATCTGTTGCTTCTTGACGAACCGGTTTCAGGTATAGACAGAAACGGAATGGAGCTTTTTTATAAAAACATACGGATGCTTAAGGAAAAGTTTGATCTGGCAATTATTATGGTATCCCATGATTTCGATTTTGTGTCAAAGTACGCAGACAATGTTATTTTGCTGGACAAAACAATACTTAAAGAAGGCTCCTTTGAGGAAGTAAGCGGGAGTGAGGACTTCCTAAAAATATTCGGGAGAGATTATAATGAATACACTTTATGAGATAATGGAAAAAGTACTTCCTTTTTCATGGATGGAATATAATTTTATGAAGAATGCATTGCTGGCCGTTATATTAATAACGCCGCTGTTCGGCATCTTAGGCACTATGATTGTCAATAACCGGATGGCATTTTTCTCGGACGCCCTGGGTCATTCGGCTTTAACCGGAATAGCCCTGGGAGCTGTTTTAGGTATTGCGGATACGGATATATCCATGATAATATATGCCATAATTTTCGCGGTTTTATTAAATTATATCAAGCGTAAAAAGACACTGTCTACGGATACGTTGATTTCGGTGTTTTCTTCTTTCAGCATGGCTATAGGACTGGTATTTTTGTCAAAAGGAGGGAATTTTTCCAAATACTCAAGCCTGTTACTGGGGGATATATTAAGCATTTCCGCACAGGAAATAAGATTGTTAGGAATTGTATTTATATTGACGCTGTTGTATTGGTTCTTTTTCTTTAATAAACTGAATTCTGTGGCCCTGAATACTTCTCTTGCCAGAAGCAAAAGCATAAAAGCGGATTTGGTGGAAGCTTCCTTTTGTATTTTGATTGCAGTTATTGTTATGTTATCCATAAAGTGGGTAGGGATACTGATAATTAATGCCCTTCTTACACTACCGGCTGCCGCAAGCCGGAACATATCCTCAAACATGAGGGAATACCATTTGTTTTCGGTATTGGTTTCGGTATTTTCAGGCATTACAGGCCTTATACTGTCTTTTTATCTTGGAACCGCAACGGGGCCAACTGTTGTAATTATAGCCGCTTTAATGTTTTTCATAACAATGATTTTGGGAAATATTAAAAACAGATAAGGTATTTTAATTAAAATAGCTGTTTGTGCTATGGAAATGTATAAATATTTATGGTATTATATAGATATATTTTACTCAAATGGTATAATCTGATGCGTGAACCGACAATGGAGGATTTATGGGCGAATCAAAGTTTATAAAGTATTTGCGTATTTTCGTAAATCTGATATTTGCCATAGGAGTTGCCTTGTTCCTGGTTTTTGTAGTACCTAAACTGCTGCGTTTTTTCGGGCCTTTTGTGGTAGGCTGGATTGTTTCGATGATCGCGAATCCTCTTGTCAAGTTCCTGGAAAGTAAGGTAAAACTGCTTAGAAAACACAGCTCGGCAATAATAATTATCATTGTTATTGCCGCCATAATGGGAGTATTGTATTTGATTTTTTCCGTCCTGTTTAGGGAAGCCAAGCAGTTAGCCGGCGATTTGCCCAATATAGTAAAACAGCTCGAAATCCAGCTGAACAATATTTCGGTAAAAATACAGGATATAAGCAATAACATGCCTCAATCCGTGCAGCAGTTTATCGATAATATATTGGAAAACATTAATGAAAACCTGACGGAATTTGAACCCCGAATCGATTTGTTTACAATCAGCGGCGCCAGCAATCTGGCACAGAATATTGCGTCATTTTTCCTGGATCTTATAATAACCATACTTTCTGCATATTTCTTTATTGTAAAAAGAGACGAAATTTTAGCGTTATTTAAGAAGTTTTTACCCAACTCCGTAGTCAAAGGATGGAATTTTATATATAATAACTTTACCAAGGCAGTCGGAGGTTATTTTAAAGCCCAGTTTAAAATAATGATTGTACTGACTGTTATTATGTTTATAGGTTTTGAAATTCTTAGGGTGTCTTATTCCATTTTGCTGGCACTGGCTATAGCATTTCTGGATTTCCTACCCGTATTCGGGACCGGAGCCGTGCTTTGGCCATGGGCTTTGATAGATATGCTGTCCGGTAATTATTTCAGGGCAATAGGTCTGGTTGTTATATATCTGATTTGCCAGATAGTAAAACAGGTACTGCAGCCTAAAATGGTCGGCGACAGTATCGGAATCAGCCCGTTAAGTACTTTGATATTCTTATATATCGGATATAAGTTAAAAGGGATTATAGGAATGATTATAGGTGTTCCTGTCGGAATGGTTATTGTAAATCTGTACAGAGTGGGTATGTTTGACAGACTTATACGCGGATTTAAAATAATAATTCATGATTTGAATGAATTTCGAAAATTTTAATTATATATGGCATTGCAAATATAATGCAATGCCGTATATGGTTAAAATTAATAGATAAAATAACCACTAGATGAGGAGTAGAGGAGTATGGATATGAGTAACGGTTTTGAAAACGAAGGGGTAATAACGGCGGAGGAAATAAGACAGATCCTTGAAAAGTATCGTATCGGGAAAAAACCGTTGGCCAAACTGCTTGGCTGGGGAGAAACAACAATAATACGGTATATGGAGGGAGATATACCTACTGTTGAATATTCAAATAAGCTGAGAACTATTTTGGATAATCCGGAATATTACTATGATTTGCTTATGAAAAGGAAAGACTGCCTGACTAATGTGGCATTCAAAAAGAGCAGAAAAGCGGTCCTTTCAAAAATAATGGCGTCGAGGATATATGCCGTCGCATATTATATCATCAACAAAAGCGACGCTGAAATATGTGCAAGCTATATTCAATACCTGCTCTACTATATTCAGGCTTTTTCCCTGGCTTTGTATGATAAGGAGATGTTTGAGGAAGATTATATAATTAATAACGAGTACATACCGTACATGAAGCTGTATCAAAATATGAAACGCTGCGGAATTCAGAAATTGGCCTTGGGGGAAGAATATCTGAATGAAAAGGAAAAAGAACTGATTGATGAAATCCTTGAGACATTTAGCTGGTATGGCCCGAAAGCCATGCAAACTTTGATGAATTTTGAAAGAACAATGTTAAAGGCAGCTTCCGACAGATACAGTTATAAAATCATATCAAAGGACATAATCAGGCAATATTTTAAGAATGTATGCGAAAAGTATGATATTAAATCGGTCAAAGACATAAAGAATTATCCTCAAAGATGCCTCAATCACATATTTGAACAAAAGGTTTGTGAATATAAATGAGCAGGACGGGAAAGTCCCTTCCTGCTCGCTTACTGAATGGATGTATTTTGCCTGTTTCTGCGGTCGCGCATCCGTTGGGTGGAATCCAGAATCTTCTTGCGGATTCTGAGGCTTTTTGGCGTGATTTCAAGTAATTCGTCTGTTTCTATGAAATCGATGGCCTGTTCAAGACTTAAGATTTTCGGCGGTGATAATCTTAAAGCATCGTCGGAGCCTGCGGCACGCATATTTGAAAGCTGCTTGCGTTTACATACATTAACTTCTATATCTTCGGATTTCGGATTCTGACCGACGACCATGCCGGCGTAAACCCTGGTTCCGGGACCTATAAACAGGATACCGCGATCCTGCGCATTAAACAAACCGTAAGAGGTGCTTTCACCGGTTTCGAAGGCGATTAGACTTCCGGTTTTTCGGTACTGTATTTCTCCCTTATAAGGACCGTATCCGTCAAAAATGGTATTCATTATACCTGTTCCTTTTGTATCGGTAAGAAAATCACCGCGATACCCGATTAAACCTCTCGAAGGAATTGAGAATTCCATCCTGGTATTACCGTTTCCCGAGGTATGCATGTCAATCATTTCACCTTTACGTTGCCCCAGTTTTTCTATAACGATACCTGCATATTCTTCGGGAACGTCAATCAAGACCCGTTCCATAGGTTCAAGTTTGTTGCCCTTTTCGTCTTCTTTATAAATAACTTCAGGTTTGCTTACTGAGAATTCATATCCTTCCCTTCTCATATTTTCAATTAAGACGGAAAGATGGAGCTCTCCCCTTCCGGATACCTTGAAACTTTCCGTTGTATCCGTTTCTTCGACCCGTAAACTTACATCGGTGTTTAGTTCCCTGAACAGACGCTCACGCAAATGTCTTGATGTTACATATTTTCCTTCCGTACCTGCAAAAGGGCTGTCGTTCACATTAAAATACATGGATATTGTAGGTTCGGATATTTTCTGGAAGGGTAGCGGTTCAGGCTTATCCGGAGAGCAAATGGTATCTCCGATATGGAGATCGGAAACACCCGATATGGCAACTATGGAACCGATGGTGGCTTCGGTGACCGGAATACGCTTAAGGCCTTCAAATTCAAACAGATTACTTATTTTTACCCGGTTGCTCTTATTGGGATTGTGGGCATTGACAATAACTACATCGTCATTTACATGAATGGTTCCCCGTTCCACTTTGCCGATACCTATCCGGCCTACATAATCGTTATAATCGATGGTGCTGATTAATATTTGGGTACCGTCGTCAGGGTCTCCTTCGGGGGCAGGAATATAATTGATTATGGTATCGAAAAGGGGTTTCAAGTTGTCCGATTTTTCGTCCGGAGAATATGATGCAAAACCTGATTTTGCGGATGCAAAAATAAAAGGACAATCCAGCTGCTTTTCGTCTGCGTCAAGTTCTATCAAAAGCTCAAGGACTTCATCAACAACTTCCTTAGGTCTTGCATCCGGTCTGTCAATTTTATTAATGCATACTATTACGGGCAGTGAAAGATCCAAAGCATTTTTTAAAACAAATTTTGTTTGAGGCATGGGACCTTCGAAGGCATCGACAACCAGTATGACTCCGTCGACCATTTTAAGAACACGTTCGACCTCGCCGCCGAAATCCGCATGTCCGGGCGTATCAACAATATTGATTTTTATACCGTTATAAGTGACGGCTGTGTTTTTTGATAAAATGGTAATGCCCCGTTCCCTTTCAATTTCATTTGAATCCAAAACACGCTCCACTACAAATTGATTGGAACGGAAAACGCCGCTTTGCTTCAATAATCCGTCAACCAGAGTAGTTTTGCCGTGGTCGACGTGAGCAATTATGGCTATATTTCTTACATCATGCCGTTTCATAAAATTGACCTTCTTTCTAAATCAAGCACACCATTATTTATACAACTTTTACATTTTATCAGAGGGAAACATAAAAATCAACTTAAGATTTAGGAGAAAACTCACAAACTCATTCTTAATTTTTGTATAGAATAACAATTTTTGGATATTAATAAAAATATATGTAATTTTTACTTCTAAATAATGTATATTAGCATATATATATCATAGGTGAATGAATGCTGTTAACTTTGAAACAGATAAATTTACCCACATTAAAAAAATGCAGTGGCGTAAAAACGTCACGAAAGAAGGAGAGGTACGATATGGCGGATAAAATTTTTGAAAACAATCAGGTCAGCATAGCAGGAGAGGTTGTTAACCGTTTTACGTTCAGCCATGAGGTATTCGGGGAAGGGTTTTATCTCTTTGACGTAAAAGTCAAAAGGCTCAGTGATGCCTACGACATAATACCTATCATGGTTTCGGAAAGGCTTATAGACGTAAAACAGGACTACACCGGAAAATTTGCCGAAGTATTCGGCCAGTTCAGATCTTACAACAGACATGAGGAAAACAAAAACAAACTGGTACTTTCTGTTTTTGCCAGGGATATAAGGATAGTGGATAAACTGTCCGATAATGCTAAACCTAATTATATCTTTCTGGACGGTTATGTATGTAAACCTCCGGTATACAGGAAGACACCTCTTGGCAGAGAAATCGCGGACATATTGCTGGCAGTAAACAGACCTTACGGAAAATCCGATTATATTCCCTGTATAAGCTGGGGAAGAAATGCCAGGTATGCCGAAACATTTGCTGTCGGCGGCCATGTGCAGATATGGGGAAGAATCCAGAGCAGGGAATATCAAAAGAAAATTAGCGAGACCGAATTTGAAAAGCGTATAGCTTACGAGGTTTCCGTAAGCAAATTGGAATATTTGGATGAATATTGATAATAAACCGTCGGCTGTTTGGGGATGTAGCATTAACAAACCGGAGTATACAGATATAACATAAAGCATGGTAATAAAAACATATAGAGTTCCGACATGTTTTTTGCTTCTGACCCTATATGTTCATATACCCCGGTAAAAGTTACATAGAAGGCATATTGTGTTATATCTGTATACTCTTATATATTTTGAAGCATTAATATACCCATGACGGATTTTTTTTGTAAAAAATATAGAAAAAATTATAGCTATTGACATCATCATACTCAAATGTTAATATATATAAAACAAAAATACCAGAATTTAATATATGGCATGAGGTAGAGGCGCAATATTCAAGAGTACGCCGTATGATATTTCAGGGATAGATGATTACGGCGGAAAGGGGATGTTGCCGAAGCAATAATAATCCTGAGTTATTATTGCTGGGCATATGGTGAATAACCATATGACTGTCATCAGTTAACTGATGGAGCGCTACCTAAAGAATTTGCATAATATATACATTTTATATGTATATATTAAGATGTGCATATGGAATTCTTTAGAGTCGACTCTACAGTCGGCTTTTTTTATTAGAAAATTATCAGAAATTCCCGTTCGGTAAGGAATTATCCGATAAAATACACCTTAAATGAATTTTGCCGGTTTAAACCGGTTGCAGAGACTTAAGGCAAATTAAAGATAATAATGTATGATTGCCTTTACAGTATACTCAGGCCAGATTCTTTAAATGCAATAAAGGCATATTATATAACACGGCAATTAAGTTACCGTATTATATCGTGGGAAAATAACATGAGTTTTGTTATTAACAAATTAAAACGGAGGTGTCATTATGGCCATTTTTAAAGGAGCCGGTGTTGCTATCGTAACGCCTTTCAATTCAAAGAATGAAGTGGATTATGGGAAGCTTGGTGAACTGATTGACTATCAGATTGAAAACGGAACCGACAGCATAATAATCTGCGGAACAACGGGAGAATCATCCACACTTACCGAAGAAGAACATCTGGAATGTATAAAGTTTGCTGTTGAGAAAGTAAACAAAAGAGTGCCAGTGATTGCTGGGACCGGATCCAATTGCACGGAGACGGCTATCCGTCTGTCAAAGGAAGCCGAAAAATGCGGAGCCGACGGATTGCTTCTTGTTACACCGTATTATAACAAAGCCACTCAGAACGGCCTTATAGCCCATTTTACGGCTATCGCGAAAAGCGTATCGATTCCTGTTATACTGTATAATGTACCGGGCAGGACAGGCTGCAATATTCTGCCTAAGACTGTTGCAGCGCTGGTAAAGGATGTGGATAATATAGTCGGAATAAAAGAAGCCAGCGGCAGCATTACGCAGGCAGCAGAACTTATGAACCTGACGGAAGGAAAGATTGATTTATATTCAGGCGATGACGCGATGGTTGTTCCTATTCTGTCCCTGGGCGGTATAGGCGTTATTTCCGTTTTATCCAATGTGGCGCCGAAAGAAACCCATGATATGGTTATGAAATATTTGGAGGGTGATATTGTAGCCAGCAGAGAGCTGCAGTTAAAATATATTCCTTTGATTAATGCTTTATTCTGTGAAGTTAATCCTATTCCCGTAAAAGCGGCCCTTAATCTGATGGGATTTAACGTAGGAAAACCTCGCATGCCTTTAACCGAAATGGAACCTGCCAATCTCGAAAGATTAAGGAAGGAACTTAACAGGTGTAATATTAAAACGGTAGCCTAAGAACCGGTAAATTTACGAACGGAGGAAACATATGACTAATATTATTTTACGCGGTTGCAACGGTAAAATGGGAAGGGTTGTTACTCAGCTGGCAGGCGAAGACGAAAACGTAGCTATTGTGGCCGGCGTCGATATTTCCACTGCCATGGAAAACACCTATCCTGTATTTCCAAGTTTTGCACAATGTAACGTGCATGCCGACGTTATAATAGACTTTTCGTCA
>ENA-OWOZ01002342-OWOZ01002342.1-bioreactor-metagenome-genome-assembly--contig:-NODE-2342-length-14457-cov-2.974339_pt1 | contig 14457 bp, 12 predicted proteins | sample MGYA00238140_ERZ651804 | MGnify/ENA primary metagenome ERZ651804 (study PRJEB26910, sample SAMN07631232) | bioreactor metagenome | isolation source: Switchgrass digestor | place: USA: Dartmouth... | reverse complement strand
ATTTTACTTTTCTTATTACAAAGACCAATTATAATCTAGACAGGCAGCTGGGGGTAATAATCAGGGCTGTCAATAACTTGGGCATACCCGCCGAAAAATCGGGAAGAAACGATATTACTGTAGAAGGAAAGAAATTTTCCGGCAATGCCTTTTATTCCATGGGCAATAAATGCTATCACCATGGAACGATTCTTGTGGATGTGGATATGTCCGCCTTATCCAGATATTTGAATGTATCCAAAGCAAAGCTGCAGTCAAAAGGGGTGGATTCTGTCAAGTCCAGAGTGACTAATCTTAAGGATTATAATCCCGATCTTACTATTGACCTGTTGAAGGCTGAGCTTATAAAAGCATTCGGAGAAGTATATGGCCTGGAACCGATAAGGATGGATATTGACTCTTTGCCTGAAGATGACCTTCAAGAGAGGGAGAAAAAATTCTCTTCCTGGGAATGGAACTTTGGCAGGAAGATAGAATTCAGTGATCAAATACATAGAAGGTTTGCCTGGGGAGACATTTTGCTTCAGATGACCGTAATAGGAGGCATAATAAAAGACTGCCGGGCTTACTCCGATTCCCTTGAAGTAGAACTTTTTGAAGAAATACCCAAGGTTCTTATAAACTGTAAGTATACGCAGGAAGCCATGGAAGAAGCCTTAAGAAGTTTGTCTGTGGATGATGGCAGGAAACAGATGCTGGAAGATATTATTATGATGATTTGTGAAGAAGTTTAGAAGAAGTCTGGAAAATGAAATATAAAAATTAAAGTTTAGGAAAATAAAAGTTTGTAAGCAAAGTCAGAAATAAATCCTTTTTAGGTAAATTTTTGAATTATCATCTTTAATAATATACTTATAAAAAATCATTTTACTGAATGTAAAATAAAATGAGAGCAATGAATAAAGGTTTATTTTATATAAGCGCCTTATGAAAAGTGTTCTAAAAATTTTAAAAGAGAAACAGTTGATTTTGGGAGGACTAAAAAATGGTTGAAATGTTTGATTTAATCGTAATCGGTTCCGGCCCCGGAGGGTATGTGGCAGCCATAAAGGCAGCAAAGCTCGGAAAAAAGACCGCACTGATAGAAAAAAGGGAACTGGGAGGAACCTGCTTAAACCGCGGATGCATACCCACAAAGACTTTAATGCACAGTACCCATTTCCTCCATGAAGCCGAAAAAATGAAAGAAGCCGGAATTTCTTTTTCCGGGTTAGACATTGACTATGAGAGGCTTTTAGCAAGAAAGGATGAGGTGGTAGGGGGAATCCGCAAAGGTATAGAAGGACTTCTTAAGGCAAACGGTGTAAAAGTATATCAGGGAACCGCCACTATTGTTGATAATAATGGGGTAAAAGTTAAAGGGCAGGAAGATGAAACAGATTTAAGAGCCGATAACATCCTTATTGCCACCGGTTCAGAACCTCTCAGGCCGAATATAGAAGGGATCAATCTTAAAAACGTGGTGACCAGCGACGAGCTTTTAAACGGGCAGGTAAAACCCGAAAAGAAGCTGCTTATAATCGGCGGCGGGGTCATAGGCGTGGAAATGGCTACCGTTTATAATGATTTGGGCTGTGAAGTAGAAATAATCGAAGCCATGGACAGAATCCTGCCCGGTATAGACAAGGAAATATCCCAAAGCATAACCCTGGGGCTCAAAAGAAGGAATGTTAAGATTCATACCGGTGCCAAAGTGGTCAGGATATCTGAAGGCGGCATGTACGGACTGGTATGCGAATACACTGAAAAAGGCGGTACAAAAACAACGGATGCTGAGATAATATTGCTGGCTGTGGGAAGAAGACCGAATACGGAAGGATTGTTTGGCAGCGATATCAAGCCGGAGATGGACGGGGCATACATAAAGGTAAACGGCAATTTTGAGACAAGCATACCGAATATTTATGCCATCGGGGATGTAATCCGCGGCAAACAGCTTGCCCATGCGGCTTCCGCTCAGGGAATTGCTGCGGTTGAAATAATCTGTGGACATAAACCTACCGTTGATTTGGATGTAATTCCTTCATGCATCTATACATATCCCGAAGCGGCTGCAGCCGGTTTGGATGAGACTGAGGCCAAATCATTGGGATACAATGTGAAAATAGGCAAATATCCTATGCTTGGCAACGGTAAAACCCTGCTTTCCATGGGAGAAAGAGGCTTTGTCAAAATTGTATGTGACGCCGATACCGGAAGGATTTTAGGCGCACAGCTTTTATGCGACAGAGCCACCGATATGATAGGGGAACTTGCCCTGGCCATATCCAGGAAACTTACTTACAAAGATGTGGCATCTGTTATACGGCCCCATCCGACATATGAAGAGGCTATAACCGAAGCAGCAGAAGATGTAGAAGGCATGGCAATCCATCTTATGCCGAGGAAATAGAATATTACTGATGTTATTTCTGATTGTGCCTTCACTTAAGTACAGGGCTTCGAAATTTTTTTATCCGATAAGCCATTGGCAATTTATTTATTATGCCAAATAACCTTTCGGTATGCCCAGATGGCTTAAGGATTTGATTTTTTTGGTTCTGGTCATTAAATTGGGCAGATTGCAAAATTTTCATTTCCATACATATACTGTCCCATATAAACGGCTTGGATTGAGGGTATAATACTTTCATAGTTCTGCTTTTACTGGTTGTGGCTAAAAGAAAAAGACAAACGGTTGCATAAAACAGTTCCTCCATATCAAAACAACTGTTCGAAAAAATGTTGACTTGTATTCAACTGTTTGCTATAATAATTCAGAACAAATGTTTGGATTACGGAGGATTAAAATGGTTATACAGGAAGGTATGTCGATCCAAAGGAAATTAGAAATTTTATCTATTGCTGCCAAATATGATGTTGCCTGCACATCAAGCGGAGTAGATCGCAAAGGGGATAGGTCCGGAACAGGTAACAGCCTTGCCTGCGGTATCTGTCATACCTTTTCTGCTGACGGAAGATGTATTTCACTTCTTAAGGTTCTTTTTACCAATGAATGTATCTTTGATTGTAAATATTGCATTAACCGGTCTTCCAACGATATAGTCCGGACATCTTTTACGCCCAGGGAATTGTGTGAGCTTACCATGGAGTTTTACAGGAGAAATTATATTGAAGGCCTGTTCTTAAGCTCAGGTATCAAGATAAGCCCGAACTATACCATGGAACTTCTATTTGAGACACTGAGAATGTTAAGGGAAGAATACAATTTTTACGGATATATCCATTGCAAGGTTATTCCTGGTACGGATCCGGCTTTAATAGATGCTGTCGGCTGGTATGCCGACAGAATGAGTGTCAATCTGGAATTGCCTACGGCAGAAAGCCTTAAAAAGCTGGCACCCTATAAAAACAGGAAAAACATACTTAAGCCCATGAGGCAGATACAGCTTGAACGGAACAAATTTAACGAGTATATGGGAATTAGTGACGGAGGATAAAGTAACGACAAGTGTTCTAAATTTCTTACTACGGAAAAAAATAAAATTGATGAGTTTGGTGATTTGGATGTCATCCATACTGCGACTTCGGTTACTCCGTATACCGGTTTAAAAAAGGCAAAAAGAAGGTATGCTCCGGCCGGACAGAGTACACAGTTAATCATAGGAGCAACGGAGGAAAGCGATTATCAGATTATGACCGTGTCTGAAGCCTTGTATAAAAATTTTGGGTTAAAAAGAGTGTTTTATTCGGCTTTTGTTAATGTAAATCAGGACGAGACATTGCCTTCCACCCAGGACGGACCGCCTCTGCTTCGGGAACATCGGTTATATCAGGCAGACTGGCTTTTACGCTTTTACGGTTTTACTACCGATGAGCTATTGGATAAAAACAGGCCCAATTTTAATCTGCTGCTTGATCCAAAGTGCGATTGGGCTATCAGGAATTTGAAATTATTTCCTGTGGAGATTAACAAGGCGGATTACCTAACCTTGCTGAAAGTCCCGGGAATAGGAGTCAATTCCGCCCGCAGGATAATAGCTGCAAGAAAACATGCGATATTGGACTTCAATGACTTAAAAAAGATGGGAGTCGTTTTGAAACGGGCGGTTTATTTTATTACCTGTAATGGCAGGTTGATGTATCCGATTAAAATTGACGAAAATTTTATTACCAGACAATTGCTGGCATCCGGCGAGCGTCTTCCCTTCGGAATAGAAAAAGACATAACGTACAGGCAACTTTCCTTGTTTGATGATGTAAACTTTATGCCCAATAAGGAACAGCAAATTCAAATATTATCACAAGCATAAAATTAATTTAATGAGGTATGTTATGAATACAATAAAAATTTTTCAGTGTGAAGACAGTATTGACGGGATCTTTACCGCTGTTTATCAGGCATGGAGTTCGGGATACGGACACGATAATGTGATGATTGAAGTATTGGACCAAAAAAACAGTTATCCCAATATGCAGTTGTTTTCTGAATATATTCCTGTTAAGACAGATTTGGACAAGGCACTAAAAGTTTCCCGCTCCATTAAGCAAAAAATATCCGATCAAGTATATGAAATTGTATACAGGGTTGCTTTATCGGAATGTCAGCAAAAAGGGGACCTGATTTATAGATTTTTGATTTTAGGTTTTCGCATGGGCAGGGATGTGGTAAATCATTTAAGCAACGATGCAGTTAATCGTGTGCTAAAGATTAACCGCAATGTAAATAATGAAGTTCATCATTTTTTAGGTTTCTTAAGGTTTACTCAACTGGAGAACGGAGTATTGGCATCCGTAATCCGGCCCAAAAACAATATACTTACCCTTTTGGCGCCGCATTTTGCGGACAGGCTGCCCGGGGAAAAATTTGTTATTTTTGACGGTGAAAGACATATTTGTGTTATTCATAAACCGGGAAGTTCTTGGGTGATAGCAGATATTCCGGATATGGATGAAGATGTAATCTGGAAGCTGAAAAATGATGACCAGTATAAAGGTTTATGGAAGGTTTTCTTTGAAAATATAGCAATAAAAGAACGCGTTAATTATAAATTGCAGAGGAATAATCTTCCATTACGGTTCAGAAAGGATATGACTGAATTTATGCCTTAACAAAAAATTCTGTTAAAGATAATGAATACGGCATAATTGCATAAATATTTGTATTTGTGGGATACTAAGCGAGTAAAATGAATTATTTAATACTAGGAGGAGTACCCATGAAGAGAAAATTAAGCATATTTATGGTATTATGCTGTGTTATTGTCTTTGCTTTTACCGCATGTACGGGTAATGAAGGAAATGGAGGAAATAATAATACTCCTAATACTAACACCAATGATACGACAAACGACAAGAACGGAACAGGTAACACAAATAACGGTATGAATAACGGAACTACAAATGATACCACCAACGGAACCACAAACGGAACAAACGCAAACGGAGTTAACGACGTTACAAACGGAACTAGTAACAACGGAACCACAGGCGGAACTACCGGAGGGACTACTGGAGGAACCACAGGCGGAACTACCGGAGGAACTACTGGAGGAACCGGAGGTACCACCGGTAATAACGGGGCGACAGGAGGAAATCCGTAAGCAGGGCTAAAAAACGGATACCATGCTTTGTATCGGGAAAGTACAAATCATGGTATCCGTATATTATTTGTGATTGGTCGCGCAATTCTTGCAAATTCCGGTAATTTGAATCTGATGGTCTTTTATTATAAAACCTTCCGCTTCCATGGCGGCTTCCAAATCCTTTATGGGACATACCGGAATATTATAAATTTTTTTACAGTCGTCACATATCATGAAATGGGTGTGATTGCTTTTATCTTTTTTAAATTTATAAAATACTTCGTTGTCGTTCAGATAGTATTTTTCTATCTTATTCTGATTTAATAGAGCATCTATGTTGCGGTATATTGTCGATTTGGCAATTCGCGGGATTTCACAGACAATTTTATTGTATATGTCATTTATCGAAAGAGGGCGTTCGGCCTCTTTTAATATCGTTAATATAAGCTGTTTTTGTTTTGTGTTTCTTCCGTTCGACATAGGTTCACCGTCCCAGTCCTTTTTTATACATAAGTTAGTATATAACTTTTTTATTTACGATTCAATACCTGACAGTTTTGAATAAAAAACGGCAGGGTTGTTGCATAATTTACAGGGATAAAATTATGCAGCAACCCCAATTTAATAGGATGCTCCTTCTGATGCCGTATTTTCACTCTTACTGTTTCTGCAGAGAATTCTTTCAAACAGCAGGCCGGTTAAGAACCAAATAGGTGCATAGTCGAATCGGATCACACCGTTTACATGATATTTTGAATTACTGTAATCCCAAGGACATGCTCCGTATTTTTTCAGCAATACACCGGTAGTGTATTCTGTCAGGTAAATAAGTATGGCATATACACCTCCTCGTACCAGAGCATGCCTTTTTTGCAATCTGGAACATATAGGAGCGAGACAGGCTGCAAGTCCGTATATGGGAAACATCCATACAGAAGTACGGCACAGCAAAGTTCTGTCATTATTTTTCCAGTTTTTTATGGAGTTCAGACCTGTCCAAAAGCATTCCAGACACCATCCGCATAATCCGCAAATAACGAAGTTTTTAAGAAAGGTCTTTATTTTCATCATATGTTTAGTATCTGCATTATGGGTGTTTCCTATGCCAAAAATAAAATAATGCAATAATTTAATTTGAAATAAATTCTGATTTATTATAGAATATTTTGTCATTATATATTTTTAAAAATGATTGATAATATATTCAAAATATATTTGATTAATTTGATTAAAGGAAAAACAGATTAAAACTTTATGCAAGTTGGGAGAAATATGGTAACAGATATAACTTTTGAAGAAATAAACGGGCACTTAATGAAGGATGTTGCTCCTTCCGTTTATTTTAACAGCTGGGATAAGGAACTTGAAACATACCCCTTGAGTATGCTTGCGAAACTAAAAAAAGCAGAGCAGTCAAAAAAATATCATCCTGAAGGGAACGTATGGGTTCATACAATGATGGTTTTGGATGAGGCTGCAAAGATTAGGGATGAATTTCATAATCCTGAACCAGTTATGTGGGCAGCACTTCTACATGACATCGGAAAACCTGATACAACCAGGGTAAGAAAGGGAAGAATTACTTCTTACAATCACGATGTAGTAGGTGCAAAACTCAGTAAAGAATTTCTTGAATGTTTTACTGAAGACAAAGACTTTATAGAAAAAGTAAGTATGCTGGTAAAATACCACATGCATATGTTGTATGTATTGAAAGGACATCCTTTCGGGGATATTTCCAAATTAAAAAAAGAAACCGATATCCATGACCTTGCCCTGCTATGCAGGTGCGACAGGCTGGGCAGAACAGGTGCCGATGTTGAGGAGGAGACTAAAAATTACAATTTGTTTTTACAGAAATTGAATGATTAAGCCCGTTTTGCTTAAGATTCAGCACTGCAGGGCAAATTAAGCATGCTTGCGCTTAACCCAAATCGGTGGCAAATAGCGCAAGCTTTCTACTTTTATTTATAATAAAAATACAATGTTACAAAAAATTAACTAGATTTTTTGGTACATCTGTCCTATAATATAAAACATTACATAATATAGAACATAATCGAAGCGACTAAGATAAAAGAGGTGTTGATATGCCTAATTATACATATACGATTTTAAGAAAAGAAAAACTGGCAGAATCTATTTATCTGATGGATATTAAAGCACCCAGAGTAGCATCTCATTGCTATCCGGGACAATTTATAATTCTTAAAATAGACGAAAAAGGTGAGCGTATACCTTTGACGATATGTGATTATGACAGAGATGAAGGTACTGTGACCATTGTTTTTCAGGCCATAGGAACTTCGACAAAATTAATGGCTGAGTATGAAGTAGGACAAGCATTCAGAGATTTTACAGGCCCTCTGGGAAAACGATCCGAATTGTGTGACATGCCAAAAGAGGAATTAATAAAAAAGAAAGTCCTTTTTGTTGCAGGAGGTGTAGGAGCCGCACCCGTATATCCTCAGGTAAAATGGATGAAAGAAAACGGTTATAAGGCTGACTGCATAATCGGAGCAAGAAGCAAGGATTTAATTATACTTGAAGATCGTATAAAACAGTATGCGGGCAACTTGTATATAACAACCGATGACGGTTCTTACGGTATGAAAGGAAATGTTAATGACGCAATTAAACATTTGGTTAAGGACAAGGGAATACATTACGATATTGTTGTAGCCATAGGTCCCATGATTATGATGAAATATGTTTCCATGCTGACAAAGGAATTAAACATCAAGACTATTGTCAGTATGAATCCTATTATGGTGGACGGTACCGGCATGTGTGGTGCATGCAGACTGACCGTTGGTAATGAGATCAGGTTTGCCTGTGTTGACGGCCCTGAATTTGACGGGCATTTGGTTGATTTCGATGAGGCTATAAAACGCCTTTCAATGTATAAGACAAAAGAGGGTAAAAAGATACTGCGTGAAAAAGAAGGAGATACACAGCATCATAAGAACTGTCAAATTCATAAATAATAAATTCATGCAGAATTAATTTAGAAGCCGAAATCTCATGCGGAGTTAAACATCAGTGCAAATTTCTGTCATGCAGATTAGCTTTATTAGGCAATATAAAGGACATAGTGATTCTTGTACTATACTGAGAAAAATCGGAATTGCTTTGTTGACGGGAGGATAAGTTATGGATAAACTAAAAAGAATACCTATAAAAGAACAGGATCCGAATATCAGAGTTAATAATTTTAACGAGGTTTGTCTTGGCTATACATTAGAAGAGGCAAAAGCGGAGGCTTCCCGCTGTTTGCAATGCAAAAAACCGAAATGTGTGGAGGGCTGTCCGGTATCTATTAATATACCCGCTTTTATAAAAGAAATAGTAAATGAAGATATTAAGGAAGCCTTTAGTATAATCAGCCGTTATTCTGCCTTGCCTGCCATCTGCGGCAGGGTTTGCCCTCAGGAAACTCAATGTGAACAACATTGTATCAGGGGTATAAAAGGAGAAGCTGTAGCCATAGGAAAACTGAGCGGTTTGTAGCCGACTGGGCCAGAGAGAATAATATTGTACCGGAACCACCCAAAGAAAAGATCGGCAGAAAGGTTGCCATAATAGGTTCCGGACCTTCCGGCCTAACCTGTGCCAAGGAGCTGGCTGAACTTGGCTATGATGTGACTATATTTGAAGCCCTTCACGAGCCGGGCGGTGTACTGGTATACGGTATTCCGGAATTCAGGCTGCCTAAGGAGGAAGTGGTTAAGCCGGAGATTGAAAATCTGAAGGCACTGGGGGTTAAGATTGAGACCAACGTAATTATAGGCAAATCGGTAACCATAGATGAACTGATGGATGAAGAAGGTTTTGAAGCTGTATTTATAGGTTCGGGTGCAGGCCTGCCCAAATTTATGGGAATACCGGGCGAGAATGCCAACGGTGTATTTTCCGCCAATGAATATCTGACCAGAAGCAATCTGATGAAAGCTTTTGACAATAACTATGATACTCCGATTATTACGGGGAAAAAGGTTGCGGTTGTAGGAGGAGGAAATGTTGCAATGGATGCCGCCAGAACTGCTGTAAGGCTGGGGGCCGAAGTTACCATTGTTTACAGGCGGAGCGAAAAAGAACTTCCTGCAAGGGCGGAAGAAGTTCATCACGCCAAAGAAGAGGGAATACGATTTTTGTTTTTAACTAATCCCAAGGAGATACTGGTTGATGAAAGCGGTTGGGTTAAAGGCATGCGCTGTGTTAAAATGGATTTATCTGAACCGGATGCATCCGGCAGAAGAAGACCGGTAGAAATAGAAAACTCCGACTTTATAATTGAAGTCGATACCGTAATCATGGCTTTGGGAACAAGGCCAAATCCTTTGATTTCTGCGACTACAAAAGGACTGGAAACAAACAAACACGGATGTATCGTTGTGGATGAGACAACAGGAAAGACAACAAGACAAGGGGTGTTTGCCGGAGGAGATGCGGTAACCGGTTCCGCTACGGTAATCCAGGCTATGGGAGCCGGAAAAACGGCTGCTAAAGCCATTCATGAGTACCTGCAAGGCCAGAATAAGATCTGATAAAGATTAGAGGAGTGTTTATGAGCGGATTAATATCTGATCATATAATAATATTTTTAATTACATGTTTATCAACTATATTGTTGGCGTTATTAATTGCTGCGTTAATTTCTGTTTTAAAATTAAAAAAGAAGTTATCCGCATCCAAACAGGAAATTGAAAGAATCAATGCGGAATATAAGCAATTAAAACAAACGCATAAGGATACCCTGTCCTCTTATTATGCATTGAATTCCAGGTATGAAGAGCTGTATAGGACCAATGAAAACATAAAAAAGCTTGCATATACGGATTATTTGACAGAACTCCCTAATCGTACGGCACTTGTAGAAATGCTGGACAATATTATGATGACTTTGCGCAAGGACGAAATTATCGGCCTCATGGACATAGACATAGATAATTTTAAAATTATTAATGATACCCTTGGTCATTCTTACGGAGACGAACTGTTAATTGACATAGCCCACAGAATAAAACAGGTTTTGGATGAGAATGATTACCTGGCAAGGTTCGGTGGGGATGAATTTATAATTTTAACGCAGAATTTAAAAGATATGGCAGCCTATGAAGAAAAAATAAAAAGGATAATAAATGTATTTTCTTATCCTTTTATACTGTCCACCAAGGAATATTTTGTGACTGTCAGTATAGGGGTGGCATTTGCTCCAAAGGACGGCAAAACATCCCAGGCTTTAATAAAAAATGTGGATTCTGCCATGTATATGGCAAAAGCAAACGGAAAAAATACTTGCGTATATTTTGAACAGTCGTACAATCAAATGCTTACCGATAAAATTGAGCTTCTGTCTGAACTGCGCCGGGCAATAGAAAACAACGAATTTGTTCTGTATTACCAGGCACAAATGGATATAATAAACAAGAAAATAATCGGTTTTGAGGCTTTAATCCGGTGGAATCATCCGACTAAAGGATTATTGCATCCTGTCGATTTTATTTATTTGGCCGAGGAATCCGGCATGATAGTACCTATAGGAGAATGGGCCTTAAAAGCTGCATGTCGGCAACTTAAAGAATGGACGGATATGGGTTACACCAACATTACCATTGCGGTAAATTTATCGGCAAGACAGTTTAAAGACGAGGATTTTGTCCGGATGGTATGTGAAACTGTTGAAGAAACCGGTATAGATCCGACAAGGCTTGAGTTGGAGATTACAGAATCCGTTGCGTTGGAAAATTTTGAATATACGATAGAAGTTATTAAGAAGCTTAATAAAATAGGTGTAAAATTCTCATTGGATGATTTTGGAACAGGCTTTTCAGCCATGAACTATCTGAAGCGGCTGCCTATCAGTAATGTAAAAATAGACAAGAGTTTTCTGGATACGGTGCTTGAGGATGCTACCGATCAGAAGATAATACAATCAATAATTAATCTTGCCAATAATCTTAATCTCCAGGTAATAGCAGAAGGAGTGGAACTGCTGGAACATGAACGGTTATTGAAGGAATTAAACTGTAACGTGGCTCAGGGATATTTATACAGTAAACCTGTGCCAAAAGATAAAGCCGAAAGGTTGTTGAACAATAGGGACTTTTTGCAATAACAAATACATAATGCAAGGCAATAATATATACACAGTGAGATATCATATACACAAACAACAAAAACACATAATGCAATAACATATCTGTAATTTTGGTGATGAAGCATGAAAGGGCAAAATTTCAAATACCCGTTTATTGTTTTGCAGCTTATTTTATATATCTCCTTTCTTTTTCTGGACATAAAGGGTGGAAATATTGCTTTGTCGAGCTATATAAAATTTGCGGTAGTTGCCCTATGCTTCATATATGTTTTTGTTACCGGCAATGAAAGTTTTGACAGACAGCGGCTTTTTCTTTGCCTGGCTCTTTTTTTTACTTTGATATCGGATATTCAATTACTTCTTTTAGATGATTCAGATTATTATTTTTACGGTGTTTTGACATTTATATTGGCTCAGCAGTTTCATGGAATTCGTATATCAATTCTTGGCAACAGCAGAGCCAAACTAATAAAAGACCTGTTAATCAGACTCTTATATCAAACTATAGGCAGCCTGGCAATATATTTTCTGTTATGGAAGGCTAATATATCGATAAACGGCCTTTTGGCGGCAAGTATATTTTATTTTATCTGCATATTAACCAATTCCCTTCGAAGTTTAAGGCTGGCTTTATTGTTTAAGGGCAGAAAGGATACCAAATATCTTGCTGCCGGTATGGTTTTATTTTTATTATGTGATATAAATGTTGGATTGTTTAACCTCTCCGACTTTCTTTCGGTGGGTCCTGTCTACAACATAATATATTCTGTTTCATCCATACTAATGTGGACATTTTATGCCCCTTCCCAGGTTTTTATTTCCCTTAGCGGAGAAAGGGGGAAAGTTGTCGTTTAGGATAACATAAGATGTAAATAGATGTAAAAATATGCTTGCTTTTGGCAATTTGCTTTGTTATAATATGTCCATAACGATCTATTATCTGTTTACAGCAATTTCATTTAGAATCACATCAATTTTATCTGAGTATTTTCGCCCCAAATCCAACTATCTGGAAAAATAATAAAGGAGGAATATATTTATGTTAAATACAGTAAAAGAGGAATTACTGGATTATGCTTCGTTTATTGACTTTGTCAAAAATATGATAAGTAAAAAGATGGGAAAAGGTTATAATGTGGAAATAAATAAAGTAGCAAATAACAACTCCCCTGAAACTGACATTCTGACAGTGCTTAAGGAGGGCAGAAATTTTGCCCCAAATATTTATTTAAATGCTTATTACGAATCTTATCTGGCCGGGACATCAATGACAGATATCCTTGAAAGGATTTGCATGATTTATAAATACTGTGCAATACCTGCAATCCGGGATGGTTCTGATTACTCCTTTGATACTTTAAAATCACACATATTTTTTCGGCTTATTAATTTCAAACGGAATATTAATCTTCTTAAACAAATTCCATATATAAAAATCTGGGATCTGGCGGTTACTTTTCATTGCCTTGTACGGGATAAGGATGGCAGAATCAGTACTATTCGAATTACAAATGAACATATAAAACAGTGGGGCGTAGATGTCGATGAGTTATATAAGCTGGCATTTACCAATACCAGAAGGCTGTTTCCTCCGTTTTTAAAATCGATGAAAGAAGTACTGAAAGAATACTCATGCAGCGACAGTAAGGATAATGAAGACAACGAATCTTATCCGATGTTCATACTAACCGTTGAAAAAGGAATCTACGGAGCTTTCTACCTGCTATATAAAAATGTTATTCGAGAATTGGCACGTCTTTTAAATTCAAATCTATATATCTTACCCAGCAGCATTCATGAATTAATCATAATACCTATGGATGACAGTCTGGATAAAAAATTTTTAAAGAGGTTGATTATGGAGCTTAATGAATCCATTATGACTGAAGATGAAATATTGTCGGATAATGTATATATATATTCTCTGGAAAACGATAGTATAACCATATGATTAATATAATCTTATGGGATTTTTATATTTGGAATGAAGGGGTGTTTTTATCTATAAAAATTTAAGGAGGATGCATGGTATTTAAGCAAGCTTATACAGATATAACCATAATACGCCGTTGGAAGAACACATGACAATTTTTGTGTATTTGCCTGACAGACGGGATGGACAAATTAAGTCAGGGGTTCTTTTGCCGGTGTTGAGGTTATATCTGTTTTGTCGTATAATTTATGTGGCAATCATATATTTAATATTTATAATATTATTTGTTAAAAAATCTACTTTAAATATTTTAATATTTTTCGTAATGTGTTATAATAATGAATTGACGAATAAAAACAATAATTGAGTGCAGTATCTGCCTCAATTTTGTTTGTATTAAATATAAGGAGGACATTTCAATGGCAAGGAAAATGAAAACCATGGATGGAAATACTGCAGCTGCCCATGTGGCATACGCGTTTACAGAAGTTGCAGCAATCTATCCTATCACCCCTAGCTCTGTTATGGCCGAAGTGACTGACGTATGGTCAGCACAAGGACGTAAGAACATTTTTGGGCAAGAGGTTAAAGTTGTTGAGATGCAGTCTGAAGCAGGTGCGGCAGGTACGGTCCACGGTTCATTGGCAGCCGGAGCATTAACCACCACATATACTGCATCACAAGGTTTATTATTGATGATACCTAATCTTTATAAAATCGCCGGTGAATTGCTACCGGGTGTTTTCCACGTATCTGCAAGAGCTGTAGCAAGCCATGCATTATCCATATTCGGTGATCATTCTGACGTTTATGCATGCCGTCAGACCGGTGTTGCCATGCTTTGCAGCAGCAATCCTCAGGAAGTCATGGACCTGGGTGCTGTAGCACACATGTCTGCT
>ENA-OWOZ01002339-OWOZ01002339.1-bioreactor-metagenome-genome-assembly--contig:-NODE-2339-length-14469-cov-3.434200_pt1 | contig 14469 bp, 12 predicted proteins | sample MGYA00238140_ERZ651804 | MGnify/ENA primary metagenome ERZ651804 (study PRJEB26910, sample SAMN07631232) | bioreactor metagenome | isolation source: Switchgrass digestor | place: USA: Dartmouth... | reverse complement strand
CCGAGATGATGAGTGTCGTTGGTAAACTAGGAAAACTGTTAGGTCCTAAAGGATTAATGCCTAACCCCAAGACCGGTACGGTAACCTTTGAAGTGGAGAAAGCTGTCAAAGAAATCAAAGCCGGTAAAGTTGAATACAGGGCTGACAAAGCCGGTATTATTCATGTCCCTATCGGTAAAGTATCCTTTGAGCAGGAAAAGCTGGAAGAAAACTTTAAATTGATTGCGGAAACCATATTAAAAGCAAGACCGGCTGCTGCTAAAGGACAATATGTCAGAAGTGTAACCGTATCCTCGACCATGGGTCCGGGTGTGAAAATCAATCCTTTGAAAGTAGTCTAAGTTATAGACACTGTTCAAGGTTGAGATAAATAAAAGTTAATAACCTGAACCGCTGTAGACAGCAGGTGCTTTGATGCTTAATTTCCTGCCGAGGCGGAGGATAACCATAAAGTCAAAATGACGAATATTTATAACCTCCGTGTCTTAGCGGAGGTTATTATACTTTATATTTATTACTGTCTGCCGGTCTTTTAGGTATGGTTGTTACCGGCGACGTATTTAACCTGTACGTTTTCTTAGAAATTGCTTCTTTAGCCGGTTATGCCTTAATCGCATTCGGTGGCAACAGAGGCACTGTAGCTGCTTTTCGCTATCTGTTGGTCGGTACCATTGGAGCTAGCTTTTATTTATTAGGTATTGGTTATTTATACGCCATTACCGGAAGTTTAAATATGGTTGATTTAGCAGAACTTCTACCACCTCTTATGACCTCACCGGTTTTCTTGATGACCGTTGTGATGTTTATAGTAGGTTTTGGTATAAAAATGGCTATGTTCCCTTTGCATGGCTGGCAGCCTGATGCTTATAGCTATGCTCACCCGGCAGCGGCTCCTTTGATTGCTGGGGTAATGGGTAAAGTGCCGGCTTATGCTGCTATCAGGTACTTCTTCTTTATTTTCGCACCTACTTCTTTAGTTGTTTCCAAGGCGCTGACTGTCATGGGCTGGCTGGCAGCTTTAGGGATAATCATCGGTTCCATAATGGCCATTGCCCAAAAAGATTTTCGCCGCATGTTGGCTTATTCCAGTGTGGCCCAAATCGGTTACATTGTAGTTGGTATGGCTATTGGCAATATGTATGGTTTAATAGGTGCCATCTTGCATATTGTTAACCATGCTTTCATGAAAAGCACTTTATTTTTGGTGGCCGGTGGTGTCAAATGGCGGACCGGTGAAAATAACATCGAAAAATACGCAGCCCTTTGCGGTAAAATGCCTCTAACCATGGCTGCTTTTGCCGTTTGTGCTCTTTCTATGGTGGGGATTCCTCCCACGGCAGGCTTTTTCAGCAAGTGGTACCTGATATTAGGTGCTATAGAGGCTGATTTATGGATCTATATTGTGGTCATTGTTTTGAGTAGCCTTTTGAACGCAATCTATTTCTTCCGGGTCATTGAAAATATCTATATGAAGGAACGGATAGAAGTTCGCGAAATCAGAACGTCGAAACCTCTGGAATTACCCTTAAATATGCTAGTTCCCATTGTAGTTCTTGGTTTGGGTATTTTAGTATTAGGGATATTTAATGAATCCATTGTTACCCAAATTTTACAATACGCAATTCCGGGGGGTGGATTTTAATGGGTCCAGAAGTATTAATTGATTACAGGCCTTTATGGGCAGTACTGATTTCCTTAGTGGCAGCGCTCTTAATTTTATTCTCAGACCGGAATCCAAATCTCCGGGAAAGTTGGACTATCCTGGCAGCTATAGGTAAAGTGGCCATCATTTACTCCATGCTGCCTTTGGTGCTCTCCGGTCATGTTTTGGAGGTAGCCCCCCTTCATATCGCTGATGGTATTACATTACAGTTAAGAGCAGATACGGCCGGCATGCTTTTTGCGGCTTTATCCTCTGTTTTGTGGCTGGTCACATCTATTTATTCCATTGGTTATATGCGGGGACACAATGAAACACACCAGACCGGATACTTTGCAGCTTTTGCTGTTTGTCTGTCGGCAACTATAGGGATTGCTTTATCAGCAAACCTTTTAACTTTCATTATTTTCTACGAGATTTTAACGATTGCTACCTATCCTTTAGTTATTCACTCCCGAAATGAGGAAGCTAAACGATCCGGTAGGAAATATTTAGCTTATACCTTGATTGCTGGACAACTCTTTTTAGTTGCTATTATCTGGACCTATATTTTAGTAGGTCATGGAGATTTCCAAGCCGGTGGTTTCTTAAGTATGGATTATGCTTCACCGGGTGTATTACGGTTTATCTTTCTTTTAATGATTCTGGGTACGGCGGTAAAGGCCGGTGTTATGCCTTTACATGGCTGGCTGCCTGATGCTATGGTCGCTCCCACACCCGTTAGTGCTCTTTTACACGCTGTAGCCGTAGTTAAAGCCGGGGCCTTCGGGGTTGTAAGAGTTATAGGTTATGTATTTGGACCGGATTTATTAAGTCAACTTGGTGTAGCGGAAATCCTGGCTTGGGTGGCAGCTTTTACGATTATTGTTTCTTCTTTAATTGCCATTAGACAGGATAACTTAAAACGGCGGTTGGCTTTTTCCACTATCGGACAGTTGTCCTATGTGGTTTTAGGTGTTTCCTTACTGACTCCTTTAGGAATTCTTGGCGGTATGTTTCATATTATTGCTCACGCCTTTATGAAAATTACCCTATTTTTCTGTGCAGGTGCCATTACGGTAACAACTCATGAAACTGAAATAAGTCAAATGCAGGGTATAGGAAAACGGATGCCCTTTACCCTTGGTGCATTTACCATTGCTTCTTTAGGGATTGCCGGAACACCCTTTATAGTTGGGTTTATCAGCAAGTGGAATATAGCTTTAGGAGCTTTAGAAAGCGGGCAAGGCTTATTTGTTGCCGTTTTAATTGCCAGTGCCCTTTTGGCTACCTCCTATCTGATTCCTGTTGCCTATATGGGCTTTTTCAAGAAATCAGATAAATTTACCAAGTATGGAGAGGCCAGAAAAGATATGTTAATCCCCATTATGATTACTGCCGCAGTTTCAATAGTTTTAGGTATTTTCCCCAACTTTGGTGCCGGCTTCTACAAACTGGCGGTAATGTCTGCAGAAAGCATTACCAACAGTATTCATTTGATCGGGGGAGGGTGGTAAGATGACAATGAAAAAAGTGCTGACTATCTCCGGTATACTTCTCGTACTTGCCACCTTTATCGAATTAATTTTTGCTCACCCGCACGGAACCTATTGGTGGCATAATCTGGTAGCATTTGATATTGTGTTCGGATTCTTCGGTTGTTTACTGTTGATAGTAGTTGCCAAAGGGTTAGGTAATTTCTTGCAGCAGCCGGAAAATTACTACGGTGGAGGTGACGATAGCGATGATTAATTTTCATCCAGGGTTAATTTTGATTTTAGGCGGCATCCTGGCCGGCATTTCGCCGGGTCTCCTTCGCCGGGTAATCATGATTCTGGCACCTTCTTTAGCTTTGGTCAGTCTTGTTAACCTTGAGCATGGTACAATTTGGGCTATCCCCTTTATTAACAACCTGGATTTAATTCTTTTAAAAGTTGATAAGTTATCTTGGGTTTTTGCTCTGATTTTCATCTTGGTGACTCTTATTGCCAATACTTTTGCCCTTCACAACAAAAAAGGCGCTGAGGCGACTGCCAGTAACCTTTACGCCGGCGGTGCTCTAGGTGTTGTCTTTGCCGGCGACTGGCTGACCTTTATCCTCTTTTGGGAACTTTTGGCTGTTGCTTCTGTATTTTTAATCTGGCTTCAAGGTACTGCCCAATCTCGGGCTGCAGGGTTTAGGTATTTGCTGGTACACTTTCTGGGAGGAAACCTGCTTTTAGCCGGTATCTTCTTGAAAATAAGTGCCGGAGAGCCTTTAGTTAATGTTTTAACAGGAACCAATGATTTGGCCTACTGGTTAATTCTATCCGGCGTAGCCATTAACGCTGCTATTCCACCACTACACGCCTGGTCAACGGATGCTTATCCGGAAGGAACTATTACCGGTAGTGTCTACTTGAGTTCCTTTACTACTAAAGTTGCTGTTTACGCTTTAATCAGGATTTTTCCAGGTGCCGAGATCTTGCTCTGGGCCGGGGTAATCATGGCTCTTTACGGTGTTATTTACGCTATCTTAGAAAACGATATTCGCCGCTTACTGTCTTACCATATTGTCAGCCAGGTGGGCTTCATGGTGGCCGGAGTAGGGATAGGGTCCCAATTGGCTCTCAATGGGGCTACCGCTCATGCGTATAGCCATATTCTTTATAAATCTCTTTTGTTTATGTCCGCCGGTGCAGTTATCTATGCTACCGGAAAACGTAAACTTACAGAGTTAGGCGGGCTTGCCAAGAAAATGCCCCTGGTTGCCTTTTTATTCGGGGTAGCTGCCTTTTCCATTTCAGGTGCTCCCTTGACCAACGGGTTTATCAGTAAATCCATGACCATTTCGGCAGCAGCTTACGAAGGGTTACCGGTAGCCGAGCTACTGCTCTATTTGGCCAGTATCGGTACCTTCCTTTCAATAGCCTTAAAACTCAACTACTTTATGTTCTTTGGACCTGAGCGGGATATAGAACCGGTTAAAGTTCCCACAAACATGCTGGTAGCCATGTCAGCGGGGGCATTCTTCTGTATTCTCTACGGGGTTGCTCCTTCCTTGCTGTACAACATACTGCCCTTTGAAGCCACGTATGTACCATATACAGTTGACCATGTGATTTCCCAGAGTCAGCTAATGGTAGCAACATTTATGGCTTTCTGGATTTTAATTCCCAAATTGGCTACCAAACCTAAAATGTCCTTAGATACAGACTGGTTTTATAGGAAACCTTTCAAAGTATTGCTTTACGGTTTAGTTGATTTTGTTTGTGCTGTCCGCGCATCTTCGGCTGCAGTGCTCATGTCCGGCTTACGAAAGACCTTGCCTTTCTTTGCTAACCCGGTAAAGTGGGCACCTCAGACAGTCCAAGAAGAAGCTATACCTGTTTATGACGAAGACAGGTACCGTTTCCCCATAGGGGTAACTGTCGTAATGAGTTTATTGGTCTTTGTCGTCACAATATCTTATATTTGGTTAGGATAAAAAACTGGGCCTTGTGCCCAGTTTTTTTTAGGTGGCTCTGGGGTTAATCTGCATGGCGGCATTACGTCTTTCTGGTCTAGCTTTTGGGACAGCATGACGGCTCATGGGCTATACTGCAACCTTAACCATTTATTTAACCACTTGTGGTTAAATATACTAGATTTGGATTTGCCTAAAATTAAGCGGACAATTATAATTAATTTATACAGTTTCCCGGAGAAGCAGACCTTTAGACAAATAAAGGAGTGGACTAATTTTGAAATTCCAGTATGGTGGCCAGGCCCTGATTGAAGGAGTTATGATGAGGGGCAGAAATAGTTTAGCTATGGCCGTTAGAAAAAGTAATAATGATATTACTTGCAAAATAGAACCTATTAATAGTATTGGTAATAAGTACAAAATATTAAAATGGCCTTTCCTTAGAGGGACCGTAGCCTTAATTGAATCATTGGTATTGGGGATTAAGGCTTTGACCTATTCCGCCAATGAATCAGCGGAAACAGAGGAAGAAGAACTTACTAAAGGAGAAATAATTTTTACAATAGCTTTGTCCCTGGGTTTAGGGATACTTTTATTTTTCTTAACTCCGGCCGGACTGGCTCATTTATTGAAAAGTGTTTCTACGGATCCTTTAATCCAAAACCTAATCGAGGGTATTTTCCGGATAGGAATTTTTGTGCTTTATGTAGTGGGTATTTCGCTTATTAAAGACATTCAAAGAGTTTTTCAGTATCATGGTGCGGAACATAAGGTTATCCATGCTTATGAAGCAGGAGAACCTCTGCGGGTAGAAAACTGTCGTAAATTCACCACCTTACATCCACGTTGTGGGACCAGTTTCCTTTTAATCGTGATGGTAATAAGTATTTTAGTATTTTCCTTAATCAGTGTTGAAGTTCTTTGGTGGCGCTTACTTTCCCGTGTCCTGCTTCTGCCTGTAATCGCCGGTATTTCCTATGAATTTTTAAAATTTGCCGGCAAACATGCTGCCCATCCCGTTGTTAAAGTGCTAAATTGGCCTGGTATGATGTTGCAGAAATTAACAACCCGGGAACCTGACGACAGTCAATTAGAAGTAGCCATTCGGGCTTTGGAAAAGGTCATAGAACAAGACCAATCTTGCAATGAACAGATGAAAGCGGTATAATTTATTTTAGGACTTTTTTAGCCGACCTCCTTTAAGGTCGGTCTTGTCTTTTAAGTTTAATAGTGGGCGAGTGAGCGAGTGGGCGAGATTCTAGTCACCAGTCACTAGTCACTAGTCACCAGCCACTAGTCACTAGTCACCAGCCACTAGTCACTAGTCACCAGTCACTAGTCACTATTATAGGGGTGAATCAAATGCTGGAAAAGTTACAAAACCTTGAAGATAAATATGAAGAATTAACTAAGTTAATGAGCGATCCGGAGGTTATTAATAACCCTGCTGAATTCCAGAAATACGCTAAAGCCCAAGCGGATTTAGTGGAAATTGTGGAGACATTCCGTAATTATAAAAAGGTAACTCAAGAATTAGACGAATCCAAAGAAATGCTTAAAGAAAAATTAGAACCTGAATTGGAAGAAATGGTCAAAGCGGAAATTGCCGATCTTCAGGAGAAAAAGGAAAAGTTAGAAACGGATTTAAAAATCTTACTTTTACCTAAAGACCCCAATGACGAGAAAAACGTAATTATGGAAATTAGAGCAGGGGCAGGAGGAGATGAAGCCGGTCTCTTCGGTGCGGAGTTATACCGGATGTATACCCGTTATGCAGAAAATAAAGGCTGGAAGACAGAAATAATGAGTGCTCATTACACCGATGTAGGTGGTTTTAAAGAAGTAATCTTTTTAATTGAAGGTAAAGGTGCTTACAGCAGGTTAAAATACGAAAGTGGCGTTCATCGGGTGCAAAGAGTTCCTGTTACCGAATCAGGAGGGAGAATTCATACTTCTACGGCCACAGTAGCCGTTTTACCGGAAGCCGAAGAGGTAGACGTGGAAATTGACCCCAATGATCTAAGGATAGATGTCTTCTGCTCCAGCGGACCGGGGGGGCAATCCGTAAATACAACCCAATCTGCCGTAAGGATAACCCATATTCCAACAGGATTAGTAGTTTCCTGCCAGGACGAAAAGTCTCAGCATAAAAATAAAGAAAAAGCCATGAAAGTACTCCGGGCAAGGCTTTTGGAAAAAGCCCAGGCGGAACAAATGGGTGAGCTTGCAGAAGCTAGAAGAAGTCAGGTAGGTACCGGTGACCGCAGTGAACGGATTAGAACCTATAACTTCCCCCAGGGTAGAGTAACAGACCACCGGATTGGTTTAACTTTGCATAAATTAGACCAGATTCTTATGGGAGAAATTGATGAAATAATCGATGCACTAATCACCACAGATCAGGCAGAAAAGTTAAAGCAGGTGGAGTAAATGTATGATAAACTGACTGAAATGGACAGACCGCAGACTGTAAAAGACTTATTACAGTGGGCGGTCCTTTTTTTAGGAAAAGAAAAAAGATTGGAAATAGAGGTTTTACTGGCTAAAGCCGCAGATCTTTCCAGAGCGAGTCTACTGGCCTACCCCGAAAAAATTTTAAACAAGCAGCAGGTAGAGAAATTCCGTAAACTCATTTACCGGCTAAAAGATAATACACCACTCCAGTACTTAACCGGCAAACAAAATTTTATGGGCTTGGACTTTCAGGTTAATGAAAATGTCTTGATTCCACGTTCGGATACGGAAGTACTGGTAGAGGAAGTAATAAACCTGGTTAGGACATTCGAGGGAAAGGTAACAATTTTAGATTTATGTACAGGAAGCGGTGCCATTGCCGTAAGCTTGGCGAAATATTTACCACATGCCCAACTTGTTGCCACGGATATTTCTCCGGAAGCTTTAGAGGTAGCAAAGATTAACGCCCAGATTCACATGGTAGCGGAAAGGATTACCTTTTTAGTAGGGGACCTTTTTGAGCCACTAGGTGAAACTAAATTTCATATTATAACGGCAAACCCTCCTTATATTTCTTCTCTCGAAATGGAAGAATTGCCTGAAGACGTCAAAAAAGAACCCAAGCTGGCTCTTTGGGGTGGGGAAGACGGGCTGGATTTTTATCGAAAAATTACTGCCCTTGCCCCCAAGTATTTAAAAAGGCCCGGGTATCTATTTCTGGAAATAGGTTACCGGCAAGGGCAAGCTGTACGGGAATTATGCCTTGCCTCCGGCTTCAGGGAATGTGTGGTCATGAAAGATTGGGCCGGGCAGGATAGAGTTGTTCGAGGGTTTTTGTAAAAAAAAAACCACCTGTTTAAGGTGGTTAAAAGTGTATATAAAGGCTTGCTTATTAACTGTTTTAAATAATATTTAAATAATATAGATTTAAATCTGCTGCAGCTATTTTTCTAAATAAATTTTTCCGTAAGGTGTTTCTAAATGGGCATCAGAGATAGCCGTTTTATCTTTATCTAAGAAACTTGCCAACAAATTGACAAAGACGAATGCGGATACCAGTGAGATTCCTAAAAGCAGCCTCAATCTTGACACGGAAATCCCCCCTTTTAGTTAATAAAAGCCAATATATCTAGGAATAAAAAACAGCCGGGTGATTTTGTTACCCCGGCTGATATGTAATCAACGGTAAGCTAAAAAGTTAAATGTTTTTAGCTAAGTAGTTACTGAGCCGTCTGGGCATGTCAATAAATTTAAAATAAAAAATGCAGATACCTATAACTTTATAAAAGCATAGATACCTGCAGGAATGGTAAATTTTTGACTTACCCAGTGCAAGTCTTGGGCAAAGGTGTTCAATAATATTGAAGAACCAGAGCCCGTAACTTTTACATCAATATTCAGTTTGCAGTTTACATTATACACTCCTTTGTTCATTTTGTAAACACCTTATGGGGAAAATTTTCTGGTTATTTACAAAAAATTTGTTATTAAATAATATACAAAATGAACCAGGGAATTAACATTATAGATAATACTTTGGTAGAAGCAATCTGGTGATATGTCAAGAGAAGACTTTTAAAGAAACCAAACAAAAGGATTAAAGAAAGGCAGCACAAAAAAAACCCAGGGTTTTTAGGAAAAAAACAGGCTAAAGATAAAAAATATTTTATTGTATCTCTCCAACTTTATCGCTGGAGTAGATTTGATTTTTAGTCAGCAAGCCAAAAATCAGACGAACTAATTTACGAGATGTAAGTGCGAGTGCTCTTTTGTGTTGATGAGTAGTTACCTCACCGAACTTTTTCTTATAGAAATCCCTATACTCTGGGATGTGTTTTTTAACACTATTAGCAGCCTCAATTAAATAATATCTAAGATATTTATTACCAGTCTTAGTCATCCTAGTATCATCAGCCGAATAATTACCAGACTGATTGACTCTCCAAGTAAGCCCAGCATACTTAGCTAAAGCATCATGGGAGCCGAAAGAAGTAATGGTGCCTATTTCAGCCAAGATACCGCTAGCCAAGACTGGACCGATACCAGGGATAGAGGTAAGAGATTGATATTCCGTAGTGCTAATCCCTTTAATGGCCTTTATGATGGCTTTATCAATGATTTTGATTTCATCATCGAGGGTTTTAATAACATTAAAAGATGAAGCAATTGAGGTATTCAAAGGCTCATATAAAACCTTGTCCAAGCGATAAGAATCCCTAGCAGCCTTCTGTAATAACTTAGCAGTTTCGTAAGGATCACTAAAGCGATTTTTACCCTTGGCAGATACAAATGCTACAAGATCCTCAATAGATGAATAAGTAATATCATCCAAAGAAAGGAACTCAGTTAAAACGGCAGCAGAAGTAGCACCATAAGTATTAGAAAAAGGCTGTTCATCCTTATCTAATACAGCTAACTCACTAAACTTCAAATAAATATTAGAGACCATATAAGCCTTCTCTCTGGTGATACATTCAACGAAAATCCAAAGCACACAAAACATTGGTTTTGGAACTTACATCAATACCAACGAATAAAGTAGACATAAAGTTTTTCACAAGATCACCACCTTTCATTAAGAGATAAGGTTGAACAATTATTAAAGGAGATATCCCAATCTTAGCCGCTGACTGCAACCTCGCATTATTAGCATTCACCTTTGAAAAATACCTTGCTGTTGGCTATTCAAAGGGATGCAGCATCTGAGTAAGCAGGATATGACAACTAAGTCAGGAAGCATGCTTCTTAGGCAATAACCGGAAGGTTTTGCAAGGAGGAAACAGAATTATCCTTCGCCAATCGTTCTATAAGAATAGATTAGCACTGGGATATCTCAATTAAAATAAAAAGTATGTTTGAACCACTTAAAAAGTGGATCTAAACATACTATACGAGGAGTGTAGAGATTGTTTCGGATTCTGATTATCGAAGATGACCCCAGCATTAGAGAGCTTTTACAATACAATTTACAAAGAGAAGGTTACCAGGTAGAAACTGCCGAGGATGGGAAAAAAGGATTGGAAAAGATACAAAGCGGATGGCCTCATTTGGTAATCCTTGATTTAATGATACCCTTTGTGGATGGTCTGGAAATATGTCGGATAATGAAAAATGATCGGGAATTAGCTAAAATCCCTATAATTATGTTAACGGCTAAAGGGGAAGAGATAGATCGGGTTTTAGGATTGGAAATGGGAGCCGACGATTATGTAACAAAACCTTTTAGCACCCGGGAATTTGTTGCCCGTGTAAAAGCAATACTTCGCAGAGCCTATCCGAAGGATAGCTACGAAGAAAACGTCCTAATTCGTGATCAACTCACAATCAATAGAGAAAATTATGAGGTGTTTTTAGGAAAAGAAAAAGTAGACCTTACCCCTAAAGAATTCCAAATACTTTATCTATTGGCCTCTCGCCCCAAAAAAGTATTTACCCGGGAATACCTTTTGGAACAGGTGTGGGGTTATGAGTATGTAGGTGATACCCGCACAGTAGATGTCCATATTCGCCATTTGCGTCAGAAGGTGGGTGAGGACTTAATAGAAACTGTTCGGGGTATAGGTTATAAATTCAAAGATACTGATTAAGAAGAACGGCAGGGATATTTATGAAATACCGGATAAGAACAAAATTATTATTTTTTAATCTTATTTTAATTTTAGTGGCATTATCTATATTAATTCTTGCTGTGTTGTTCCCTTTGCAAGATTACTATTTAAAACAGGTAGAATCAGAACTTGTAAAAAACGGGCGGTTAATTTCTCGTCTTTTCAAGCAGGATTTATTAGCAAAAAATTACCTGCCGATTGACCAGGTTGTAAAAGAGGTGGGGCAAGAGATAGCTACCCGGATTACCGTAATTAACGCGGACGGTCAAATACTGGGAGAAACCCATCAAGCAATTTCGCAAATGGAAAATCATGCTGACCGGCCTGAGTTTAAAACCGCTTTACAAGGGCAAATTGGTACAGCCATTAGGTATAGTACTACTTTAGAAAGCCATAATCTGTATGTAGCGCTTCCATTTATAGAACAAGGTGAAGTTAAAGCTGTCATCAGGTTAGCCGTACCTATTATGAGTATCCAAGAAACTATTGCCCTGCTTAGAACAGGTTTATTTATTGGTGCTTTAATAGCCTTTCTGATAGCTCTTTTTTTAAGTATATATTTAGCCGGGACTTTTACCAAACCAATTGAGGAAATCACTGCTAAAGCAAACAAAATAGCTAAAGGCGATTTAGAACAGAGAATTTATAATCCCGCCGGTTACGAATTAGCCTTATTAGGCAACAGTATTAATCATATGACAGCATCTCTTAAAGAACAAATCAATCAAATTAATACAAGTAAGCAGAGTTTAGAGGCAATCCTCACTAATATGGCCAGTGGAGTAATCGTAATTAACCAAAAGGGTCAAATTGAGAATATTAATCCTCAAGCAAAAAATATTTTTGGCATAGAGGCAGAAGATGTGGAAGGAAGGCCATACCACCAGGTAATCAGAAACTTTAGTTTTCTAGAAAATATTGATGAGGTTTTCAAAAAACAGATTCTTGAAACTGTTTATTTTGAACTTTCCTTATCTCATCCAAGGGAACTTACAGTTAGAATCTATGCTACACCCATTATTTACGAAGATAAAATTCAACGTGTAGTAATTGTTTGCCATGATATAACTTCATTAAAACAATTGGAAAAATTAAAGACGGATTTTGTAGCTAATGCTTCCCATGAATTAAGAACACCGGTGGCTTCCATAAAGGGTTTTGCTGAAACCCTTTTGGATGGGGCTTTAGAAGATAAGGATGTTGCCGAAAGGTTTATAGCCATTATCCATAAAGAAGCAGAACGAATGAGCAAACTCATAAATGACCTTTTAGATTTATCCAGGTTAGAGATAAAAAATTTAGAAATTAAAAAATCCTTAGTTAACGTAGAAAAGCTAGTTGAGGAATCCGTAAGTTATTTAGCGGAACAAGCACGGAAAAAAAACATAAAAATCGAAATCAAGACGGAAAAACAATTACCGCAAATTTATGCCAACAGGGAAATGCTAAAAAGAGCTTTTCTTAATTTAATAGATAATGGAATTAAATATACTCCTCAGGGAGGCAGTATAAACATAACCGCTTTCTCCCAAGACGGTTATGTAATCATAAAATTTGCTGACACAGGTATAGGAATACCTCAAGAAGACTTACCCAGGATTTTCGAAAGGTTTTATCGCGTAGATAAAGCCAGAAGCAATAAATTCAAAGGAACCGGTTTAGGATTAAGTATTGTTAAACATATTATCGAACAGCATCAGGGTGCTGTTGAGGTTGAGAGTGAGGTAGGGAAAGGGACAACGTTTATAGTGAAGCTTCCGGGTTAGGCTGCACGTCGGCATTACGGCTCTGAGGTTTAATCTTAGGACGGCATGACGTCTTTCGAGCTAGGTTTTCGGGACAGCATGACGGCTCTAGAGCTATTCTGCATGACAGCATTATAGCTCTAGGGCTATTTTTTTAGGTCAAAATTACAACGCAATGTAACGCTCATTACTCGCCCACTATTAGACGAATTTTATCCGTGTTCATTCATGGTTTAAACAATACTAGCCACAAGCCACCAACCACTAAATCTAGTCACCAGTCACTAGTCACTAAATTTAACACAATCTTAACATTCCCCTAATCCCCAATTAACATGGACATGCTAAGTTATTGTTGTAAAAAAAATAAAAACTTAGGAGGAAAGAAAATGTTTAAAAAAGCAGGTCTTATTTCTTTGATTCTGCTCATGTCCATTTCGCTACTCGTAATTGGTTGTGGTGAAAACCAAAATGCCCAAGAAGAAGGATTAAGTGGTAATTTAGTTTTAGCCGGTTCTACTTCTGTACAGCCTCTGGCGGAAGAGTTAGCCATGAGGTTTATGGAGTTGAACCGAAATGTAAAAATTGACGTAGCCGGTGGGGGCTCCGGTGCCGGTGTAGAATCCTCTGCTAACGGTGCTGCCGATATCGGTATGGCTTCCCGAGAAGTGAAAGATGAAGAGCTTGCTGCTCATCCTGATTTAAAACCTATTGTCATTGCCCAGGACGGAATTATAGTTATCGTTAATCAGGCAAATCCTGTTAATGAATTGACTTTAGTACAAATCAAAGGAATCTTTACCGGTGAAATAACCAATTGGCAAGATGTAGGCGGAAAAAATGCCGCTATTACGGTTATCAACCGGGAAGAAGGTTCCGGTACTCGGACTGCATTTAATGAGATTGTTCTCCACGGTGAGTCTTTTACCGATAAAGCGGCTATTCAGAACTCTACCGGTGCGGTAAAAACCGCTGTTAATGCAGATGAAAACGCTATTGGTTATATTTCTATGGGCTCCATGAGTGACCAGGTTAAAGGTTTAAAAGTTAACGGAGTTGAGCCGACAATAGATAATGCTAAAAATGGAGATTATCCTATTGCCCGTCCTTTTAACTTTATCACCAAAGGCGAACCTGATGGGTTAACAAAAGCTTTCATTGATTGGGTAATGAGCGGTGAAGCTCAAGAAATAATTCAGGAAGAAGGATTCATTCCTGTCCAATAATTTGGGGTGTTTGTTAAATGCAAGCAAGAAATAAGCTAGAGGAGAATTTTATAAAATACCTGCTGCTTTTATGTGCCGTAACAGCCGTATTCATCATCACCTTACTGGTTGTGTTTATTTTTCGCCAGGGATTGCCGGTTTTTGGGGAACACGGATTTTTGAATATCTTGTTAGGTAAAGCATGGAACCCTACCGCCAGTATCTACGGCATCCTGCCCATGACAGTAGGAACCTTTTATGTAACGTTTTTAGCCTTGCTTATTGGTGTACCTTGCGGTCTGGCTACCGCTATATTTTTAGCCGAATTAGCCGGTGAACAAGTAGCCAGAGTAATAAGACCCGCCATAGAATT
>ENA-OWOZ01002337-OWOZ01002337.1-bioreactor-metagenome-genome-assembly--contig:-NODE-2337-length-14479-cov-82.067907_pt1 | contig 14479 bp, 10 predicted proteins | sample MGYA00238140_ERZ651804 | MGnify/ENA primary metagenome ERZ651804 (study PRJEB26910, sample SAMN07631232) | bioreactor metagenome | isolation source: Switchgrass digestor | place: USA: Dartmouth... | reverse complement strand
GCATAATCACATCCCTTTAGCATCTTAAGCAATGCCGGGATGTTGGCAAAAGTAGGTGTGCGTACTCTCAAACGGTCCAAAAATTTAGTTCCGTTGGCTTTAACATAGTACACAACCTCACCTCTTGGCTGTTCCAGTCGAACAAAAGCCTCCCCGTCGGGATTTCCTGTAACCTTAGTATCAACAGGACCTTCCGGTATCTTCCCGATGGCCTGCCTTATCAGGTCTATTGATTGAAACAATTCCTCAATCCTTACAGCACATCTATCATAACTGTCTCCACTTGCTCGGGTAATAGGTTCAAAATCCAACTGGGAATAAGCCCCATAACCTAATTTTCTCATATCCTGAGCAATACCGCTTGCACGCATCATTGGCCCAACGGCACCCAAATTATAGGCATCTTCTTTGGAAAGTACCCCTACCCCAACCAGTCTGCTTTTAACAGTATACTCATTCAAAAACACATTGCTAATCTCCCGGATTTCCTTTTCAAGGTCCACAAGAACCTTCTCTATTCTCTTCAGAGTTACAGTGTCTATATCCTTACGAACACCGCCTATTTTGCAAGAGCCGAATATTACCCGTCCACCGGTAGTTTCCTCCATTATGTCCAAAACCTTTTCTCGCACTCTCCAGGACTGCATAAATAAACTCTCAAATCCGAAAGCATCGGCCAAAAGCCCCAACCAGAGCAAATGACTGTGAATCCTTGAAAACTCTGCCCATATTGTACGCAAAAACAATGCTCGTTCCGGGACTTCTATATTCATAATTTGCTCAATTGCTTGAGAATACCCCATTCCATGCATAAAACTGCAAATTCCGCATATTCTTTCTGCTACATAGATATATTCAATAAAATCCTTCTTCTCTACCAGCTTTTCCAACCCTCTGTGCACAAATCCTATGGATGGAATTGCTTCCACCACCTTTTCATCTTCCATTACAAGGTCCAGATGAATAGGCTCGGGCAATACGGGATGTTGTGGTCCAAAAGGTATAATCGTTCTTCTTGACATATATATCCTCCCGCTTTTTTAAGGCAAAATATCAACAACTTCCGAAAGGTATCTTTACTGAGGTCCTATACAAATTACCTTTGAAGTCAATTGCCATTCCATTAAATTTCAATCCAAAGAGGTCGTGTATTTCATTTTCGTACATGACAGCACTCCAGTATATATTGCTTATACTCTGTACTTGAGTATCCGATGGAATATCCAACCTCAAATTAATAAACTCATAATCCTTATCAAAGGAGTAGTTCAGCTGCACATTTTCCCCAAAATTTGTACAGCTCATCTGCACCAATCTGTAACCTTTGGAAGCCAAATCCCTGACACTGCTTACCAGTTCATTCAAAGTAATATTTCTTATCTCCTGTTTATTAGTCATATTAACTCTTCCTCTTCCATAAAAAGATTTACTTGTCTTCTTTCATATGCCGGTATTTTTCCTCGAGTATTTCAGCAGCCTTTGCAATACCCTCCATTATTGCCTCAGGCCTTGCAGCGCAACCCGGCACATAAACATCAACAGGTAAAATCTGATCAACGCCGCCCATGACATTATAACAGTCCTTAAAAATTCCTCCGGTCGCCGCACATATGCCTACAGCCACTACTACCTTAGGATCCGGCATCTGGTTATAGAGATTTTTTATAACATCTTTATTCTGCTCGTTAACAGAACCTGTTATTACAAAAATATCTGCATGTTTTGGATTTCCAGTATTTATAACTCCAAGTTGTTCAGCATCATACATAGGTGTCAAACATGCAAGTACTTCTATATCACAGCCATTACAGCTGGAAGCGTCATAATGAAGAACCCAGGGTGATCTTGACAGCGAAGACATATCATCCCCTCCTATCCAATAAAGTACAAAACAGCTATATTAACCATTCCAAGACTTATTGCCACAACCCAGGAAGATACCATTGCAAATTCCCATTTTACTCTGGCACTGCTGTTATCGATAAATATCTCCAGAAAAAAAGCCGCTAATGTGGCAATTATCCCTATCACCGGATTATTCGCAAAAAACAGGTATATAAATCCTAATAAAAATACATTTTCATACCAATGCGCTATTTCAATCATAGCCAGTTTCTTACCGGTGAACTCTGTTGTAATCCCCCTTACTATTTCCTGATGAGCATGGTGTGACATCGACAAGTCAAAGGGAGATTTTCTGAACTTGATAGTCAACACATACAAAAATCCCAAAAATACTCCCGGTAAATACATTATCAAAGGTTTGTCAAAAGCCACAATTTTTGAAATATAAAAGTTCTTTGTAACCATATATACCCCCACAGTCATAATAATAACCATGGGTTCATAGGACATCATTTGGATTAATTCCCTTTCAGCGCCCATATGGCTGTAGGGAGATGATGTAGAAAAAGCTGCCAGCACCAGCAATACACTGGCAAGGGTCAGTGCAAAAACTACCAAAAGCAAATCTTCCCCTGCGAAGAACAGACATCCTGTAAAAATTATCAGCACCAAAAAGGCAAACACATAAAAATCCTGTGTTTTATTAACAAGAAGTGTTTCCTTTTTTAACAGCTTTGAAACATCATAAAAGGGCTGTAACAATGTAGGACCTACTCTTCCCTGCATTTTTGCAGTGATAACTCTGTCCAGGCCCGATAACAGTCCACCTATCAAAGGCCCAAGTATTATAAACAATATTACAGAAATTGCAATTCTCAAAATTTTGCCTCCTTACCAAAGTCATAATTAAAATATCTGAGGCCGGAGCGCCTTAGTAAATAAAAGCCATAACCAGCATCAATAAGGTAGCTGCCGAGCAAATTGCCAAACCTATTTTAAACAATCGTCCTTCCCCAAAATACCTGTCCATATAGTAATTCTCTATATACAGCTTTTGAACCGTTCCCATTGAGCCATAAAATCTTTTGGGTTCATCGGCATTTGCTCCGCCCAGGTATATGGAAACCTCTTTCAACTCTTTCCTGGACACCAGCAATCTTATAGGAAGCAATAATATCAAGCCCATCATAATCAACATAATAATTACATTTCCTGTATCCATGGAAGCACCATGATTAAAGACCTCTATTACATAGGGATTAACCAGTTTAGACGAAATAAACGGGAACATCAGGCAGACCATAATTGTAGCAACCGACAACGCAGCCATAGGTAATATCTCAGTCTTCTTAACAATAATCTCCATTTGCTCTTCCTTTTGGGGAATTGCAATAATCTTGCCCATCCACTTTGTCCAGAAAAAAAGTGTTGCAGCACTGCCAAAGGCAATGAATATTACAAGCAAGGGATTGGTATCAACAATTGCCTTAAGTGCGGCCCACTTACTAATGAGCATTCCGAACGGTGCAAGGAACATGCCTGCAATTCCAACAATAAGCATGATCGCAAGTATTGGCATCTTTTTTATCAGTCCATGCATAACTTCAATATTTCTGCTGCCAAGTTCGTGTTCCACTGTACCTACACAAAGGAATAAAAGAGATTTGGCAACAGCATGGAATATAATCAGCAAAACTGCAGCCCATACCGATTCATAGGTTCCAATTCCGCCGCATGTTACAATAAGTCCCAAATTCGCAATAGTGGAATAAGCCAGAACTTTTTTTGCATCCGTCTGAGCTATGGCAATAAGAGAAGCAATCAAAAATGTAAAGCCCCCTACAAGAGCCACCAAAAAGCCTGCTGCAGTATCGTTTAATATAGGTGCAAGCCTTATAATCACATACACACCGGCTTTTACCATGGTACTTGAATGGAGAAGGGCGGATGTCGGAGTAGGTGCCACCATTGCCCCCAACAACCATGATGAAAACGGCATTTGCGCTGACTTTGTAAGACCGGCAAAACATATCAATACTGCCGGAATCAATACACTTACTTTTTCGCCGGATATCAGTTTATTAAGTTCCAATATTCCTGCCTTACTTGCCAGAAGTGCAAGAGCAACGGCAAAAGCAAGTCCTCCCAAAACATTAAACATCAAAGCCTTATAGGCGTTGTTCCTGGATTCCTCCGTACCAGTATATCCAATCAGAAGGAAAGAACATAAAGTAGTAATCTCCCAGAAGAAATACAACCACATTAAGTTATTGGAAAATATCATTCCAAACATGGCAGACAAGAATATAAACAAAATAAAAAAGAACTTTCTCCTCTGATCCTTTATTTCTTTGTGATGCTTGTGATAGTCATGCATATATCCCACTGAATACAGGCATATAAAGCTTCCGATAATCCCTACCAATATGGCCATAATAAGTGAAAACTTATCTATAAACATGTTATGTTTTATTTCTACCGAACCAATCAGTTTAAACTCTATCCAGCAGAGAACTATTGCCTGAGCCGCCATTAACAATGAAATTAAATATTTTTTATCCTTTATACCAAGATAAATAACATATACACCGATTAGCAGTTCCAAACATAGCATTACCCTATTTATGGCCTCAAAATTAATTTCATAGTAATTCAAATCAAATTTTAAAAACAAAAAAGTCAATATACAAGTTGCCGCTGAAATAATTCCGGCAGATACTTTTACAATCCAATTCCTGATTTGGTGATTAGGTGCCAATGCAGTTAATAATGCTACACCTATAGGAAATAGCACCAAAAAAAATAACAAAACCATCCGAACCCTTCTTTCGCATATTGTACATTGTATACATACTAACAAGTCACAGCACTATTATTATTTATGCAAATCGGTAAAATCCTTACTTATACATATCCCATCGATATTATTGCACAGCTGTATACGGTCAACAAACAATTCTGTTTTCATATTTTACTTTATTCCAAAATCCAAAAAATTTTTTCCTTACAAAGCAAATGACCTATACTTTACTAGCAATTACGGCAATTAAAAAAGCCTTTTTTACCAGAAGTATACGCCATTGTAACCTTACACTGCTTATTTTGCTTTTAATAAATCGAAAGAATATGCAACTTAAATTATTATAATACTTATTTCAAACATTTAAAATTGCAGATATGTCTTATAATAACTCTTTTAATTGCTTTATTGCTCAAAATCGAATTAATTTCATTCTTTTCTCATTTAATCGCAATTTATCTCAATTATTAATAGACATATGTATCATAAATTTTACTTAAGTATTTAAAAACTGAGCTAGCAAAACTTATGAATGAAATCAACATATCTTATTTTGAACTGAGCGGCTATATCAGCTGCAAAGCTCGATTTGGATGGAACACCCGGAATTATCTTGTACGTTCTTTTTCTGACTTCAGCGTCCGAATCTTCCTCTATAGTATCTTTACTTTCTTCATATTGAGCCACCATATTTATTAAACGGCTGCATTTTACCCCTAAATTTCCCAAATCATTGTTTATGCTGCTAACCCTATGAGCCAATTCGTTAAGATGGGTAACAAAAGAGCATCTGGAGCCGATAATTGCAAGTGCGGTCAGTATATCCTGAGCAATCATGCTCCCCTCTTTTGAATTGGTAGATGCAAAGGCTTCATTTATTAATACAAGACTATGCTCTGTAGCATTTTCAACTATAGTCCTCATTCTGAGCAGTTCCTCGCCCAATCTGCCTTCATTGCTTTCGGGTTTTTCATCTGCGGGAAAATGAGTAAATATCATGTCTACGGGACTAATTACTGCTTTCATTGCCGGGACCGGAATCCCTGCTTGCGCAAGAATCTGCAGAATACCCATTGCCCTTATATAGGTAGTTTTTCCTCCCTGGTTGGGTCCTGTAATAATTTGGATCCTTTCATCTCCTTTTATATAAACATCATTAGTCACTATTTTTTCGAGAGGATTCATAAAACCTTTTTCGGAAAGATATAAAGCAAAACTTAAATCATATAAATCTTCTGCAATAAAAGTCCTTTCATCAATAGGTGTCATTTCTGCCTTTGAAGTTACCAATCCCAGTTTTTTCATTGTTTGCACAAGTTTTAGCGCACCTTCATAAAACAACATTTCATCGGAAAGATTTCTCAGAAAGGATGAAATATTGGCAATCATAGTCTCCAATATCTGAACAATTCCGTTAAGAGTCTTATCTTTAATCTCATTAGCATTCTCTTCCAGAATATAATCTATGTTCTTTAAAACATAATTGCCTTGAATTTTTCGTCCAATATTTTTCAGGCTCCTAAATCCTTTTGACAAGCGTGCTTTTATGTATTCATCTCTCTCCAGTATTTTGCTTACATATCCGTTATTATCAATATCCAGAACAACAGCATCCTTTAGTTTGAAGCATGTATCCATTTTTGCGTTCAGTTTTATTCTGATATACCCCTGGGTACATTTTTTTAGTCCCAACAAAATCTTTTCAAGTTTATAATAATTATCGTTATCGACATAGCTAAAAATAGCCTCGTATAAAAGATTCAATCCCCGGGATGAATATTTATCCCTATATCCTTTTAAAACCTCCCCCACCTTTTTGCACACACTGCTGTATCCAAGCAACGTATTTACTCCATATCCGAGTTTATACTCTGCTGTAACGTCAGTTCTTCTTCTGTTTGATAATTGTCTCTCTTTTTCAACCGGTATCATCATGTCAATAGCGGCTTTCAAATCCCAAAACATTTGGGGCTGTTCAATGAAATCCTGAAGGACTTCATACCTATATGAAATATCCTCCGCATCTTGACAAAATTCTGAAAAAACCGAGACAATTATACGCTCCGAGTTTATACTTGTACTTCCCGATGTCATAATCTTTAAAATTTCATCCAACTGCAAATCTTTAATAAAATCGGGATTTTCACCTTCAATTTTCAGCTTCTTACAAGCATTCCTATATAAAAGGCTGACTTTACTGACCATAAATATCCTCCTAATTGGGAATATATCCTCTAGTCTTAAGAAGTTCAACTATCTGTTCCAACGAAAGCCCATGCTTTAAAACAATATCCTTTGAATAACCGAGTCCCTTAGACTTCATTCTTTTTATCTTGTAAGTCCTGTTTCCCATTATTCCTTTATTATCGGTATCCTCAATTCCCGCTACAAGACATGCAAGTTTGCTTCCATCGGGAACTTCCTCATTTAATGCGTCAATATCATCGGCAAGCTCACCAAAGTGAGTAACATAAATGCCTTTACATCTGAGTTTCATTAAAATTTTGAGCACGTCTCTTCCAAGGTAATATCCATCAACTTCTCTTGTACTTGAAAAAGTTTCATTTAAAAGAACCAAACTTTTTGAAGTGGAATTATTTATAATTACAGATATTCTCTCTGCCTCTTTACCAAGTCTTCCTTTATCAATTCCCAAAGCTTCTTCTTCAGGAAAATGAGTGTGAATGGCATCTACAATGCTCATCTGTGCCCTTGATGCAGGAACAAAGCAGCCTGCCTGCAAAAGAACCTGGGCAATTCCCACCGAACGAATAAATGTTGTCTTTCCTCCTTTGTTAGGTCCAGTCAAAACAAAAAACTGTCCTTCATCATCAAACTTCAAATCGTTACACACAACTTCTTTAAAGAGATCGTATTTTCCGTCCTTTATCCTTTGCAGCGCCAAGGTCAAATCATAAAGTCCGTCAATTTTTGTATTATCCTCTGATTCCTTTACTATCAAGGGTTTGCAAAACTTAAGTCCCAACCTCTCTATGCGCTTTATAAGTTCGGTAAATCTAATATAGAATTCCGCCTCGGTTTTTAAACTGCAGAAATCTTCAAAATCCTGTTCTGAATACTTACTGTAAAAAGTCTGTAAACTTTCCAAAACATAGGGATTTTTCATCTGCAATCTTTCGAATATAATTTCTTCCAATCTTGAAAATCGAGCGTCATAATATATGTTAATGTAACTTTTTTCATTATTGTCCAGAAACGCTGCCCCACTGCTAAGTAATTGCGAAATTAAAGGTTCCTTAAAGGATTTATGCATCTTTACCTTTTCAATATTAAATGTTATTCCTCTTAAACCCTGATAGTAGTCCAGTTCAAGATACACATCCGGTATTTTTTCATATTCCTCAGTTACTCTCTTTATTTCTTCAGCCATTGTTCTGAATACATCTTCTTCACTGATTCTGTCAACATAATTCAGGAGCTGTTTAAGACCTTCAGACTTTATATTTGCACTTTTTTCTTTCAGGCAACCTTTTATTCCGAAAATTAAAGCCGTATAAGCAGAAGCTTTTTCAAAAAAATATGTTTGAACATGAATTCCCTTTACATTTGCAAATCTTTCCTTTGAACAACTTAGTATAAAATCCATAGTTTTAACAAACTCTTTGAAGTTGTTTAAAATCCAATCATTCTCCAAAAAATCCTGCATTATATCCAATCTGTATTTTAATACCTCTTCGTCGGTACATGGGTTTGCAAACAATAATTTGATTTTTTCACGTTCAGTCCTGTCAAACCTGATTTCGTCCAATATCGCATCTATGCTTAGATCCTTGACAAATCTTCTGGTATATACGGCATCTGCCATCCATAACCTATAGGATTCATCGTTTGGCCATAATAAGCTGATTGTTGGCTTTTCGAGTACTTTCAAATTAAAATCTCCCATATTATCCCCCTTGCGGAATATGTCGATTCATAAAAAATGAACCTCATTTTTCAGCTTTCATAAATATTTTGATATTGCATTCTTATTTACCTTCAAAACTAATTAAAAATTAATAAAACTTTAGAAAAAACAATCAGCAATTTATTATCATTAACTAAAGGGAGCACAAAGCTCCCTTTAATCAGATTCATAGGATATAAATTTTTCGCACTTATCAGTATTTACCGAAATTGTCATCTTCCAGAGATATCTTGTGTTTATTCTCACTACCCACTGAAACCAAATCTTCATTGCTACTGTCGTATGTTTTCCTGCTTGGTTTATGTAGTTTCTTCCTGCCAACCATCTCTTCAATTGACTTTATGGTTTCGGCATCCAGTCCTTCTATGCCAAAATTGCCTTTAGACTTTTTTAATTTAAATCGGCTGACCGATTCTTTCAGCAACTCTGCCTGCGAAGATAATTCCTCACTGGCCGAAGCACCTTCTTCTGCTGTAGCGGAGTTGGTCTGTACTACCTGGGCCACTTGGGAAATAGCCTGATTTATTTGTGCGATGCCCGATGCTTGTTCATTTGACGCTGTGGCTATTTCTCCCACCAGCTCAGCTGCCTTGCTGATACCGTCCACTATCTCATTCAAAGCCTCTGCTGTATTATTGGCTATTTGATTACCTATTTCCACCTTTTTAATTGAATTTTCAATCAGTTCTGTAGTCTCTTTTGCTGCATTTGCACTTCTTGCAGCAAGATTTCTTACTTCATCGGCCACCACTGCAAAGCCTTTTCCGTGCTGTCCTGCTCTCGCAGCCTCAACCGCAGCATTCAAAGCCAGAATATTTGTCTGGAACGCTATATCATCTATTACTTTTATAATCTTTGAAATATTTGCCGATGAGTCGTTTATTTCTGCCATAGCTTTTATCATTTCCTGCATCTGTCTGTTACCGGACATTGCATTTTCCTTGGCTTTTAAGCTAATTTCGTTTGCCTGCTGTGCATTCAGAGCATTCTTCTTAGTCTGTTCAGCGATTAGCGACATTGACACTGTTACTTCTTCAATCGAACTTGCCTGCTCTGTTGAACTTTGAGAGAGTATCTGACTGGAATCCGATACCTGTTTCGCACTCGAAGCTACTTGATCTGCAGCAGAACGTATATTCCCCAATACTTCATTATTTATCCTTATCATCTCAGTGAGCTTTTTGCCCATGAGGTCATTTTCCGATTTAACCTTTACTTCAATGGTCATATCGCCGTCTGCAATTTTTTCAACGGCATGTGCTTGTTCACGTATATTATCCACCATTTTTGAAAACGCCGCCATTAAACTTCCGATTTCATCTTTTGTAGTAGCTTCAACTTTTACATTTATATCTCCCAAGGCAAGTTTCTCCGCAGCTCCTGCCAACATTTTCACTGGTTTGCTTATGATCCTTGAGATAAATATACCCAGAAAGACAGCCATAATGACACCAATTACTATAACCATGATCATCATACTAACAGCTGAATTAGCAGCTCTGGTATTACTGTCTGCTCTTTCTTTAGCTGCGGTTGCATTATATTCAGAAATTTTTAAAAACAATTCATTTAATGAGTCTATAGTTGTATCGGAATCTTCCAATAAAAGTTTTTTGGCTTCCTCTATCTTACCTGACTGTATAAGTCCTATACAGTTTTGAACTATAGATTTATATTCTTCCCATAGCGGCTTGAGTTCATCGAATATTTCTCTGTCCTTTTCATTTATAATTCCATCTTCATAAGCTTTCAATTCTTTTTCAGCATTAGAAAGATGTTCTGTTATTTTTCCCATATATTCTGAACGAGCATCACTATTATCCCCCAAAAACAATACTTTTAAAGTATTTACTCTCGTCCTCTGAAATTGTCCGTTTGCTTCTCCGGCATATTGCAAGCCAAGTGCATTTTCCTCATACAATAAAGTATCCTGGTAGTCAATATTTCTTAAATTAACAACTCCTACAATTCCTATAACTGCGGCTATTGTTGCTACTATCATAAAACTAATTAACAACTTAACAGAAATTTTTAAATTGTAAAACCAACTCATTGATATCATCCTCCTATCATCGTATATGTTTTGTATTGCGCTTAATGGTTTATTATGTTTTTAACTTTTGTAGGTAAGTGCATAAAAACTATATAGTCAAGTTTATTTACCAGCAGAAGAGAAAACATAATTTATATAATATTACTCAAACTCTCCATTTCATCATCACTAAACAATTTATCACAATCCAGAATCAGTTTGACATTATTTCCTACTTTTCCTATACCTCGTATGTACTTATGATTTGTATAACCGTTTACGCGAGGAAGAGGTACAACATTTTCTTCAGAAATAGATAAAACCTCTGTCACAGCATCTACAATTAGCCCTATAGTTACATTTTTAACTTCAATAACTATCGTGCAGTTTCTGTCAGTGTATTCCTTTGATTCTTTACCGAATCTCAACCTTGCATCAATAACAGGAATTATTTTTCCACGCAAATTGATGATACCTTTTACGTAATGAGGAAGCTCAGGAACTTCTGTAATTTCTTGAATTCCTACTATTTCAGTAATATAGCCGATTCCTATGCCATATTCTTCCTTTCCTAAAGAAAAAGTCAGATATTTGTCTTTTTGCGTATCCTCCAATGTCTCCATATCTTCCAGCATTTGCTCCATTTTTCACTTCTCCTTTCATTGTTAATTTTGTTTAATTATGCTTGTGTTCAGCAATGCTATGAATTGTTTTTTGAACCTTAAGCAATTAATTTTGGTACATTGCACATTTTTATTTCTTAATATTGATGTTCAAAATCGTTAAATTCAAACAATAATAACATACAGCAATGTCAGTTGCCTTCCTTTGCAATATTTAGACATTTGAAAAGGAGATTACAAAGAATCAGGAATTCGGAAAGGAAAATGTTATAAGGCAGCATAACTTTACGATAGTATTGCTTTACATAGTTGTTTAAGTGCAATTTATATATCACCTCTTATTAATTTTTTGTAAAACAACCTTTATTTTTGCTGCTTTAATATTAATCGGAAATTCCAAAGACATATATGAGCATTTTTTTAATTTTTTATAAACGAAATAATTTTACTATCAAAACATTAACAAAATTATTTTCATGAATTAGCCACAATATTATGAAGTTTCATTTTATCTTATGTTTTTTTATAAATTACTTCTTATAGAAGCTGATAATTTTAAAAATAATAAGAGCTGTCATAAAGATATTAACCTTTTTGACAGCTCCTTTAAATTTCCACTTTTTAAAACCTATTCACAGTCACTTTCTATATTATCCAGTTCTGCTTTAGAACCTTTATAGTTATCGCCGTAATAACATTCTACAACTTTGATTTTACCGATAATATGCTTGTTAAACTCATCAAGTTCCTCTGCCGGAACCCATAATTCTTTATGTATAAACGCTCCCACAGTCTTAACTTCAAATTTTGATATGTACTCATCATCTATTTCAAACTCTGTCACAAAACCGGCATAATAGGGTGCACTTCTTGCATTCCACTCCCTTGCTATTTGACAAGCATACTCTTTGTTCAGTACAGGATAAAATATAGGTTGTTCCGGGAGTCTTGGCGGAAATTGGGTCATCCCTGACTGTTTAATCAATTCAAGCTCACGTACTCCAACGGGTCTGTATAACTTCATTGACGAAACTCCTCTCCATTTATAAGCACAAATTATTGATTTAACTTTTTTCTTATTCTTCTATTTTAATTGAACTTGCACCTACATTCAACATTTTACGCATGTTATTTACTTCTATTCTTTACTGCTTAGATTTGAACTAATATTATATTTCCTTTTTCAAATACGCCATAGTAATTAAGTCCAATTCCTATACAAATTATCGTAAATTATAAAAGAAGGAAGTGTCACTCATTGCTTCGTATTAATTTGCCAACACTTCCTATGTTTTATAAATATAATATACATATATAACAATGTACCCCAATATATAACATGGACATGACCGAAAATGCATACAAAATGTAATTTATTTTCCTTTAATTCTTTAGGAATTCAGAGATAAGGCAATTTTTATGCTGCTTCAAAAACTTTATAGATTATATGAAATGGTCACAGCAATTAAGCCTTACAAACTTTCACCTTTGCTACCCTTTTTTCGTCTACCTTATCAATTTTAAATACCAGACCGTTAAATTCAATGCTTGGTTTATCGTTTTCTTCCGGTATTCTTCCCAATTGACCAATAAGGAATCCGCTTAATGTATCATAATCGTCGGTAGGAAGATCCACCTCTAAATAATCCCTAACAGTATCCAAACTGGTGGTACCGTTTATGATAAATGTGTTTTCGTCTATTTTTTCTATTTCTTTCTCAACTTCATCATCTTCGTCAAATATATTTCCAACTATTTCTTCAAGTAAATCTTCCAGAGTAACAATTCCCGCTGTTCCTCCGTACTCATCAATAATAACAGCCATATGAATCCTTTGTCTCTGAAGTTCCTTAAAAAGTTCATCTGTTCTTTTTGATGTAGGAACATAATAGGGTTTTCTTATAAGATTTCTCAAATCAAAATTATCTCTGTCGCCACCTTCAGCTATATATTTAATCAAATACTTTGAATGCATAATACCTATTATATTGTCAATAGTATCTTCATAAACCGGAATTCTTGAATATTTCTCCGTATTTATAAGTTCTATTACTTCATCTAAAGTTGCATCGACCGGTAAAGCTGAAATTTCAGTCCTATGCGTCATTATTTCTGAAACCACTTTATTGTTAAATTCAAATATATTATTAATCATTTCTTTTTCTGTTTCATCGATGGCACCTTTTTCTTCTCCGACATCTACCATCATTCGAATTTCTTCTTCAGTAACATTATCTTCTTCCTTGTTCGGATCGATACCAAATATTCTTACAATAGTGTTGGTGGAAAATGTTAGAAACTTTACAAAAGGCGATGTTACTGATGACAAAAAGTTTAATGGAGATGCAACCAGCATAGCAATAGACTCTGCTTTCTTCATTGCCACTCTCTTAGGTACCAATTCACCAAATACGAGAGAAAAATACGATAGCACTATTGTAATTAATATCACAGAAACATTTTTAAGTATTGAGTCAGGAATAGGAACTCCTGTAAGTTTTATTAAATCTACTAATCTTTCGGAAAAATTATCCGCTGCAAAAGCACTGGCAAAAAAACCTGCAAGAGTTATTCCTATCTGTATTGTTGCCAGAAATTTGCTGGGTTCATCCACAAGTTTCTTAAGTAAAACCGCTCTTTTGTTACCTTCCTCGGCCATCAATTTTAGTTTGGTATCATTCATTGAAATTAGCGCAATCTCAGAAGCAGCAAAAAAAGCATTCAGCACTATGAGTATTATTAAAACAAGCAGTTCGGTAAACAATATTTTCATCCTCCAGATAATTAGTTAAAAATAAATAAAAAAAGGCACAATATAACCATATCCCATGATTCACGGCCTTCTGTAAAAAGGAGTTTTTATCCGACTTTTTGTTTTTAATAAACCGCATAGTGCCTTACTACTTCGTATATGCCCCGGAATATCATCCATTCCTCGATCACCCCTACATTAACTTAATATTATGTTATTATATCATAATATATTACATATCATCAGGCCTTGTCAAGAATTCCAAACAAGTTATAAAATCCTTTATTATCCTTTATGTCATTTTTTCTTTTATTACCTTAATTAAACAGTTTATATTTTTATATCCTATTTCCCTTATCAAGAATTCTTTATTTTGTCCTAAATTAAATTAATAATATTACATTAATGTTGTAAATCACAATGCATTAGCTCCTAATTCTTTAGACTTTTCAATATGAACATTGTCCATGAATTGCATTAAATCTATTACAGTTCTGCA
>ENA-OWOZ01002333-OWOZ01002333.1-bioreactor-metagenome-genome-assembly--contig:-NODE-2333-length-14497-cov-4.009709_pt1 | contig 14497 bp, 14 predicted proteins | sample MGYA00238140_ERZ651804 | MGnify/ENA primary metagenome ERZ651804 (study PRJEB26910, sample SAMN07631232) | bioreactor metagenome | isolation source: Switchgrass digestor | place: USA: Dartmouth... | reverse complement strand
TTATTTCACCTTAATGAATCTACAGTGACACGTTCAATGACCCCAAAATTAACCTGTTACCATAATGCTGACACCCAGTATAGCCCCAGAGACGTCATGCCGCCCCAAGATATTAGCTTACGAGCCGTCATGCTGACCTTAAAGCTAAACCTAAAAGCCGTAATGCCGTCCTGAAAGCTAGACCCGAAAGTAATAATGCCGACCAGAAATATTAACCCTAAAGAAATAATTGGAGGATATTTTATGGCAAAAGATAAAATCGTTATTAAAGGTGCCCGGGTTCATAATTTAAAAAATATTGACGTTGAAATACCCAGGGATAAATTTATAGTCATTACAGGGCTAAGTGGTTCGGGAAAGTCCTCTTTAGCCTTTGATACAATATATGCCGAAGGGCAGAGAAGGTATGTGGAATCTTTGTCTGCCTATGCGCGCCAGTTTTTGGGGCAAATGGACAAGCCGGACGTAGATTTTATTGAAGGGTTGTCTCCGGCTATTTCCATTGATCAGAAAACTACTAACCGTAACCCCCGTTCTACGGTGGGGACGGTTACGGAGATATATGACTACTTAAGGCTTCTCTATGCCCGTATCGGCATTCCTTACTGCCCTAATTGTGGAAAAATAATTTCCCAACAAACAGTACAGCAAGTAGTTGACCAGTTAATGACCTATCCGGAACGAACTAGATTACAGATTTTAGCTCCTATTGTCCGAGGACGAAAAGGTGAACATAAAAAAATTTTTGAGGATTTAAGAAAAAGCGGTTATGTGCGGATACGAGTTGATGGGGAAGTAAGGGAAGTAACTGAGGAAATAAATCTGGATAAGAATAAAAAACACACCATTGAAGTGGTTGTAGACCGGGTGATTATCAAAGAAGGGGCGGAAAGCCGCCTGGCCGATTCAATAGAAACTGCTTTTAATCTGGCTGGAGGAATTGTTTATGTGGATATCATTGAAGGGGAAACTTTGGTTTTCAGCCAGAATTTTGCTTGCGTAGACTGTGGCTTTAGTTTTGCCGAGTTAACTCCCCGGATGTTTTCTTTTAACAGTCCCTATGGTGCCTGTCCGGAGTGTGACGGACTGGGGGCTAAAATGGAAATAGATCCGGATTTAGTTATACCCGATAAAGAATTGAGTTTAGCTCAAGGAGCAATAGCCGTTTGGAGGAATACCAACAATTATTATATGCAGTTTCTGGAGGCGTTGGCTGATCACTACGGTTTTGACATGAATACGCCTGTTAATAAATTAAAACCGGAACATTTAAAGATTATTCTATATGGTTCCGGAACGGAGAAAATCAGATTTAGGTATGTTAATATCTTTCAACAAGTGCGAGTTTACAATACCACCTTTGAAGGTGTTATTCCACATTTAGAAAGGAAATTGCATGAAAGTCAGTCTGATCCGGAGTATTCACAGAATGATCTAGGACAGTTTATAACTAATAAACCATGTCCTAAATGTAAAGGTGCACGGTTAAAGCCAGAGGCCTTGGCCGTTAAGATCGGCGGTAAAAATATTAAAGAAATTACGGATATGCCCGTTGCTGAGGCCAAAAAGTTCTTTGATAATTTGCAGCTCACTGAACAGCAAACATTGATCGCACGCCAGGTTTTAAAAGAAATCAAAGAACGGTTAAACTTTTTGGTGAATGTAGGTTTAGATTATTTAACTTTAAGTCGATCAGCCGGGACTCTTTCCGGTGGTGAAGCCCAACGAATCAGACTGGCCACGCAAATTGGTTCCGGATTAGTAGGTGTACTGTATATACTGGATGAACCCAGTATCGGCTTGCACCAAAGGGATAATGCACGTCTGATTAAAACTTTGGAGCATTTACGGGATATCGGCAATACTTTAATAGTTGTAGAACATGATGAGGATACCATGTTGGCGGCAGACCACATTATTGATATTGGTCCCGGTGCCGGTGTACACGGTGGGGAAATAGTTGCCCAGGGGACAGTGGAAGAAATAAAAAAGGTGGAAAACTCCATAACAGGCCAGTATCTGGCCGGAATAAAGAAGATACCTGTTCCTGAAGTCAGACGCCAGCCTAATGGTAAATGGATTGAAATTGAAGGTGCAGCGGAAAATAACCTTAAAAACATAGATGTAAAAATTCCCTTAGGTGTTTTTACCTGTGTTACCGGTGTATCCGGTTCAGGAAAAAGCACCTTAGTTAATGAAATTTTACAAAAAGCTTTAGTAAAAAAACTGTATGCACAGGCAAAGGTAAGGCCGGGAAAGCATAAAGCCATTAAAGGTATTTCTCATCTGGATAAAGTAATCAATATTGACCAAGCACCTATCGGGCGGACCCCCCGCTCTAACCCGGCCACTTATACCTCTGTTTTTGATAGTATCAGAGAAGTATTTGCTCAGACCCCTGAGGCCAGAATGCGGGGTTATAAACCGGGGCGGTTTAGTTTTAACGTTAAAGGTGGGCGCTGTGAAGCCTGTAAGGGTGACGGAATCATAAAAATTGAAATGCATTTTCTACCGGATGTTTACGTACCTTGTGAGGTATGTAAAGGACGGCGTTATAACCGGGAGACTTTAGAAATTAGGTACAAGGGTAAAAACATAGCTGATATCTTAGATATGACCGTAGACCAGGCTGCGGAATTCTTCCAGAATATCCCTAAAATCTATCGGAAGTTAAAAACTCTGCAAGATGTAGGTTTAGGTTACATCCGCTTAGGTCAACCGGCTACTACTCTTTCCGGTGGTGAGGCTCAAAGAGTGAAATTAGCCACGGAGTTATCCAGGAGAAGTAACGGAAAAACCCTTTATATTCTGGACGAGCCTACTACCGGTTTGCATATTGCGGATATTCATAAATTATTAGGAGTTTTAAATCGTTTAGTAGACGCCGGAGATTCGGTGCTGGTAATTGAACATAATTTGGATGTGATTAAATCCGCCGACTATATTATTGATTTAGGCCCTGAAGGCGGGGATAAAGGTGGATTGATTGTTGCCACCGGCACTCCCGAAGAAGTAGCCCAAGTAGAAAAGTCTTATACGGGGCAGTATTTGAAAAAGTATCTTTTAGGTTAAAATATCAGGTCAGCATTACGGCTTTCAGGTTAGTCTGCATGTCAGCATTATGGCTCTGGGGCTATACTGTTTGACGGCATTACGTCTTTTGGGCCAATCTGCATGACGGCATTATGACTTATGGGCTAAGATATTAGGTCAGCATCTGCTTTTGGGATATAATGCATGATGCATCCGATGCATGTTATTCTTATATGATGTAGTTTTTATAATCCTATATTCAAATGCTGACCTGAAGGTTGACCCGAAAGCCATAATGCCGACCCAAAAAATTAACCCGTAAGCCAAAGAGGTGATTCCATGACTTTACTGGAAAAAGTGCAAGCTTTACCTAACAGTCCTGGTGTTTATATTATGAAAAACAGCCAGGGCAAGGTTATTTATGTAGGTAAAGCCGTTTCCTTAAAGAATCGGGTTAAATCATATTTTCAGACAAAGCGATTTGATTCCGCCAAAACCAGGGCTTTAGTTAAAAATATAGCGGATTTGGAGTATATCCTAACGGATAACGAGCTGGAAGCTTTAATTCTGGAATGTAATCTTATTAAAAAACACCGTCCCAAATACAATATTAGTTTAAAAGATGATAAAACATATCCTTATTTAAAAATCACCGCCGAGGATTATCCCCGTGTGCTGGTAACCCGTAAAGTTTATAAGGATGGAGCAAGGTATTTTGGGCCTTATACCAGTGCTACAACTTTACGGGAGACCTTAGAGTTACTGAAAAAGCTTTTTCCTTTTCGAAGTTGCAACCAAAAAAGCTTTACCAATGAAAGGCCATGTCTTAACTTTCATATAAACAGGTGTTTGGCTCCCTGTAAAGGAAAAATAAGTAAAGAAGAGTACCAGGAAATTATTCGACAGGTTATTCTCTTTTTGGAAGGCAAGCAAGAAGATATAATTATAAAGCTGGAAAAGGATATGGAAAAGGCTGCCGCCAACTTGGAGTTTGAGCGGGCAGCCCAGTTAAGGGACCAAATTAACGGCATTAAGCAGATAATAGAGAAACAAAAAATCGTTTCGGATATTCATGTGGAGCAAGACGTTATTGCCATGGCCAGAGGGTTTAATGAAGTTTGTGTACAAGTTTTTTTTATTCGGGGAGGAAAATTGATAGGAAGGGAGAACTATTTCCTAAGTGGGACTGATGAAAGTGAGCGCGGAGAAATCCTTAACTCTTTTTTAAAGCAATACTACATGGAACAGGACTTTGTACCTAAGGAAATTCTTGTAGAAACGGAAATTTCTGAAGCAAAGGTTTTAGAGGAATGGCTTTCCCAGAAGAAAGGAAGTAGGGTTTATATTAAAGTACCCAAGCGGGGAGAACGAAAAGAATTAGTTGACCTGGTAGGAAAAAATGCCTTGGAAGCTTTACAAAAGGCAGAACTGGAAAAGCAGCAAAAGAAGGCAATGACAGAAGATGCAGTGATGGAATTGCAAAAAGAATTAGGCCTTCCTAAACCACCCTTGCGCATCGAATGTTTTGACATTTCCAATACTCAAGGCAAGGAAAGTGTGGCTTCCATGGTTGTTTTTGAAGGCGGGAAACCTAAAAAAGACCAGTACCGTCGTTTCAAGATTAAAACTGTGGAAGGACCTAATGACTTTGCCAGCATGTATGAGGTTATCTCCCGTAGATTTAGAAATGCCCGGGAAGAAAAACAAGAAGCGGGGAAAGAAGGAAAATTTTCTAAGCTTCCGGATTTGGTGATTGTTGATGGAGGCAAAGGTCAGTTAAGTGCAGCACGCAAAGCCATGACTGAACAGGGGTATGCTTATATCCCTACTTATGGGTTAGCCGAAAAAGAAGAATTGTTATTTGCCGAAGGAAAAGAAGACCCCATTATTTTACCTCGTGATTCAAAATCTTTGTATCTTTTAATGCGGGTCAGAGACGAAGCCCACAGGTTTGCCATTACCTATCACCGAAGTTTACGGGGAAAAAGGAATTTAGCTTCTATTTTGGATGATATTCCCGGGGTGGGCGAGAAACGCAGGCAAAATTTATTAAAACATTTTGGTTCTTTTAAGAAAATTTTTGAAGCAAGCATAGAAGAATTGGCACAAGTTAAGGGAGTTAATCAAAAGGTGGCTGAGACTATATACGAGTACCTGCATACACATCAAGACCTATTAGCCCGTATGAAGAGTGAGAAAGTCCAATAAAGCCTAAATACCGGAAAAAGCTACTAAAGACTGACTATTTAAATAGAAGGGGGGAAGTTAATGGAGATTAAGGGTTGGGTTGTTCGCTGGGTTTTAAATGGGGTTGCTTTACTGTTAACGGCGGGTATTATCGGAGGAATTGAAGTTCATGGATTTTTAGCTGCACTTTTTGCCGCCCTTGTTTTAGGAATAGTAAATGCAATTGTCAGACCGATAATTATTCTTCTTACACTGCCTATTAACCTTATAACACTAGGTTTATTTACTTTAGTAGTAAATGGATTTATGCTGAAGATAACAAGTATAGTGGTTAACGGCTTTGATGTTCATGGTTTTTGGGCAGCCACCATCGGTGCAATACTCCTTTCTATTTTTAGTTCAATATTAAATGCTTTGGTGATAGACTAAAAGTATGAAATACAGGGTGATAATATGAATTACAAATTAGTAGCCATAGACTTAGATGATACTTTATTAAGAACTGATTTAACAATTTCCGAACGGACGAAACAAGCTATTAAAGCAAGTATGGCGCAAGGTACTTTAGTAACTTTTGCTACTGGCAGAATGTACCGAGCAGCATTGCCTTATGCTTTAGATTTGGGCTTGGATTTACCGCTTATTACATACCAAGGTGCTTTGGTTAAATATGTAGATGGCCGTGAAGTCTACCACCGACCGGTAGCTAAAGATATTGCCAAAGAAATAATTAACCTTGTTAAACCTACAGGCATTCACATTAATGTTTATTATGATGATCAATTGTATATGGAAGAAGCCACTGACTGGGGTAAAAAATATGCCAATACAGTTAGGGTGCCTATTAATTTATTGCCTTTACCGGAAGGAATAAAAGAAGATCTTACTAAAATTTTATTAATAGGTGATAGCGAAAAACTGGATGAGATACAAACTGTACTAGCCGAACGGTTTCAAGATAATATAAATTTGACCAAATCCCAAAGCTGCTTTTTGGAGATTTCTCATCCTCAGGCTACTAAAGGTAATGCTTTAAAAGGATTGGTAGAATCACTGGATTTACATCCTGAACAAGTCATTGCCATTGGCGATAACCTAAATGATTTAGATATGCTGGAATATGCCGGTTGTGGTGTGGCTATTGGTAATGCTGTAGAGGAAGTAAAAAGAATTGCGGATATGGTTACTAAAAATAATGATGATGATGGTGTTGCTGAAGTAATTGAAAAGTTAATTTTGGGTCAATAACATTTTCTTTACAGAGGCAACAAAAAATTACAATTTTGATAAAATAATGGATTTTTTAAAAATGCAGGAAGGAATAATGATTTTCCTGTCGAATTAAAAATAAAACATAAGGTGGAAATGATGGAGGCATTTGTCTAATGAGGGAAAATTCTGTAGCTGAATTACAAAAAGAGATGGAAAAGGTTAGAGGTCGGCTTTATGCACTAGTTAACGGTGATGTTGACCTTTTGTTAGATAGTGAAACATATAAGGTTAGTAGTGAGCTGGATAGATTAATTGTTACAATTATGAAAAAACAAATGCAAATTAAACAAGAATTATCCGAGAATCCCTAGCTGTAAATGCTGGGGATTTTTTTGGTTTATTAATAGGTCGTTTCGCGGGTAGACATTGCATTAGGAAGTGGTAATCTGCAGAAAATAACGTAAAACTGCTTTGCGAAGAAGGATGTTTCAAGATGCAATTTTACGGAGATTATCATATACATACCCTCTATAGTGACGGTAGAGCTACCGTACGGGAAATGATAGAGGCCGCTCACCTTAAGGGATTATCTCTAGTGGGATTAGCGGATCACGGTCCCAGAAATATTGGTACCGGAATCAAAAATAGTCAGGTATATCTAGAAATTAAAGAAGAAGTTAAAATAATAAATAAGGAATATATTGATTTAGATATCAAGGTAGGTGCAGAAGCTAATATAATCGGATTGCAAGGAGAACTGGATGTTTCCGAGGATGTTATCAAAAAGCTGGATTACTTGCTGGTAGGACTGCATCCTTATGTGTTGCCCCAAAATTTTAATTCTGCCTGGAAATATGTTTTAGGTAATCAATTAGGGAAATTAAATAAAGGACAAAGGGAAAAAGTAAAGAATATTAACACCAAGACCTTAATAGAAAGTATTAATAAACATAAAGTTTTGGCCATTACCCATCCAGGACTGAAAATGAGTGTTGATTATAAAGAACTGGCTCTGGCCTGTGTTAAAACAAATACAGCTCTGGAAATTAATACTGGTCATAAATGGCCTAGCTTAAAGGATGTGTTGACCATTGCTTCTACAGGGGTTAATTTTATAGTTAACAGTGATGCCCACTTTCCGGAAACTGTGGGTGAGCTGGATTATGGTGCTTATGTGCTCAAAAAAGCAAATGTTCCTCCGGAGAGGATTCTAAATGCAGTAAAAGATTAACCACGGTCTATGAGTAGGCGAGTCAAATACTTATGGGACACTCAAGATGTCAGTGGGCGTGTGGGCGAGATGTGAACGTGCCATTGCGAGCCCCGAAGGGGCGAAGCAATCCCCTTCTTAATCTTAACCTCAGCCTCAATCATACGACCGAAGGGAGTCTTAACCTTAACCTTCGCCGTAAGGCGAATAATTAGTGTTTATCCGTGTTAATCCGTGGTTAATAATACTAGCCACTAAAAACTAGCCACAAGCCACTAACAGATTGGGGTTGTTATCATGTCTGAAATTAATATCTTGATAATTACGGGGCTTTCCGGTGCAGGTAAAACTCAGGCCGTAAGAAGTTTAGAAGATTTGGGATTTTTCTGTGTTGATAATTTACCTCCCGCTTTAATCCCTAAATTTGCTGAACTATGTTCTCAATCAGAGGGCAAAGTTAACAAAATAGCTTTAGTAATTGATATTCGGGGAGGGGAGTTTTTTAATGACCTCTTTCAGGCCTTAGAAGATTTAAAGGCTATGGGGGTTTATTATGAAATCTTATTTTTAGAGGCTTCCGACGAGGTGTTAGTTAAAAGATTTAAGGAAACTAGGAGGAGACACCCTTTAACACCACAAGGCAGTGTAATTGACGGAATTAGCCTGGAACGTAAAAGGTTAAGAGAATTAAGGGGACGAGCCGATATTATTTTTGATACATCAGGACTGACTCCCCACCAATTAAAAGAAGAAATATTAAATATTTGGGGTAAGGATAACCGAAAAAAGGGCCTGTCTATTACTATAATGTCTTTTGGGTATAAATACGGTATTCCTTTAGATACGGATTTATTAATGGATGTTCGTTTTTTGCCTAATCCTTATTATGTTCCTGAGTTAAAGCTTTTAACAGGCAGTGACCCGGAAGTGCAGGAATATGTGTTTAAATCACCTGCCTGTAGAGAATTCCTGACCAAATACTTTGATCTACTAAAATTTTTGATTCCTAATTATATTAGGGAAGGTAAAGCTCATTTAGTTATTGCTATTGGTTGTACGGGAGGGCGTCATCGTTCGGTGGCTCTGGCTAACCGGTTAGGTCAGCTTCTTCAAGAAGAGGATTATCAGGTAACAGTTAAACATCGTGATATTAATAAACAAGGGGTTAATGAATAATGGGTTTTCTAAAGATGTTTTATCCCGGTCTGGGGATAAAGAGATGGTTAATTCTGGCTGTTATTGGCTTAGTTTTGGTGAGTGTAGGCGCCTCGATTATGGGTAATACTTCTGTTTTAGGGCATATGGAAGCAAATATTATGTCTTTTATCATAAATCTTTTTGGTTCCAATTGGTTTTTAGGCGGTGCGGTTGTTTTTATTTTAGGAATTTTATTATTAGTTGTGGGCTTTAAGCAACTTATCGGTTCTTTTATTAATGCGGTTTTTCCTGAATTTGCCCGAAGCCAGGTGCGTCCTGTTTATCAGGAGTTTATTTTAAGCCGGGGTCCGCGGATTGTTGTTTTAGGTGGAGGAACAGGTCTTTCCGTACTTTTACGGGGATTAAAAGAATATACTAACAACATTACCGCGATTGTTTCCGTTGCTGATGACGGGGGCAGTTCAGGTAGGCTTAGGGATCAGTTAGGTATTTTGCCACCGGGGGATGTGCGTAATTGCATAGTTGCCTTAGCGGATAAAGAGGCTTTAATGGAAAAACTCTTTAATTATCGTTTTCATCAGGGTGAGGAACTGGCAGGACATAATCTGGGAAATCTTTTTTTAGCGGCTATGTGGGATATGTATGGTAATTTTGAAGAGGCCATAGGTAAAATGAGTAAAGTATTAGCTATTCGGGGGAAGGTTATTCCCGCCACTTTAGAAAATGTTATTCTGAAAGCGGAGCTCAGTGATGGTAGTATAGTAACAGGTGAAAGTAACATTTCTAAGACTTCTTTGCCGATTAAAAGGGTTAGTATTGATCCTGAACAAGCGGAGCCCTTAGCAGAAGCCCTAGATGCCCTTCAAGAGGCAGATGCCATTATTTTAGGACCAGGTAGTTTATATACAAGTATCATTCCCAATTTGTTGATTTCTAAAATTACTGAAGCCATTAAAACCAGTCCTGCCTTAAAAATATATGTTTGTAATATTATGACTCAGCCCGGGGAAACTGACGGTTATACGGCAGCGGATCACTTGCAAAGTATTTATGAACATTCCAGTCCAGGTTTAGTAGATTATATCTTAGTTAATGAGCAGCCAATTCTTAACCAGGATATAATTCAAAAATATGCTGCTGAAGGTGCCCAAAGGGTAGTAGTTGACGGAGAACGGCTAAGGAAAATGGGAGTAAAGATATTAAGTAAGAGCCTTTTAGAAGAAAAGGAATTGGTTCGCCATAATTCCCAGAAGTTAGCGCAAAGTATTATTGAATTAATAATAAAACAGAAGACTGGTTTTAAAAGATATAATTTTATAGACCGTTTTATTTTATTAGAAAAATATAAAGGTAAGGAACGAGGGAACTAAAATGTCATTTTCCACAAAAACAAAAAATGAGCTGGCGCGTATATTTCCCATGCAACGATGTTGCCAGCTTGCGGAGTTAGCCGGCCTAGTTCGGGTGGACGGTACAATTTTGATAAACCCAAATAACCAAATCGGTTTACAACTGACTACAGGTAATCCTGCCATTGCCCGTAAAGGGCTAAAGCTGGCTAAACTACTCTTTGATTTACAAACAGAGTTAAGGATCCAGCAAAAGAACAGACTCAAAAAAAATAACCTTTATATAGTCAGAATTGCTCCTCCAAATAATGTCCGAGAGATTCTAAAGGTTTTAGGTATCACCAGGGAAGGGGTTTTTATCAATCCGGGGATTGCTCCCCACCTTATTCAGAAACGGTGCTGTCAACGGAGTTACTTACGGGGGGTTTTCTTGGGAGCCGGTTCTTTAAATGACCCTCAGAATAATTATCATTTGGAGATTAGCATTAACTCCTTGGAATACGCTCAGGCCTTGGTATCTTTGATAAGTTTATTTGATTTGCAAGCCAAGATAAGTACGCGCAAAAATAATTTTGTTGTGTATTTAAAGGAAAGTGAACAAATAGTTACTTTTTTAAATATTATTGAAGCCCATTCTGCTTTATTACATTTTGAAGATGTAAGAATAAAAAAGGATATGCGAAATCAGATTAACCGTTTGGTTAATTGTGAGACAGCTAACTTAAATAAGACGATAAATGCTTCTTTCCGACAAATAGAAAATATTCGATTTATAGCCGATACTTTAGGGTTGGAAAAACTGCCGGCAAATCTTAAAGAGGTAGCCGAATTAAGACTGGCTCATCCGGATATAAGTTTAAAAGAACTGGGGGAAATGCTGAATCCTAAATTAGGAAAGTCCGGGATTAATCACCGTATGCGCAAACTGGAAGAGTTGGCGGAAAAACTTAGAAAAGAAAAATTTAAATTTTAAGGGCTTATGAAGGAGTTTTCTTAAAGGCGTAGAAATCTATAACATCTAATTCAGAGGAGGTGGGGAGTATGGCTCATAGAATTACAGATGAGTGTCTGGCTTGTGGAACATGTATAGATGAATGCCCAGAGGGTGCTATTAGTGAAGGTGATATCTACGTAATTGACCCAGAACTTTGCATAGACTGTGGTTCTTGTGCTGAAGTTTGTCCCACAGGGGCAATAGTAGAAGAATAATAAAAGTAGCCCGTTTAGTTAACTTTCGTTTAGTTAACTAGACGGGCTACTTTTTTCAAGGACAAAGGGAATGATTAAGGTTAAGTCACTGGATTTTTAAGATAAATTACGGTAATAGGGACGAAGGGTTTAAGAATAAACTTAAATACCAGGAGGAATTAAAGGAAATTTAACGAATTTTAAAAACATAAGCAAAACTTATGGATAAGTTTAGGGGGCAAATAGGATGAAGTTAGGGTATCACTTAAATATAACCCAGACCCAAAAATTAATAATGACTCCTGAACTTCGGCAGGCAATTAATATATTACAATTAACTACTTTAGAATTAAATAATTTTATCGAAAAACAACTTTTAGAAAATCCTTTATTAGATACTTCCGATGAAATTCAACAGACTATCAGTGAAGTCTCGGAAGAGGGGGAAAAATTTGATATTGATTGGCAGGAATACTTTGCAGACGGCAGTGATTTAGGATATAGCCAACAAAGGGAAATAAAAGAGTTTTTTCCTTTTGAAAATGTTTTTATTAAATCTACCAGTTTAGAGGAGTATTTAGAGGAACAATTACGATTTCAAAAATTATCGCCAGAGGAACTGGCTTTGGCCCAATTCATAATTGGAAATTTGGATAGCCGTGGTTACTTTACGCTAAATATTCAGGAAGTAGCTTTAGATTTAGGAGTAAGTCCGGAAAAATTTACAAAGATTCTTAAAATAGTCCAGAACTTGGAGCCAGACGGAGTTGCCTCCACCTGTTTAGAGGAATGTTTAATTATTCAATTAAGAAAGAAAAATCAACTTACTCCTCTGTTAGAAAATCTTATTAAAAATTATCTGAAGGATATCGGTCAAGGTAAACTTACCAAAGTAGCCGACCGCTTAGCTATTCCTGTTCAAAAATTACAAGAACAGGTTGATTTTCTAAAAACACTAAATCCTAAGCCCGCTGCAGGTTTTGGTTCCAATCAAGATACTCGTTTTATCACCCCTGATATAATAATTGAAAAAATAGAAAATGAGTACATTGTCCTGGTCAATGATGTTAGTACACCCAGATTAATGATAAACAGTCTTTATAAAGAAATGATTAATAACCCCCAAGCGGATAAAGGCACCCGAAATTTTATTGAAAAAAAATTGCACGGAGCTATTTGGCTGATAAAAAGTATAGAACAAAGACGGATTACTTTGTATAAAATAGCCAATGTGTTAGTGGATTTACAACGAGGATTTTTAGACAAAGGAAGGCAGTATTTAGTTCCTTTAAACCTCAAGGATGTTGCTGAACGGTTGGATATTCATGAATCTACCGTTAGCCGTGCTATTGCCAATAAATATGTACAAACTCCCCGTGGCTTATATCCCCTGAAATTTTTCTTCTCCAGTGGAGTTAATAATGTTACCGGAAAGAAAATTTCCGCGGAAGCAATTAAGAAAAATATTGAAGACCTTATTGCTACGGAAGACCCTAAAAAGCCTTTTTCTGATCAAAAAATCTGTCAGTTATTACAACAAAAAGGGATTAAGATAGCCAGAAGGACTGTCGGTAAATACAGGGAAGAATTAGGCATCCCGGCTGCCGTCCAGCGGCGAAGGTATTGATAACTCAGCTTCAGAATAGACTAATGAATTTAAAACTTGAAATATAATATAAAAATGTCGATAAAAACCGGTAATACCGGTTTTTATTTATTTTGTCGTAAAATGTAATTTGATTTGTTGACTATTGGAAAACTTTGGAGTAAAATAAAATAATAATTCACAGCAAAAATTTTTAAGAAAATAGCTTTGTTTTTTTATTTTTTAGGGGGGATGTAATATCTGCAGTGTGTTTTTTTAACCTTGGTAAACACCAGGTTAAAGAGAAATTTCAATTTTAAGCAAATAAAAGAAATAATGATTTTTCAAAGTTGACTGTTAAATTAAGAGGTGTTTTTATTTGTGAAGGGAGTGTTTATTAATAACTGATTTTGAGTTTTTGTATAAGATTTATGAAGAAAAAAGAAAAATCAAAGAATTGGCTAAATTAAAGGGAAACTTACAAGATAAAGAAGTTTTAGAGAAAACCAGAAAAATAGAAAAAATGATTTTAGATTATCTTAATTCAAAGCAAACTAGGGAAAATTGTAAGTAGGTCTTGAGGAGGATATAAAGAAATGGAAACACTCACTGGTAACGAACTTGATGAAATTTTAAAAGAATTAGAAAAAGTGTCTGATGAGATTAAAAATACTGATAATGGTGAAGAAAAATGAGCAGTAACCGAGAAAATTTGGTTATGCTTACCGAGGAAGAACGGAGGTATCTCTATCAATATTTTAAATCCAAAGATATTTCCTGTGTCAAAAAGAAAAAAGTTACAGAGAGAGTGTTGGATATGGTAAAGCAAAACTTAAAGCAATTAAACATAAAAGGGGTAGGAAGATGGATGTAAAGTATCTAAATCCAATTTTCGCAGCAATCAAAGATGTTATCACTCAAGTATTGGGAAGTCAACCTCACTTTGAAAAACCAAGCCTGAAAAAATCACCTTTTACCTCTGATGAACTATTAGTAATCATCGGAATTACCGGAGAAATGAAGGGAAAGACAATCATTAATTTAAATAAAGAGAGTTGTGTGCAAATTGCCTCCAGGATGATGGGGGGTATGAAAGTAGAATTTAATGAACTTTCTAAAAGTGCTATCGGTGAACTTTTTAATATGGTTATGGGCACGGCGGCCGGTTATTTCGAAAAACAGGGTCTTCAAATTAACATAACCAGCCCAACAATCTTAGAAGGTAAAAACATTATAATCAGTCAAAAAGAAAAGGTCATCGCTGTACCTATAATTTTAGAAAAAATCAAAATGGTCGTAAACATTTCTACGGAAGGCAAAGTAGCGTAGTATTTATGAAGGTTGTGGACCACTTTTAGAAAGATAAAACTATGGCTTAAATTAGTTTTTTGCTAAAAATGTTTATTATTGGAGGGTGTAAAATGCAATTTAATTTATTTAAACAGATCGCCGTCTATGTTGGCGTTCTTATTTTACTAGTGTGTTTAGGGCTAGGGTTTATCTACTATAATAACGCTGCGGATTCAACGATTACTGAAGCTGAGGAAACTTTGCAGTTGTTAGCTAAAGAAGGAG
>ENA-OWOZ01002330-OWOZ01002330.1-bioreactor-metagenome-genome-assembly--contig:-NODE-2330-length-14509-cov-3.837445_pt1 | contig 14509 bp, 11 predicted proteins | sample MGYA00238140_ERZ651804 | MGnify/ENA primary metagenome ERZ651804 (study PRJEB26910, sample SAMN07631232) | bioreactor metagenome | isolation source: Switchgrass digestor | place: USA: Dartmouth... | reverse complement strand
GAGTAGGCCACAATCATGGCCTTGCCCGTCAGCTCATACTGGCGGTTTTCCTCGTAGTGCCTGACGATGTCCTCGCACAACGCGGTGATGGTCTCTTCCGCGCCGAGAATGGACTCAATCCGCCCGAGCTCCCTTTTGCTCTTTTCGATGGCGTGGGCCTCGGCGTTTTGCGCCAAGACGTCGTACTCCTCGTCAATCATGCGCAGAACGTCTTCGTTGAGCTTTAAGTGGATCACGCGGCTTTCATAGTAGACGGGGCGGGTCGCGCCGTCTTCGACGGCCTGTGTCATATCGTAGATGTCGATATAGTCGCCGAAGACTTCGATTGTGGAGCGGTCCTTGCTGGAGATGGGCGTGCCCGTAAAGCCGATGTACGTGGCGTTGGGCAGGCTCTCGCGGATAATCAGGCCGAAGGACTTCCTGACACGCCCCGTTTCAGCGTCCACCTTCGCCTCCACGTACTGGCTCCGGTGGGCCTCGTCGGCCATGACGACGATGTTCCGGCGGCCGGACAGCACCTCGTCGGACTCCTCGAATTTCTGGGCCGTCGTAAAGATAATCCCGTTGGCCTGGCGCCCCGCGAGCAGTTCTTTTAAGTGTTTACGGCTTTCCGCCTGCACGGGAGTTTGCCGCAGGAAGCCGGCGCACTTGGCAAACTGGCTGAACAGCTGGTCGTCTAAGTCGTTGCGGTCCGTGATGACGACAATCGTCGGGGAGCTCATGGCCTCCTGCAGCAGGTGGGCGTAAAAGACCATGGACAGCGACTTGCCGCTGCCCTGCGTATGCCAGAAGACGCCGCCCCGGCCGTCCGTCTCCGCCGCCTTTTTGGTCGACTCGATGGCCTTGCGCACGGCGAAATACTGGTGATAGCCGGCCAAAATCTTGGCGTCGCCGGAAAAGCAGATGAAGTTTTTAATGATGTCCAGCAGCCGCGTTTTTTCGAACATCCCTTCAATCAGGGTGTCAAACTGGGCATATTTTGTGTTTTCGTAACTGCCGTCCTTCGTTTTCCACTCCATGAAGCGGTCTTCGCCCGCCGTGATGGTGCCTGCTTTTGAGATAGCGAGGTCGCTCATCACAAGCAAGGCGTTGTAGACGAACAGGGACGGGATTTCGTACATGTAGTTGCGCAGCTGGAGATAGGCCTCGGAGGCGTCCGTCTCCTCGCGGGAGGGGGATTTGAGCTCAAAGACGACGATAGGAAGGCCGTTCAGAAATACGATAACGTCCGGGCGCTTCGTGCTGTTTTCAACGATGGTCCATTGATTGGCCACGGTGAATGTGTTGTTTTCAGTATTCTGGTAATCAGCCAAATACACGAGGGAGGAGCTCTGTTCGCCGTCATGAAAAAAATTCACGGATACACCGTTCTGGAGGTAATCCATAAACTGCTTGTTCTTGTTGATGAGCGAGCCGCCCTCCATATTGCGCAGCTTGTAGACGGCTTCATTAAGGGCCGCTGCGGGCAGGGTGGGGTTGACCCGGCGCAGAGCGGGCAGGAGCTCGTCCAAAAATAGTGGCTCTGAATAGTCCCGCTCCAGCTCGGGCGCGTAGACATGGTTGTACCCTAACGTGTCGCGGAAGATTTCAATGACCGCGTTTTCGAAGCTGGCCTCGGTCATTCGGATTACCTCCTTGCGGGCTTTTTATCGTGAGGTTTGACGGTGTTTGGTTGTTAAGTGATATCTTTCAGGTCGGCAACGAACAACTCGCCTGACATCAGGCGAGGGATGAGGGTGTCTCTAATCTGACGTAGCCGCAGAATTTCAAGGTAATTCTGTTCAAATAGAGCGTAAATAGCAGCTACCTTATCACAGAAACAATCGATGATGTCATCGGGGGGGAGAACCACGGTAAATGAGAGCGTTTCACTCGGTATTGCTCGTTGTCGACTGCCTGTCGACCCAGTGATGTGAGATAATAGGAAATCAGTAAATGCTGGGCTGTCAATGACCGCGTAATAGAAGTCTTTATGAGCAGGGTCCTTGGCCCGATAAACTATGAATTCAGTTGAACATACTGGATAGCTGCTGATACAGTATGGCCTCCAGATACGTTTAGTGGCTGGATTGAGCTTGGAAATCAAGAAGCAGTCTTTATCTACGATATACTTATTGCTCTTAATTTCTGAAGCTGCTTCGAAAACAGGCAAGCGGTTCTCATCAAATGCAGGGATGCTATAATGCTCCATGATAACATCTGGGCAAGATTGAGGATTGAGTGTTTTCGTATTAATCTCTACAACCTCGCTAAGCGGAACTTCCTGCCAATCGCTTGGCATCTCTCCGCCGAACGGCTCGAAGTCCACGAACCACGACTTGAAAATGGCCTGCGCTATCTGCTCTAAACGCTGGTTTATCGCAGTGTTGATGGCAATTTTATCATCTAATATCCGAAAGAGACAACCAATTTGCTTTTGTTCATCCAGCGGTGGCAACATTAATTCTATATTCTCAATATCTGAGGGCTTTATGGATGGATACGTTGACACGCTTTGTTCAGCAATTGAATGGAGTTTATCTACTATGCTGGTTTGAGTTAGAAAATAATAAACGAAATCACTGTCAGCTACTTTTTTATCTACAGTTATAACGGCAAAACCAGTGGAAACCAGCATATTAGGTAGTTTGTTCTTTATTATTGCATAGTGCTTTTGGTTAGGTCGTACTGTTGAATAGATAATGTCATCAATATCAACTTTGCGCCGTGCCCTGCTTGGAAGTGCATCCTGTCCAATAACAATATGTTGGATATCATAAATCCTGTTTTCGGTTACGTTACCAGTATCCAAGTAATTAACGAAAGGCCAGTTTTCTGATAAAGAGTACGTTTTTTGATTGACTATACAAATATCACCTAACCGTACTAATTTCCAATCATTAAAGCTCATACCCAATCGCCCCCAGTTTTTTGCGGATTTCCTCTTCCAGCTCATGGGAGCGCTTAAACATCTCCGAAAGCTCGCTTGTCAGCCGCGTCATTTTCTCTTCGAAAGGCTCCCCGTCATCCTCCTGCTCCTCGATGCCGACGTAGCGCCCGGGCGTAAGGATATAGTCATTCTTGGCGATTTCCTCCGTTGTAGCCACGGCACAAAAGCCCTTAACTTCCTCCAGCGTTCCGTCGTTAAACGCCTTGAATGTGTTGGCAATCTTGGCGATGTCCTCATCTGTCATCTCCCTAAGGCGGCGGGTAACCATCGTGCCCATATTGCGGGCGTCAACAAACAGCGTCTTACCCTTTTGCTTCTTATTCCGGGTGATAAACCAGAGCGAAACAGGAATCTGCGTGGTGTAAAAGAGCTGCGTGGGCATCGCCACGATGCCTTCCACGAGGTCGTCTTCAATGATTTTGCGGCGAATATCGCCCTCACCGCCGCTCTGAGACGAAAGGGAGCCGTTGGCGAGAACTACCCCCATTTTTCCATTGGGGGCTAGGTGGTAAATCATGTGCTGGAGCCACGCAAAGTTGGCGTTACCTGCTGGCGGCAGGCCGTACTTCCAGCGCGGGTCGTCGTTTAGCGAGCCGTCGTTCCAGCCAGAAAGGTTAAATGGCGGGTTGGCGAGAATGTAGTCGGCTTTCAGCGTCGGATGCAGGTCGTTAAAGAACGTGTCGGCATGGTAGGGGCCCAGGTCGGCCTCAATGCCGTGGATGGCCAGGTTCATGACGGCCATTTTGCGGGTGGTGGGGTTGGAGTCCTGCCCGTATATGGAGAGGTTGCCGATGTTGCCGGAATGGCTCTCAACAAATTTGGAAGACTGGATGAACATGCCGCCGGAGCCGCAGCAGGGGTCGTAGACGCGCCCTTTAAACGGCTGCAAAACCTCCACCAGCGTCCGGACGACGCAGGACGGCGTGTAGAATTCGCCGGCCCGCTTGCCCTCCTGCTCGGCGAATTTGGCAAGGCAGTATTCATACGTGCGGCCGAGGATGTCTTTGTCCGTCCCGTGCTCGATCATCTGGATATTGGTGAAAAGGTCAACGACGTTGCCGAGGCGGCGCTTGTCCAGCTCGCTGCGGGCGTAGTTTTTCGGCAAAACGTCCTTCAGGCGCCTGTTTTCCTTTTCAATCGCCCGCATGGCCTCGTCAATGACCGCGCCGATTTCCTCCTTGTGGGCCGCTTCGGCAATGACGCGCCACCGCGCCTGCGGGGGGACGTAGAAGACGTTTTTCTCGAGATACGCGTCTTTATCTTCCACATCGTCGTCATCGGCCAGCAGTTCGTTGTAGCGCTCTTCGAACTTGTCCGAGATGTATTTCAGGAAAATGAGCCCGAGCACGACGTGCTTGTATTCCGCCGCGTCCATATTGCCGCGCAGAATGTCCGCCGCGGCCCATATCTGCTGTTCAAAACCGATCGACGCCGTGTTATTGCCGTTAGCCATTCAAATTTCCTCCAGTATGCTGTTTTTTCTCTAGGCAGGTTTTGCTGACGTTTGTCCATTATAACATAAAGCCAGATAAAACTGAATTTAAAGTGTCCTGTTCCTGTCGCAAAATTCTGAACTTACAACCGTCTCTCCCTGATGGAGCACCCCGAGAGGGTTTTACGGACAGATATACTTTCCTTATCACAGGCAAAAACGCGACCGGAAGGATTGCGGTGAGGAATTGAACCCTTTTAAGTACAGACCGCCGCCTGGTCATCCGTTTTGCACATTTTTACACATAATTAAAAGTGTATAGTGTAAAAGGAAAGGCTTCAAATCGCGCGATTTGAAGCCTTTGATACTAAAGTCGCTGTTTAGATGGGCTATTTCAGGCTGCCGTAGAACGCGACGGCGTTTTTCAGGTCGGTTTCATCAGGGTGGCCCTTTGAAATGCCGCCGATCAGTTTCATAAGCCCGTAGGTGTCGTATCCCTGGCATCCGAACTCGCCGAGGACCCTTGCTTTTTTCGCCTCGGCGATTTTGCGCGCCGCGTTGCAGTACATTCCCGCTTTCACGCCATACGTGTAAAGGAAAAACACGTCCTTGCCCTCCGGCAGCTTATCATTCATGATTTTGAGCATCTGCGGGTAGAACCTGCCAAACGCGATTCCCGACGCAAACCCGATCCGGTCAAATTCAGCCAGATTAAAGTCATGGTCCCTGACCCCGTCGATGACCGTGACGTCGTATTGTTCAGCAATCGCGTCGACCAGTTTCTTCGTGTTTTTGTGATGCATGGACACATAGACAATCGCTGTCTTCATAACCGTCTCCTCCGTGGCAGCAAGCTCCATTTTTTTACCCTGCAAGGCTTATTTTACAGGGCGCGTGGCGGAAAGTCACGGGGGAAATTGGCAAAGAAGCGGGCCGGAGCGCGCGGGGAACTTCAGACATCCTTGCTAGAAAAAACTGCAAAAATCTTTAATTTTTGGAGCAAATGTTATAAAATGATTCCCGGCAGATACGGCTTGTCATGCCGGAGGGGAGGATGTCATATAGTGGAGGATACGAAACGGATAAAAGCCGCCATCGAGGGCGGCGAAACATTTCTGGGGCTGGAACTGGGGTCGACGCGGATTAAAGCGGTCCTGATGGACGGCCGTTTCACGCCCGTTGCCGAGGGCAGCCACACATGGGAAAACAAGCTTGTGGACGGCATTTGGACGTACAGCCTCGACGCGGTCTGGGACGGCGTGCGCGACTGCTTTGCAAAACTTGCGCGCGATGTGGAAAGGCGATACGGCGCGAGGCTCACCACGGCTAGGGCCATCGGCATATCCGGCATGATGCACGGCTATTTGGTGTTTGACGAAGACGGCGCGCTTTTAACCCCGTTTCGCACCTGGCGCAATACGATCACCGGGCAGGCGGCGGCGGAGCTGACGCAGCTGTTTGGCTTTAACATTCCGCAGCGCTGGAGCATCGCACACCTTTACCAGGCGATGCTCAGGGGCGAAGAGCACGTCCCCCGCATCGCGTATATGACGACGCTATCCGGCTATATCCACTGGAAGCTCACGGGCGAGAAGGCCGCCGGCATCGGCGAGGCCAGCGGCATGTTCCCCGTTTCCCAGGAGACGGGGACGTACGACGAGAGGATGCTGGAGAGTTTCAACCGCCTCGCGGCGTCGAAAGGTTACAGCCTGCGGCTTGAAAATATCCTGCCGAAGGTGCTCATGGCGGGAGAGAGCGCCGGCACGCTGACGAAAGAGGGCGCGGCGCTCTTAGACCCGAGCGGCACGCTCCGGCCCGGCATCCCCCTCTGCCCGCCGGAAGGCGACGCGGGCACGGGGATGGTCGCCACAAACAGCGTGGCGCCCGGCACCGGAAACGTCAGCGCGGGGACGAGCATTTTCGCCATGGTCGTCCTCGATAGAATGCTCAAAAAGGTCTATCCGGAAATCGACATTGTGGCGACGCCGTCCGGCGTGCCCGTGGCGATGGTCCACTGCAACAACTGCACGAGCGAGCTTGACGCCTGGGTGTCCCTCTTCGGGGAGTATGCCGAGGCGCTCGGCGCGCGGGCGGACAAGGACGCGCTGTACAAAATCGCGTACACAAAGGCGCTGGAGGCCGACGACGGCGGCGATAAGCTGCTCGCGTACAACTACTTTACCGGCGAGCCGGTCACCGGCCTTGAGAGCGGCCGCCCGCTCTTCGTCCGACTGCCCGACAGCCGCCTGACGCTGGCAAACTTCATGCGCACGCAGCTTTTTACCGCGCTCGGCGCGCTGAAAATCGGGATGGACCTCCTTCTCAAGGACGAAGGGATAGGCCTCATGGGCATCACCGGGCACGGCGGCTTCTTTAAAGTCGGCGGCGTGGGGCAGACGATTTTGGCCTCGGCCCTTGAGACGCCCGTGACCGTGATGCAGACCGCCGGCGAAGGCGGCCCGTGGGGCATGGCGATTTTAGCCGCGTATATGTCAAAAAGGCAGCCCGGCGAGACGCTGGCCGGTTTCCTGAAAGACCGCGTCTTTGCAGATGCCGCCGGCGTTACCGTACAGCCCGACGCAAAAATCTCGGAGAGCTTTCGCGCGTTCATGGGGCTTTACAAAAAAGGCCTCGACATCGAGCGGGCGGCTGTCTCGGTCTTGTAAAACACACAGGGGAAGGGAAGAGCGATGGATTTTTCAAATCTTGAATTCTGGTTTCTTGTCGGCAGCCAGGACCTGTATGGAAGCGAAGTGCTGGAGACGGTGACGCGGCGCGGCGCCGAAATGGCCGAGCGCATCAGCGCCTCGGAGCATATCCCGTGCCGGCTGGTGTTCAAAGGCACCATGAGAAGCGCCGATGAAATCGCGCGCGTGATAAAGGACGCCAATTATTCCGACAGCTGCTGCGGCGTTGTGGCCTGGTGCCACACGTTTTCGCCCAGCAAGATGTGGATTGAGGGCCTGCGCCTGCTGCAAAAGCCCTACTGCCATTTCGCGACGCAGTATAACCGCCGGATTCCATACGATGAAATCGACATGGACTTTATGAACCTCAACCAGGCTGCCCACGGGGACCGCGAACACGGCTTTATCGGGGCGAGGCTGCGCCTTGGCAGAAAGGTCATCGCCGGGTACTGGCAGGACGAGGCGCCGCTTCGGGAGCTCGGCGCGTGGATGCGCGCGGCCGTCGGCTATAAGGCGAGCCGGGAGCTGCGCGTAATGCGCTTTGGCGACAACATGCGCGAGGTCGCGGTGACGGAGGGCGACAAGGTCGAAGCGCAGATTAAGTTCGGCTGGCAGGTCAACACCTGGCCGGTGGGGTATCTCGTTGAGGAGCTCGGCAAAGTCTCCGAAGCCGACGTCGACGGGAAAATGGCGCAATACAGGGAGAAATACGAACTGGCAAGCGATAATCTCGACGCCGTCCGGTACCAGGCCCGCCTGGAAATCGCCATGCGCCGCATTTTTGCGCGGGAGGGCATCGGGGCCTTCAGCAACACCTTCCAGGATCTGTATGGCATGAGGCAGCTGCCCGGCCTTGCCACGCAGGAGCTCATGGCGGGCGGTTACGGCTTTGCCGCGGAGGGCGACTGGAAGACGGCCGCGCTCGCGGCGGTCGTCAAACAGATGACATGCGGCATGGGCGGCGGCACGACGTTTATTGAAGACTACACGTACAACATGGAAGAGGGCAACGAGTACTCCCTCGGCGCGCACATGCTGGAGGTCTGCCCGAGCATCGCCGACGGCCGGCCGAAAATCGCCGTACACCCGCTGAGCATCGGGGACAGGGAGCCTCCCGCGCGCCTGATTTTTGAGGGCAAGGCCGGAGACGCCATCGTGATGACGCTCATCGACCTGGGCGGGCGCTTTAGGCTGATTATCCAGGATATCGTCTGCATCAAACCGCCTCACGCGATGCCGAAGCTGCCCGTGGCGCGGGTCACATGGAAGCCCCTGCCGGACCTTGCCACCGGCGTGAAGCTCTGGATCATGGCGGGCGGAGGGCACCACAGCGTGCTGACCTACGACGCGACGGCGGAGATGATGAAAGACTGGGCGCGGATGCACGATATCGAGGTTGTCCACCTCACGAAAGACACTACGGCAGAGACTCTGGAGCAGCAGCTATTTTTGAACGACCTGGCCTGGAAGCTCAAAGGCTAGGAGGAAGGAGGATATTATGCTGAGAATCGCGAAGACCGAAGCCGGCATGGTCCGCGGGATTCCCGCGGCCGACCCAAGGATTACCGCATTTAAAGGCATCCCCTTCGCCGCGCCGCCCGTCGGCAACCTGCGCTGGAGGCCGCCTCAGCCGCCGATCCCGTGGGAAGGCGTGCGGGATTGCATCGAGTTCGGCCCCATCGCCATGCAGGTGACGCCGGGCTCTGTCGACAACATTTATCGTAAGGAGTGGCATGTCGATCCCGATGTCCCGATGAGCGAGGACTGCCTGCAGCTGAACGTCTGGACGCCGGCGAAAACCGGCGACGAGCGGCTCCCCGTCATGGTGTGGATCTTCGGCGGCGGGCTGCAGGAGGGGTATCCGAGCGAGATGGAATTTGACGGCGAGCGTTTCGCCCGCCGCGGGGTCGTATTTGTCTCCGTCAATTACCGCCTCAACGTATTCGGCTTCCTGGCGCACCCCGAGCTTACGGCCGAAAACCCCGACGGGCCCTGCGCCAACTGGGGGCTTTTGGATCAGAAGGCCGGCATTGACTGGGTGCGCCGCAATATCGCCAATTTCGGCGGCGACCCGGACAACATCACGATTTTCGGGCAGTCCGCCGGCGGCGGCAGCGTCCACACGCACCTGGCCTCCCCGATGGCGGAAGGCGCATTCCAGAAGGCGATCATCCACTCCGGCGGCGGCATGCATGTCACAAGCCCCGGCATGCTCGGCAACGCGAAGACGCTGGCCGAGGCGGAGGAAATAGGGAAGAAGTTCTTCGATTTCCTCGGCGTGAGGTCCGTCGCCGAGGCGCGGGAGATCGACGCCGTCACACTGTTCCGCAAGCACCAGGAGTTTAAGAACTTCTGGGGATTTGTCATCGACGGGCGGTATATCACGGCGTCGTACACCGAGATGTACCTCAAGGGGAAGATGCACAAGGTGCCCGTCATCATCGGCAACACCGCCGACGAATTTATCATGCGGCCGGAGGAGAACACGCTTGAAAGCCTGAGAGAAATGGCCGGGCGCGTCTTCGGCGACGACGCGGAGGGATTTATCGAGGCCTGTATGAAGGAGGCCGGCGGGGATGAGAGCAGGCTGCGGGATGTCGTCAAGCTCAACATCTTTGAGATCGGCTCGCACATGTTCTGCCAGAACGCCGTCGAAAAAGGCCACAAGGACGTCTACTATTACAGCTTTGAGCCGACGATTCCCGGCGACGACGCGGGCGCGTTCCACTCCGTCGACCTGTGGTTTGCCTTCGAGACGCTGGCCAAATGCTGGCGGCCCTTCACGGGAAAGCATTATGACCTGGCGCGAAAGATGTGTACATACTGGACAAACTTCGCCAAGACGGGAAACCCCAACGGCGTGGACGCCGACGGCACCCCGCTTCCGGAGTGGCGGCCTTACAACAATCAGGACAAGACGGGGCTCATCCTGGGAGACGAGATTAAGATGCAGGAGAAGGGCCCGGGGCCGCTGCTGAGCTGGCTGATTGATTATAACTTCAAAAAGCTCGAACATCTCAGATAAAACGAGAGGCAAATATGCTTGAAGAACTGAAAGAACGCGTTTACAGGGCCAATCTCGAGCTCGTCCGCCTGGGGCTTGTGATCTTTACGTGGGGAAACGTCAGCGCAATCGACAGGGAAAGCGGCCTTGTCGTCATTAAGCCGAGCGGCGTCGAGTACGACGAGATGAAGCCGGAGGACATGGTCGTGACCGATCTTGACGGCAACGTCGTAGACGGGAAGCTCAGGCCCTCCAGCGACACGCCGACGCATCTTGAGCTGTACAAGGCGTTTCCCAATATCGGCGGCGTCGTACACACCCACAGCCGGTATGCCACGGCCTTCGCGCAGGCCGGCAGGAGCCTGCCGGCTTACGGCACGACCCACGCGGATTACTTCCTTGGGGACGTCCCGTGCACGAGGGCGATGACCGAGGAAGAGATCGGCGGGGAGTATGAAAAAAACACCGGCCTCGTGATTGCCGAGTCGTTTCAGGGATTGGACCCGGACGCCGTCCCCGCCTGTTTAGTGCGGCATCACGGCCCCTTCGCGTGGGGGAGCAGCTGCGAGGAGGCGGTCTATCACGCCGCCGTTTTGGAATATTGCGCCCATATAGCGTTCGTGACGGAAGGTCTGGGAGAGCCGGTCCCGGCGCCCGAGCACCTGATAAACCGGCATTTCTGGCGCAAGCACGGCAAAAACGCCTATTACGGGCAAACGTAAGCATGTGCCTTTAGACAAAGCAAGGGCCAGTCCAGCAGGACTGGCCCTTGCTTTTTCTATCAATCGATTCGGCGGAGACGGAAGGGTTGAATAGAGGTCGACAAAGGAGGCCGCCGGGCTGGGCGGCCTCCTTGATTATTTCACGGCGAGAGCGGCGCAAATACTGATTCTATCGTTATTTATCGACACGGAATTCACTGAAGTTTTGCTTATGTTAAAACATTGACAAAGTATTAAAAATCATTAACAATAATCATCACTTTTTATAAAATGTATAAAGAAAATTTGTAATCTCCGTCACTATCCGACAAAGCGAGAATCCCTTTATAATGCAGGAGGTGCAAGACTTTCCTTAATTATAAAAGGAGGACAATTTATGAAAAAAGTACTATCGATTCTTGCTTTATTACTTGCGTTCGCGTGCGTCTTCACGCTCGCCGCGTGCGGCGGTAAGAACGATTCCACACCGCCGGCGGGGCAATCTACGGCAGCCCAGTCCCCGGCGGCAGGTGGGGCGCCGGCTGGTGGTGAAGCCGAGCCTGATCTGACGAAGACATGGCACATCGGCATGAACGTGTGGGGAACTGCACCGGTCCTCACGCTTTACGGCGATGAACAGGAATATGCCCTCAAGGCCATCGGCATGACGTGCGACCGCGCCAGCGACGACAACAACGCCGACAAGGAGCTGCAGAACATCCAGAACTTCGTTTCGCAGGGTGTCGACGGCCTCCTGATCCAGGGCGCGGGCGCGACGACCATCCCGCAGATGGCCAATGAAGCGACGAAGGCCAAAATCCCGTTTGTGCTGTCCATCTTCACGGGTACCCCGGAAGTCCGCGCCGAGCTCGCCAAGAACGAGTATTACGGCGGCGCGGCCGCTTCCGACCTTGTGGCCGACGGCCGCATTCTCGGCCAGAAGGCCATTGAGGACGGCTGCAAGACGGCGTGCATCATCGGCGGCAACATCGGCGACCTGAACATGGACAACCGCTCCAAGGGCTTCAGGGAAGGCTTTGAGGGCGGCGGCGGCAAGATTGTCGCCGAGGAGCGCTGCACGGACAACAGCGAGTGCCTGACAAAGGCTCTGAGCATGCTCTCCGCGAACAAGGACGTCGACTGCATCTACATCATGGTCGGCGACTATGTCGAGGGTACGCTCACCGCGCTTGACACGCTCGGCATCACGGGTACGAAGTGCTATCTGTCCGCCGTCAACGCGGGCAGCGCCAAGTACATAAAGGAAGGCCGGATCGTCGCGGGCAGCGGCGGCACCACCTTCGCGTGCGACGTCTCGCCGACGCTCCTTCTGAACATCCTCGACGGCCATCCGATCAAGGACGAAAACGGCGATCCTCCGTTCTTCGCGATCCCGACGTCGCTCGTCACGAAGGACAACGTCGACGCGTATGTCGAAGTGTTCCTGAGCGAAAACGCGCACCCCGTTTCCCCCGATGTCCTCAAGAAGCTCTGCTACCGCTACAACCCCGATGTGACGTATCAGACATATCTCGATGTCATCCAGAACGAGCTGACTGTCGACGCGGTTCTGAAAGCGTACGGCAAATAAAACCGCTTTCTGACAGAGCCCTAAGAAGCTGAACGCAACACTATGCAGCCTCCGGCAATTGAAGCGCCGCCGTAGACGCCGGCCCAGGGTTGCCGGAGGCTGCAGGAAAAATGAGGTATCCTATGCAGCAAAAGAGCTTGAGTACCAAGGATACGCCGGGCAGCAAGAGCGAACTGAAGGCGAAGCTCACCTTCGCGGGGATCTTCATCGTCGGGGTGGCGGTCGTCTTCTTCATTTTCAACCTGCTGACGCACGGCAATTTCCTTGAATGGCAGAATATTAAAATTATTCTTGCGAACATGGTTTACCCGTCGTTTATGGCGTGGGGCATGTGCTTTCTCTTCGCCTGCGGCTACAACGACATGTCCTGGGGCGGCGTTGTCGTCTTAGCGTCGTTCGCGACCGGCGTTTTCGCCAATATGTACGGCCTTGTCGCCGGGCTTATCGCGGGCGTCCTCGTCGGAACCGTCCTTGTGTTCATCAACTTCTGCATCTTCGCTTACACAAAAATCCCATCCTGGATTGCCAGCCTCAGCCTTGCGATGATCTACGAAGCCATCGCCGTGTTCCTGTACAGAGGCAAATCGACGAAAGCCCTTGTCGAGGCTCCGATGGCAAAGGAATTGCGTATCTTCGGGCTGCTGCCGTGGAGCCTGGTCGTCCTGGCGGTGGGCTTCGTTATTATTTACTTTGTGTATAACCGCACGATCATTGGCTACAACATCCGCGCCATCGGCGGCAACGCCAACGTCTCGCGCGCCCTTGGCGTCAATGTGAGAAAGACGCTTTTGTGGGTCGGCCTTATCTGCGGCCTTATCATAGGAATCACGTCGTTCCTGCAGGAGAGCTACGCGGGTATTACGACGGTTAAGACGGGCCTTGCGAGCATCCTGCTTATCTTCCAGCCTCTTGCAATCGCGCTGCTGGCTGATATTCTGCAAAAGAAGATAAACATCATCATCGCGGTACCTGTGTGCGCCTTCCTGCTGTACGCGGTGTTTAACATGATGACGCTGATGCACATCCCGTCAGGCACGCTTCAGGAAGCGCTGCTGTGCCTGTTCATCATTGTGTTTGCCGTTGTCGGACAGCGCGGTGTGAAGGAGGTCGTCAAATGAGCGCGGAGACAGTACTTGAAATCAGAGGCCTTCATAAATACTTCGGTCCGACGCACGCCAACAAAAACATCAATTTCACCCTGAAAAAAGGCGAGATCAAGGGCCTGATCGGCGAGAACGGTTCCGGCAAGTCAACGCTGCTGTCACAGATTGCGGGCATTTATAAATACGACGAAGGCGAAATGCTTCTCAACGGCAAGCCCTACGCGCCCACAATCGAGCTTCCCAAAAAGGCGCCGAGGTATTTCCCCGCGATCCGTATGATAAAATACGCTGCGCCTATGACGCCCAGAGTGCTGAAAGACCTGATGTCCAGATTCATCCCCGACACGACGAAGAACATGGACAAAATCGGCGGGGTAAACTTCTCAACCTGCCTGAACAGTTCTTTGTCACGCGTCATGTTGATATAGGTGGCGCCAAGCATCATGCAGGAGAGCAGGGGGGAGATATTTACCGCGGCGCACAGGCCCGCGATTCCAAGAAGGAACGATATGGTCAGTATCAGCCGGTTATCCTCGCTCCGGCTCGGGGTCATCAGCTTGCTCAGGATGATTCCGCCCGCCAGCCCGATGGCTAAAGCGGCGATGTTATAAACGACGGGCAGGACGATTTCGGAAGTGACAATGTCCGCTCCGGCATAAGAGTTGACAACAGCGGAAACGACGCTGAAAGCGATGAGACAGACAGCGTCGTCAAACGCGACGACCTGCAGCAGGGTGTTGACGAAATTCCCGCGCGCGTGGTATTGCCGGATCGTCACCATTGTGCTTGCCGGCGCCGTCGCCGTCGCAATGGCCCCTAAAAGCAGGCAAAAGTCCCAGTTTAAGCGGAATATGTAATGGAGAGAGACAGTCACAATGATTCCGGGAACCAGAGATTCAAACAAAGTAATGACAACAACGCCAAGTCCGGTTTCCTGAAAAACCTCTTTTTTAAAAAACCGCCCGACGCCGAACGCAATAAAAGCCAAAGCGATGTCGCTGATAAACCCCATGCCGTCAACCACTTCACGGGGAATAAGATTCAGGACATAGGGCCCGATCA
>ENA-OWOZ01002326-OWOZ01002326.1-bioreactor-metagenome-genome-assembly--contig:-NODE-2326-length-14535-cov-24.103472_pt1 | contig 14535 bp, 18 predicted proteins | sample MGYA00238140_ERZ651804 | MGnify/ENA primary metagenome ERZ651804 (study PRJEB26910, sample SAMN07631232) | bioreactor metagenome | isolation source: Switchgrass digestor | place: USA: Dartmouth... | reverse complement strand
ATATAAATGAGTACCGTAAGGGACTACGGGATTTCAAGCCTGTGGAGATGGAGGTTACGAAGTCTAAGAAGCAGGAAGAAGCCTACGACTTTAGTCGTGTGAGGTTCACGAAGTATATATAAGAAAGGAGACAGTAACGGATATTATGATTATTTACAGACCACATAGAGAGACTTTGGCTGATGCTATGGCAGAAGCTAAAGAGTTTAATAGTGAACAAGAAATGAAAGAATATATTGTTAAACAATATGATGGATATTTTTCTATTGAAGACATTGTAATACTAGGCGATCCATATAATGATGAAAGAATTGGTTGGGAGGATACAAGATATGTTTGTTTAAAAAGGTTTGGCAATCAAGATATTATTGCAAAATATGGTACGCCACAATGTATAGGAATGTGTGCCACAAAGTATATCAAAATAAAAAGTAAATAAAAAGTGTATTTTATTTAAAATTAGGAGGATTTTAACTATGAAAAGAATAACTGATTTACAAATACTACAGGAATTCGGTAATTACGGTTTATATTGGTGTAGGTTTAAAAATGACCCATATCTTTTTACCATAAATAATGGTGTTGTTAAGGTTTTAATACGTTATGCAGATCATGACGAATTAGAGGCTGTCAATGACGATGTTGCCGAAGAATTGTTACAGGAAATAGAATTATATAAGCAAAAAATACAGCAATAAATGATACTATTAAAACACTTGACAAAATATAAATATAAAATTATAATATAATTGTGAGGTAATACATATGGCTTTAGGCAAAGAACAAATACAGGCTATGAGAAAGTTTGCATTAGATAGCTCTTATCCAGATAAAAAAATACAATTGGATTTAATTGACATTATCGAAGAGCAACAAAAAGAAAACGAAAGACTAAAATATGTACTTGGAGCAGCTTGTAAATTGCTTGGTTTATATTGCGATTGCCCGATTGATTATATTGGGGGTGCTGATGAAATTATTGAGTGTGAGAAAAATTGTAATAAATTTATAAAATCGTCTGATTGTTATGCAATATATTTTAGTAAGAAATTTGGATTGAGATAGCATACTTGACAAAATATTAATATAAAATTATAATATAATTGAACAAAAGGTTTGTTTTATGTAAATATAATATAAAAGGAGTGGTGTTATGCATGAATATGATAAGATGCTTGAATGGGTAAAAGAAGGTAACGGTAATAGAACAATTTCAATTGAAATAGGAAGGTCAGGTGATGATACATATTTAATCAAATGGGCTTATGATTTTAACTTAAAAGTAGGGCAACATTTTGATAGTATTGATGAAGTTGACTTAGAAAAAATTAAGGAAGAAAAAGAACAAAAAGAATATATAAGGCTAAAACAAAAATTTGAGAAAGGAGAATAATTTGTACATATGTCTGAAGAAAAATTGAGTGTTAAAAAAAGGATAGTAAAAATATCAAATCTTCTTCGTGTTAAAAAAGAAGGAGAAAATAAATTTGCAAATTATACATATTTCCAACCAGATGCTATATTGGCTAATCTTAATCCTTTGTTAGAAGAATATGATTTATTTACAAAGTTTGAACTAAAAGTTCACCCAACAAAAGCAAATTATTACTTAGGAGAATTGACAATAGAAGATGTAGACACCGAAGATGACAAACAAATATATGAGTTTGATATAGAAAAAGCCGAAGTAAAGGGTGCTAATGCCGCCCAAAACAGCGGTGCTACTCTTACATATGGCAAAAGATATTCTCTTATGAATGCATTTAATATAGCTGATAATGATGATGATTTTGATTCAAACAAAATGACTGAATTACAAAAGAAGTCGTCAAATGCTAATAATAATGCAAATATAAAGAAATCTACTAAAGACAGAGTAAATGATATGGTAAATGTATTCAAAAAAGAATTTGATGTGTCAAAAGAACAAATAGAAAAATTCATCGGTAAAAAGGTAGATAGTATTAATGATGCTGAATTGAGTAAGTTGAGTGTTGTATATAGTAATATAAAAGCAGGCAAAAACAAAAAGGAAGAATATTTTAAATAAGAAAAATGTAAAAATAAAAAGGAGAAATATTTATGAAGGCAACATTAATGCAATTTAAAAATTGTTTAGGTGTGAAGGATGTTGAATTACATCCTGGGAAAATTGTAATAATAGAAGGTAAAGAAGGGATAGGAAAAACATCAATACTTGAAGCAATACAAAAGACTTTTACAAATAAATCAGAAAGACCAGTTTTTGTACACACAGAAGGAAATAAAGCAGAATCTTATATTGTGTTGGATGATGGTACAGAAATTCATAAAATATTCAATAAAGAAGGCAAGCCAACTACAACAGATGTTAAGTTAAATGGCATGAGACCCGCTGGGGCAGAAACTTTCTTGAAGTCACTTATTTCGGAAAATCAACTTAATCCTATATCATTAATTCAAATGAATGACAAAGAATTAAATGAATATATTTTAAAATTGATACCAGTTAAAATTTCACAAGAAGATATAAAAGAATGGTTTGGATATGAAATGCCTAATATTGATACAAATAAACATGGATTGCAAGTATGCAAAGAAATTGAAAAGATTATATATGACAATAGAACCGAAATAAATAGAGAAATAAAAATACTTGAAAGTGAAGTTAATACATTAAAAGAAAAAATACCAGACAATTATAATCCTGAAAAATGGAGAAATTTACATATTTCAGAAATATATGAAAAAGTAAGGAAGGCTCATGATGTAAATAACAATAGAGAAAAGGCTCAGAATTATATAGAAACTTCAGAACAAAAGAAACAAACACTTATAGCAAAATGTAATAGTGAAGTAGAAATTTTTGAGGAAAAAATAAAACAAATCCAAAAACAAATTGAAGAAACAAAAAATAAATATAATGAACAAATTAAGGAAATTGAAGAAAATAAAATTAAAGCAGAAGAATGGCTGAAAAATAATCCCCCAATAAACATTATACCTCTTGAAAATGAAATGCAAGAAGCAGAAAAAATGAAGCAAATTGTTGGACTTGCAGATTCGTTAAAAGAGAAAAAGGAAGTTTTAAAACAAAAAGAAGATGAGTCGAAAAAATTAACGGAAAAACTTGAATTTGCTCGGAATCTTCCAACAAATCTTCTAAAAAATGTAGAAATGCCATTAGAAGGACTTACGATTGATGAGGCAGGAAATGTTCTTATAAACAACAGACCAATTAAAAATTTATCGAGTGGAGAGAGAATTAAAATTGCAGTAAAACTTGCAATGGCTTCCGCAGGAAAATTAAAACTAATATTAATAGATGGCTTTGAAAAATTATCACCACAAGCGCAAAAAGAATTTATAGAAGAAGCACAAAAAACAGATTTTCAGTTTATATTGACAAGAGTAAGTGATGGTGAAATGAAAATTATAAATGAATTATAGGAGGATTATTTATATATGTTTCTAACCGCTGAAAATTATTATTCTCTAGAGGCAGACAAATACTACTTGAGTGTGAGTCAATACAAAAGTTTCTGCGAATGTGAAGCAAGAACAATGGCAATATTAAATGGCTATAAACCACCTACATCCGATGCTATGCTTATTGGTTCTTATGTAGATGCATGGTGTGAAGGTACGCTGGATAAATTCAAAGAAGAACATCCTGAAATCTACAATAGCAGAAGCAAAGAAAAAGTATTGCTTGCAAAATTTAGCATAGCTGACGAATGTATAAAAGCAATACAAGATGATATAAACCTTAGTACATATCTTACAGGACAAAAACAAGTTATTTTTACTGCTGATTTGTTCGGCGTACCTTGGAAAATTAAAATGGACAATTATAATCCAGAAGCAGGTTTTTTCTCTGATTTAAAAGTAATGGCTCACTTATATGATAAGTTTTGGAATAAAGAATTGCAAGTATATGAAAGTTTTATTGAACATTATAAATATAATTTTCAAATGTGTATATATGCCATGATAGAAAAACTTGCTACTAGTAGAGAAGATTTTTTAGAACCATATTTAGTCGTAGTAACGAAACAACAGCCATGTGATAAAGCTATATACAATGGATTTTTAAGTGATATGCAGGCTGTAATGTGGCACATAGAAGAACATTTACCAAGAATTATAGCACTGAAGGAAGGTAAGGTAGAGCCTATACCATGTGGTAAATGTGAATATTGTAGAAGTGTAAAAACAGCAGAAATAATGGATTATCACTATTTATTGGGGTAAGGACAATATGTATCCCTTTGAGATAAAACAATATAAAAAGGCTAATGACGGAGTCTATCTAAAAGTTTTTGTTCAGGATAAAGAAATTTTAGATGAGATAATGAGATATAAGACTAAAACAGGCAATCTAAAATTAGACGATAATAGAAGGATTAGTGCTAAACAACTAAAACGAATATATCTAACTATAAAAGACATTGCTAACCATTTAGGTTATTTTCCGAAAGAAGCAGAACAATTACTTATAGATAACTTCAACATCAGCCATAATGAAAATTTAACTTGTATTCCAGAATGTTCTATGGATTTAGCAAGAAAATTTCTTGCTTATCTGTTAGAGTTTTGTCTACAGTTTAATGTTCCGTTAAGTGATTATGCAATTAATAGAATAGATAGCATAGAGAGCTATGTTTCATTATGTTTAATGTACCGTAAATGTTGTATTTGTGGTGATGTAGCAGATATCCACCATGCACTAGACGATAAAGTGCAAATGGGTAATAATAGACACAAAATTAATCATGTCGGCAGAAAAGCAATAGCATTATGCCGTATTCACCACAATCAATTACATAGTATGAGTGAAAAAGAGTTTTACAAAAAATATTCTGTTAAACCTATTCCTCTAACAGAGGAAATGGTTAAAAAATTAGGATTATAAATATAATATATGTTTGGAGGTTTTTATATGTTTATTATTAGAGATGGATATGCAACAGTATGGAGTGTAGAAGATAAAGGTAATTTTGTAAAGGGCAGAATTTCTACAAGTGAAAAAGACAAAAATGGTAAGTACATAAATTCAAATTGGTTTGCTATATTTGTAGGCAAGGCAAAAGAGCCAGCATTAGCATTGTCTACAAAAGATAGAATTAAAATCATAAGTGGTAAGATTAGCAATACAACTACAGGAGAAGGGGAAGATAGGAAATCATTTGTAAATGTTGTTATATTTGATTTTGAGAATTTGAGTAATTCACAGAATGAAAGTAATGATAATTTTGACGACCTACCTTTCTGAGTAAGAATTTTTCTTGTTATTAAAAACCAAAAGAGAGAAGTTATACTTCTCTCTTTTGGTAAAAAAGTATAGGAGGTATTGCATGGGATATGCTTATAGCAATAGATGGACAAATGAACTAATAGCAGAAAATATTTATAAAGTTATGAATATCTTAAATATTACTCGAATGCCAACAAGTAAAGAAGTAAGACTTGTAAAAATACCTGGATTAGACGCTGCAATTTCTAATAGTGGTGGTTATATTTATTGGGCTAAAAAATTAAATTTAGAAAGAAAGGAAGTTGTTAGAAATAAAAGATTAATACAACAACATCCAAATATGACAGAAGATGAAATACAACAGAAATTATGGAATATAATTAAGAAATTAAATATTAATCGAATGCCAAGCAGAAGCGAAATTATAAGTGTTGAAAAAGATAATAAACTACATAATGCAATTGTTAGAGGATTGGGTTATTTTAAGTGGGCAGAAAAACTTGGATTAGAAATGAAAGATAGTGAAACACTAATGGGCATTTCGTATCAAGATATATGTATAAAACAATTAAATGATATGGGGTATAAAGCAGAAAGAACTACAACAAATGCACCGTATGATGTAATAGTTAATGATAATATTAGAATTGATGTCAAAAGCTCACATGCTTATTATATAAAAAAATCTAGGGTACATACATTTGCAATTAATAAAAAGTTTCCTACCTGTGATTTGTATGTTTTGTATGCATTAGCTGAGGAAGGAAATGAAATTGAAAGAATATTTGTCATACCTTCAAAATATTTAAAACTTATATCAGTGTCAATTGGAACTAATTCTAAATATAATAAATATATAAATAGATGGGATTATATTGATATTTATGATAACTTTTATAAACAATTGATATAAAAGAGGTGATAAGTTGTTAATACCGCAAGAACTTATTATTAAAGCAAAGGAACAAATGGGCGATAGGGCTGCTTATATAATTGCAGAAACGTTACATTTACAAGAATTTGACGAAAAAAATTTAAAAGCATTATGCCCCTTCCACACAGAAAATACGCCGTCTTTTGTATGGAATCCAAAGAATTATAGTTATCATTGTTTTGGGTGTGGGCGTAATTTTGGAATATTAGACTTATATATGCAACAAGGATATACATATTTAGGTGCAGTAGAAAAGTTATTTGATGAATCAGGGATTAAATATAGCTTTGGAACAAAAAACATAAAAACAAAACGAGAATATAAATACCCTAAAGAAGAGACAAATACGGATAGAAGTAAAGTAGAACAATATCTTGCATTAAGATGTATAAGCAAAGAAACATTAGACTATTGTGATATTAGACAAGATAGTCATGGCAATATAGTTTTTAATTATTATGATACAAATGATGTTCTTACAATGGTAAAATATCGTCCTGCAAGAAAACTTAATAAAGGAGAAATAAAATGTTGGTGTCAAAAAGGTGCTGATACTACACCGTTATTATTTAATATTAATAGAATAGACCCGACACAACCGTTGCTGATTTGTGAAGGAGAGTTAGACTGTTTATCAGCTATTGAAGCAGGTTTTAAAAATGCTGTTTCAGTACCGTTTGGTGCAGGAAATGAATCGTGGGTCGAAGAAAACTGGGATTTTCTTGAACAATTTAATAAAATTATAGTATGGACTGACGCTGATGAAGCAGGACGCAAAATGAAGAAAAATATAATACCACGCTTAGGACAATGGCGTTGCTATGAAGTTGAAGCACCGACAGAAATAGAAAAAGATGGAAAGATAGTATATGTAAAAGATATTAATGAAGTGCTATATTATTATGGAAAAGATAAGGTAATAGAATGTATTAATAATGCAAAAGAAATGCCTATTACTGACGTAGTAGATTTATATGATATACAAGAATTTGACTTAGAAACAGCCGAAGGTGTATTTTCTGGTTTTGAAGAAATAGACAAATGGATATATAAGTTTTTCTTTGGGTGTATAAATATAATCACAGGTATAAACGGATCTGGGAAGAGTGTATTAATTAATCAAATGTGTATATGCGAACCATTAAATCAAGGATATGATGTATTTGTGTTTAGTGGAGAAATGACTAAACCACAGTTGAAAAAATGGATTGAATTACAATTAGCAGGAAGAAGGCACATCCAAGTTGAAAACAGACATATTAGGAAAATAAAGCCTGAAATCAGAAAACAGATAAGAGATTGGTATAGAGGAAGAATTTATGTCTATGATAATGACAAAGACTTTACTGCAACTTCAATATTAAATAAAATGGAAGAATTAGCACGTAAAAAAGGAGTTAAAGTTTTTGTATTAGATAATCTAATGATGATTGACCTTGAATGTAATAATGAAAATATATGGCAAAAACAAAAAGAATTTGTAATCAAACTTGTAAATTTTGCTCATAAATTCAATGTACTTGTGCATTTAGTAGCCCATCCAAAAAAAGTTGAAACAATACGAAGGTTAACCAAACTAGATGTAGGTGGTAGTGGAGATATAACCAATTTAGCTCATTATGTTATGTCCATACATAGAGTTACTCCAAAAGAAAAAGAAGGAGTAAAAAATAAAAAAGGTGAATATGTAGTTCAGCCAGTAGAGTATGATTGTATTATAGACTTGTTTAAAAATAGAATTACTGGAACGCAAGATAAAGAATTGGGGGTATATTTTGATAGTCCTTCATATAGGTTATGGTCTACAAAAGAAGAGCTAGATAAAGTATTTAAATGGGATAAAAATAAATATAATGATAATTTACCAGACCCAAGAGAAGAAGATTTACCTGAATTTATGAGGAGTTAAGAGGTGTAGTATGGGTAAAAAAAGTTGACAGAACTGGTAAAAAATTCGGAAAAGAGATAGAATTGTTTGGAGATTTTGCGTTTAAAGGTGATTTATATGAATAATTACACTATATTTCATTTACATAGCGATTTATCTATTTTAGATAGTGCAACTAAATATGAAGCATACATAAATAAAGCTGTAGAAGTCGGTATGACTTCTATTGGCTTTTCAGAGCATGGAAATGTATTTCAATGGATTAAAAAGAAACAACTTTGTGACAAAGTTGGAATAAAATATATTCATGGACAAGAGTTTTATATTACTGAATCTTTAGAAAACAAAGTTAGAGACAATTGGCATTGTATTCTTATTGCCAAAAACAAAGATGGAGTTAAAGAATTAAATAGATTATCTTCACTTGCTTATACCAAAGATGGACATTTCTATTATGATGCAAGAATTACATTAGATGAACTAATTAGCACAAGTGATAACATTATTGTTACGACAGCGTGTTTAGGAGGAATATTAAACAACGGAACAGACAGTGCTAAACAAAAATTTTTAGATTTTTTAATCAAAAATAAGCACAGATGTTTTCTTGAAATACAACATCATAACGACAAAGAAAAAAAACAATATAAGTATAATAAATATTTATATGAGTTATCTAAACAATATAATATTCCGCTTATTGCTGGCACAGATACACATAGTCTAAATAAAGAATTACACGATGTTAGAAGAATATTGCAAAAATCAAAACATATTAAATTTGAAAATGAAGAAGATTGGGATTTGACATTTAAAACTTATGACGAACTTGTTGAAGCATATATTGAACAAAATGCACTACCAAAAGTAGTATTTTTAGAAGCTATAGAAAATACAAACATACTTGCAGATATGGTAGAAAACTTTGAATTAGATTATACATATAAATATCCTAAGACTGACAATGCAGAACAAGTATTTTTAGAAAAAATCAATAATGCTTTGGTCGAAAAGGAGTTAAATAACGAAACATATAGAAACAGAATTGAATACGAGTTACAAGCAATAAGAAAAAACAAGGCAATAGACTATTTGCTGTTACAAGAAAAAATTACATCATGGTGTAAAAGTAACGATATATTTCCAGGGCCTTCGAGAGGTTCTGTGTCTGGTTGTCTTTGTGCATATTTATTAGGAATTACGGAAGTAGACCCAATTAAATATAATCTTAATTTTGATAGATTTATGAATACTGAAAGGGTGAGTTTGTCCGACATAGATGTGGATTACCCGCCTAACAGAAGAGATGAAGTCAAAAAATTTGTATTCAATAATTTAGGGTTAAAATGTTGTGATATAGTTGCTTTTAATACTGTTGCATTGAAAGGTGCAATCAGAGACGTTGCAAGAGCTTTAGAAATGCCACTTGAAACAGTAAATAAAATATGCGAAAACGTTGAGCAAAAAGAAGAAAAATATAGAAATGAATATCCTGAATTATTTAAATATGTTGATTTATTAAATGGCGTAATTACATCAGTCTCAATACATCCTTGTGGTTCTGTGGTAAGTGATTATAACTTAGAAGAAGAATTAGGATTGTTTACTACTTCTACAAATGAATATCCGATATCACAGGTAGATATGAAAGGTATTGATAGTGTTAATTTTGTTAAACTTGACATACTTGGTTTAGACAATATTCAAATTATAAACGAAACTTGTAAATTAGCAGGAATTGAAAGGATTACGCCTGACAATTTAGATTTTAATGACGTTTCTGTATGGGAAGATATTGCACAAGACAATACTTCTATATTTCAGATGGAGTCTGATTTTGCAGGGCATGTAATAAAACAACTATTTAGTAAAGAAGTATTAAATAAAATAAAAAAACAGATAGGACACATAGATTATTTATCTTTGTTTTCTATGGCTAATGGTGCAATAAGACCAGCAGGAGAATCTTATAGAGATAAAATGTGTCAAGGCATAATTAATGATAATGGACATCCTGCATTAAACAATATGTTATCATCGACATTAGGATATTTAGTATACCAAGAACAGATTATTGAATTTCTCAATAAATTTTGTGGTTTTACAATGGGTGAGGCAGACGTAATAAGACGAGGGTTTGCTAATTTTTTGGCGTGCTAAGTAGAAATACTTAGTATTATTAGGGGGCAAAATCGGTAAAGGCGTAAGTGGTGGTCGGATAAAAAAATAATATGAAAAATAGATTTTTAAGTCAAGAAGAAAAAGATAAAATAATTATATTATACAAACAAAATTTGAATACAAACCAAATTGCTAAAATATTAAACAGAAACCAATCTACAGTTGAACGTTATTTAAAAAAGAATGGATACAAAATGAATTATGGAAGTAGAATAACTAAAAAAGATAGAAATTTTATTATTTCACAATACATAAATGGATTAACTTGTAAAGATATTTGGAGACAATATTATAAAGATGTATATAAATCAAGTGCAGTAATAGAAAAAATAATAAGGAATGAAGGTTTATCACGAGGTATATATAAAAAAGAAGTAATAGTAAATCATGATTATTTTGAAAACATTGATAATGAACATAAAGCTTATTGGTTAGGATTTTTAACTGCTGATGGTTGTATAAGACATAAAACAGAAAATAGTTGGTATACGAAATTAGAAATACAATATAAAGATAAATATTTACTTGAAATTTTTAAAAAAGATATTGAAACTGATACAATAATTAAAGATTATAAATATGGTCGCAAACATAATGCTATGCTTATTATTTATTCAAAGAAATGGGCAGAAGATTTAAATAAATTCGATATTGTTCCAAACAAAACTTTTAAAATACATAAACTACCAAATATTAATATAAATTTAATGAAACATTTTATTAGAGGTTATTTTGATGGCGATGGATGTATAATGTTATATAAACCTAATGACCAAATATTAAGAAGATTAAAAATATCAATATGTGGAACAAAAGATTTTCTTAATAATTTAAATATATTTTTAAATAAACAAATTGGAACTACTAAAAATAAATTAATTGACATGAGTAAATACGGGGCAAATGTATTTAATTTACGTTATACAAGTAATAATGATGTTATTAAATTTTGTGAATATATTTATTCAGATTGTACAATTTGTTTAGAACGAAAGAAGAACAAATATATTGAATTTAAAAACGAAAGGAGTATGATGTAAAAATATACCACCACACGCTAATACCGAGGTAACGGAAAACACCATTCCGCACCGTAGAGCATAGCAGGTGAGCGTTAAGGGAGCAATAATCCTGCCACGAGTGTCCCCCACCCAAACGTAAAGTCGTGGGTGAAAATGTATGCCGACCTGGGGATGAATTGACATCCCGTAATGCGAGGAAACTCCCAGAACTATAGGATAAAAAGCCTATAGGGTAACACAGTGAAAAAATTAGGCACAGAACAATACATACCACAAATAAAAGATGGTTTTATAAAAACAATGCAAGAAAAATATAATACCACAAAAGAAGAAGCAGAAAAGATTATAGAATCATTTTTAAGAGTTATAGAAGATGCAAGCGATTATTTGTTTTCTTTAAATCATAGTTTGCCATATAGTATGATAGGTTTTGCTTGTGGTTATTTGAGAAAATACTATACCATAGAGTATTTGACAGTATTATTAAACATCAACAAAGACAATCAAGAAAAAACTACAAAGATAATTGAATATGCAAAGAGTAAGGGTATAAAAGTAAAACCTATAGAGTTTGGCAAGTCAAAAGCTGATTATTTCTTTGATAAAGTAGAAAACACTATATACAGAGGTTGTGCAAGTATTAAATATCTAAACAAAGAAGTAGCAAATGAGCTATATGAATTAAGCAAAAATAAATATGATAGCTTTATTGATTTACTTGTAGATATTGCTGAAAAAACATCGGCAAATACCAGACAAATAGGGATATTGATACAATTAAACTATTTTAAGCAATTTGGAGAAAATGGAAAACTATTGAGCATATATAAAGAATTTACCGAAGGAAGTAATAAATATGATAAAAAATATAAAGACAATACAAAAATAAAGCGTATAACTGCATTAAAAGAAATTGAAAGTATAACGTCTAATAAAAGAATATCTTTAAAGGAACAAATTAAATTTGAACAAGAATTATTAGGATATATTCAAACGACAATTCCTAATATAAATCCAAGATATGCGTATGTTATGGATATTGATACTAAATTTTCTCCAAAACTTAATTTATACTGTTTAGCAAAAGGTACTACAGGCATTATGAAAGTAAGTAAATGGGATTTTGAAAAGCATCCAATAGAAATAGGTGATATTATATATATTAATAAGAGTAAGAAAAAACCTCAGAAAATATTCGAGAATGGCAAATTTATTGAAAACAAAGGTGTAGATGAATATTGGATAGAAGAATATACTATAGTTAATAGTGAATTTTCATAAAATATTAATATAAAATTATGCTTGACAAATATATAGTTTGTGGTACTATATAAGTAGGCAATAAGCCTACTTATATAAAATTATTTTGGAGGTTATATTATGAATGAATTTGATATTAAAAAAATAGTACACGAAGAATTAAAGAAGTGCGGTATTCGTATACCTGTTGAAGAAACTTTTGATTATTCAGGGCTTGAAGAACCTGATAAATGCAAAAAATTTGTAAAATTAACAAGCGGTATTTGGAGACGAGCGATATATGTACAAAAGAATGGAGAAAGATACGGGGACAAACAGTATTTTGACCTATTGTTTGTGGTTGATGAAAAAGGCGAACCAGTATGTATGCCAGTTCCTATTGCAAGAAAGTTGTTTAATGAAGAAATAAAACCAGATTGCTGTATACATGTAATGTCAGGATATATATATGAATATATATATAAAGCATATTATGAGAAAAGAGAATTGCCCTTTTAATATTAATATAAAATATGTTTTTTATTTAAATAGGAGGTTGTTATGAAAATTGAAAACGGTTGGGTAAAAATTGATATTTGTGATGTATGGGATGTTTTAGATGATGATGGCAAAAGAGAATTTCTTGAGAATATAGCTTATAAAACTGAAGTGTTTGAAGAAATAGTTGACCAAATAGTTAATGAAATTACTAATGAATCAGTAGTTGCTGAAAATTTCAATAGATACATATATAAAGCAAGAGAAAAAATTTTAGAAAAACTAAATTTAATACAAGCAAGACATTTTGTATCGCTGATACATGAACTAGAATGTGCAAAAAGAAAAGCTTACGAAAATGATAAAAAATATTGGGATTTAAGATGGAAAGTTAGAGATTATTTAGGGTTTGATATAGTAAATCAATTTAATGAACTTGAAAAAGAACGTGTAGAATATCCAAAATGGTTAGATGTGGAAGATATAAAGAAATATTTTGACAAGGAAGGATGAGTATGTTAAAGGCTGAGTTAATAGATAAAACTGGTACAGTTGTTGCAGTAGTAAGGCAAACAGAAAATTACGAATATTCTTTTAGTGGAATAATTTCTATTCCTGTGTCATGGAATTTATATGATGATAGTTACGGAGAAGAATTTTTTGCGAAGTTTAGTATTAAATGGGATGGATGTAGCCATTTTTGGTATTATGGTCAAGACTATCCATATGATAAAGAATTATATCCATACTATCATGAATGTGGTTTGAATGATTATTATAAATATTTTGTGGCAAAATTATTTGCATTTGAAGTAGCCAAATACTATATGAAAGATGTAGCTGATATGGATGATGATTTGTATAATACGATTGACAGGGTGAATATATTAGATTTTTACACAATAAGATATTCAGAAATTGACTTAGATAACGATTGGTTTTATAAAGGTTGTATTGAAAAATTGAAATAAAATTCAGATTTGATTGCAAATTTGAAAGGAGAATAATATGTATTTACTTGTAGCTCATATGATGGGCGATTACTTTTTTCAAAATACATATATAGCAACAAACAAAACTAAAAATAATTTGGTTTGTTTATTACACAGTATAATTTATACCTTATGTGTAATGTTTATATGTCAATGGTTTGATTGGCGATTGTTAGTAGTATTAGGAACACATTTTGTTATGGATAGATTTAGATTGGCAAAATATTGGCGTAGATTTTTCAGTAAAGATGAAGATTTCCCATGGGTCGTTACATCCGATAATTCTGTTCGTTTGTTAATACTGTGGCTATTAAGTTTAGTTCAAGTATAAAAAAAGGAGTTTATATGAAAAAAGTATATTGTTGTGTATGTATGGAATATAAGTTACGACAACAATTATGTCTAAAATGGAATCCATATTATTTCAAAAAGAAATTGTATTGTAAGGACTGTGGTTGTTTTGTATTAATATTAAAATAATATAAAGGAGTTAGATAATTTATGTTAAATAAGTTTCCTGTAATAAAAAATGGAGTAGAATATGA
>ENA-OWOZ01002321-OWOZ01002321.1-bioreactor-metagenome-genome-assembly--contig:-NODE-2321-length-14556-cov-3.334830_pt1 | contig 14556 bp, 18 predicted proteins | sample MGYA00238140_ERZ651804 | MGnify/ENA primary metagenome ERZ651804 (study PRJEB26910, sample SAMN07631232) | bioreactor metagenome | isolation source: Switchgrass digestor | place: USA: Dartmouth... | reverse complement strand
ATATAATCGCGGGCGCCGCCTCAGAGGCAGCGGCATCCAAAGGTCAGGACCTTACGGGCATACTCTCAATCCTCGCGTTTATCTCAATAAACCTCGGCATTTTCAACCTTATGCCCATACCCGCCCTTGACGGCGGCAGGCTGTTCTTCTTCATTGTGGAGGCAATAAGAAGAAAGCCCATACCGCAGAAGTACGAGGCTCTTGTTCACGCTGTGGGCTTTGGTCTGCTTATCGGGCTTATGGTTGTGGTATCTATAAACGATATTTTCGGAGTATTCAAATAAAGCAGGAGTAAGATGATAGAAAGGCGAAAGACAAGGCAGGTAGCAGCGGGCAGCGTCCCAATCGGCGGCGGTGCCCCGATTGCCGTTCAGTCGATGCTGAATAAGCCCGCCCATGATATTGAAGGAAATGTGGAGCAGGCAAAGACTCTCGAGAAAGCGGGCTGCGAGATAATAAGGCTCTCCGTCCCCGACAAGGAGGCGGTGAAAACCCTTTATGCCGTAAAGCAGAGCGTGTCCGTACCCGTTGTGGCGGACATACATTTCGACTACCGTCTCGCCCTTGAGAGCGTCGCCGCGGGAGCGGACAAGATTAGAATAAACCCCGGCAATATCGGCTCCGACGAAAATGTCGCCGCCGTAGCAAGGGAGTGCAAAACAAGGGGAATCCCCATAAGAATCGGTGTAAACTCCGGCTCCGTTGAAAAGCATATCCTTAAAAAGCATGGCGGGCCCACTCCTGAGGCGCTTGTGGAAAGCGCTTTGTATCACGTTTCCCTGCTTGAAAAGTGTGACTTTTACGACATAGTTTTATCCATGAAATCCTCCGATGTGGTCAGCACCGTAAGAGCCTATGAGCTGGCGTCCGAGCGGTGCGGCTACCCCTTACATATAGGCGTTACCGAGGCCGGAACGGAACGCACGGGAATTATAAAATCCTCAGCCGCCCTTGGCGCCCTTCTGTTAGAGGGTATAGGCGACACAATCAGAATCTCACTTACCGCGGACCCCGTAAACGAGGTCGCCGCGGGCATTGCTCTGCTTAAAAGCCTGGGACTCAGAAAACAAGGCGTGAATATTATCTCCTGCCCCACATGCGGCAGGACTAAAATAGATTTGATAAAGCTCGCAAATGAGATTGAGAACAGGCTCTCAAACCTCGATAAAAATATCAGCGTCGCCGTTATGGGCTGCGTCGTCAACGGCCCCGGGGAGGCGTCCCACGCGGACATCGGCATAGCCGGCGGCGACGGCTGCGCCGTTATCTTTAAAGGCGGCAAGGTCCTTAAAAAGGTTAGCGAAGATAATATCATAGAAGAACTTATGGCTGAAATAGAAAAACTGTAATTTGGTGCGGAACATGGCTGAAAAGGAACAAAAGGAAAATCACGGCGGAAAGTTCTGGCTTAAACTCGACAACGCGGGCAAGGTTTTCCCCGGTCAGAATACTCAGACTTGGTCAAATATCTTCAGGGGCGCAATCACCTTAAAAGAAAAGGTTGACCCTGCCGTCCTTGAGGAAGCCCTTGCGCGCGTTCTGCCTCGTTTTCCCTGCTTTGATGTCAATATCAAAAGGGGCTTTTTCTGGTACTATTTCGAAAAGGCAAAGTACCCCGCCCCGCCCGTCATGCCCGATGTGGGCAACCCCTGCCACAGAATAAAGTTTAGGGAAAACAAAGGCTTTTTGTTCAGGGTCTATTATCACGAGCGCAGAATTGCGGTGGAGTTCTTCCACGCCCTGACCGACGGCTACGGCGGCAGCCTGTTTTTGTGTACCCTGACCGCCGAGTATTTAAGAATTAAGTACGGGGCCAACATCCCCCCTGGCGGAGCGGTTCTTTCACTCCAAGAAACTGCTGACGAGTTCGAGCTTGAGGACTCCTTTGAGCGTTTTGCCTCCTCAAAGGTAAAGGCAAAAAGAAGGGACAGATTCGTCTATCACAAAAAGGGCGAAAGACTTCCCGCCCACATGGTCAATGTCACTACTGGCTATATGCCGGTGGACAAGCTTTTGGAGCTCGCCCGCGCGAATAATGCGTCCATAACCGAGTACCTTGCGGCAATACTGATGTATATTCACTACAATATCCAAAAGGAAGAGGAAAGAAAACAGAAGGATGTAAGCGTCCAAATACCGGTAAACCTAAGGCGCACTTTCCCATCCAAAACCCTCAGAAACTTTTCACTTTGCTACTCGGTCAGAATCAATCCCAACATGGGGGAATACACATTTGAGGAAATCTTAAAGCATATCTCCCTGTACCTTCGCTTTATCAATAATGAAAAGACCCTCAATTCAATGATGACCGCCAACATGGCGCTTGAGCGCAACCCCTTCATGCGCGCCCTGCCCCTTCCCGTAAAGTGGCTTGCCATCGCGATATCCTTCGGTCTAACCGCCGAAAAGACCACGACAGCGATGATAACGAATTTGGGTCCCGTCAAAGTGCCCGACGAAATGCTTGAATATGTGGAGAGCTATGTTATGATGCCCTCCCCCGGCAAGCTGAACGGAGCGAGAGTGGGAGCGGCGTCCATCGGCAACACCTTTGCCGCCACCTTCGCCAATATCTACACAGACAGCAGAATTGAGCGGGAGTTCTTTACCTTCCTTGTAAAGAAGGGCATTCCCGTTAAGATAGAGAGCAACAGGGAGTCAATTCCCGAAAACTTCAAAAACAACCCCTATGCGTTTAATCCTCAAATCACAAAATAGCAATTGGTCGGAAGTGGTCATATGTCCTATTGTGTAAACTGCGGCGTTGAGCTTGACAGCAGCACGAAAATATGCGCCCTTTGCTCCACGCCTGTAATAAACCCCAATATTAAAACAACAGAGCCCGCCCCCGTTCCCTATCCCGACAAATACATGATACCCCCCAAGGTTCGCCGCAGGTACGCTGCGTTCCTCGCCACAATGATAATGCTCATACCAAACATCGTCTGCGTTCTTGTAAATCTCCTTGTTCCAAGGGGCGGCAAATGGTCAATCTTTGTAGTGGCAAGCTCAGCTCTTTTATGGATGATGGTTTTCCTCCCCATGCTGATGAAAAAGACACGCCCCTTTATATTGCTGACCGTGGACGCGGTCGCCCTTTGTTTATACATCTATGTCTTTTACGCCATATACAGGCAGGAGGGCTGGTTTACGGGGCTTGTCTTTCCTCTTATAGCGGGGCTCTATGTGATAATCGCGGGCATGATAAAATGGCTGCGGAAAAAAAGAGACTGGGTCAAAATCGCAATCAATGTCTTTTTAAGCATAGCCGTTTACAGCCTTTATGCCGATTTCTTCATCAGCCGCTTTTATGAGGCTGAGCGGCCTCTCGGAGTATCCCTCGTCATAGCCGCCTCATGCATAGCCCTTATCATTTTCTTTAAGTTTGTTGAAAGGAATAAACGCTTCAGAGCCTGGCTTACCAGAAAATTCTTTGTATAATAAAAAGAGCCTGCGGAATAACCGCAGGCTTTAGTTTTTTAAAAGGGGACTGTGCGCGCTTTAAGAACGATGGGACATATCCGAACGGATATGTCCCAAAAAAGGAGTTCATCGGAGCGATCTCTTTTTAGCCTTAAGACTGTGAATCAGAAAGCAAATCTCCACTCTACCACCCAATAAACAGTCCTTTGGCTTACCTTAATGGTATCATCCCGGAGTACTTAAGTCAACAATTTGCACTATTTTTATGGGTCTTTTTTGTAAAATGTTTATAAAGATTCTGTGAATTATGCATCCGTTCAAAGAAAGATAACAGTTTAATAACATAATAGACAAAATTGAGCTTCGAAACTTTGGCTATCTCCAAAAAAAGAGCCTTGCGACTCAACTAATTATAATATTGTTATAAATTTAAAATAACTCTTTACAAAAGAACATAAGTTCCATATAATGATATATATAAATCGACAAAATTTAATAAAAAACTCTTGCACAATCCGACATAATATGATATAAATATATGTGAACGATAACTATGTGAACGGGGAAGGGGGAGGTATGCAGACTTACTATGTAAATATTGAGGAAGTTTTAGAGGATTTAAGGGATAAGTGGAGAGAAAGTAGTTACTTTAGATATAATCCAACAGCATTTACTAGAAAAAAAGCAAATACTGAGAATATAAATATGTGTTGTCCTTTTCACCATGAAACTAAACCTAGTTTTGGCGTTAGTACTACTTATCCTTATTTATTTAATTGTTTTAGTTGTGGAGTAAAAGGTAATTTAATAAATCTAGTATCGCATGTATATGAGATTAGTTACTTAAAAGCATATAGTAAGGTATTAAGAGATTACTCCGCCATTATCGTACCATCTTTCAATCAAGAAATCGAAGAAGATTGGGATGGCGTAACAGAAGAAGAAATTTATAACTATAGGAAAAAGAGACATAGCTATATAGAAAATCGAGGACTATCTGACTATACACTGCAAAAATATGAAATAGGGTATGATGAAAAAGACTACTCTATAACATTTCCTGTACGTGATTTAGAAGGTAACCCTGTATTTATACTAAAGAGGGATGTGAGCAGAAAGTTTTATCATATCCCTAAAAATGCCCCCAAGCATAAGGTTTTGTATGGATTAAACTACTTATACGGAAAAGTAGACGAGGTTTTTATTGTAGAAGGAGCGATAGACGTATTATCTTGTTATGAGGCTAAATTACCGGCTGTAGCTCTACTAGGTAGAACTCTTTCTAAACACCAATTAAAACTACTTCAGAAAGCCGGTATAAACAAGGTAATATTATTTTTAGATAACGATGAGTGGGGAGTAAAGGGGAATTTAGATGCATACAGTCTTATTTCTAAGACTGGTATTAAAGTGGAAGTCGTTAAGTATCCTATCCAGTGGGGGATAGATACGATAGAATATGTAAAATATAAAGATGCTAATGATTTATTATTAGCAGGTAGATTATCAGGTATAGAGGTAGTAACCTACCTAGAATATTATTATGATCTACTACAATCTAAGTTTTATAAGGGGGTATTTTTAAATGGAAGAAAGAAAGACTTTCAATGAGATGGTGGCGGAGGGTAGTCTGGATGAATTATTAGAAGCTACAAGGAAGCTTTGTAGTTATAAATTACAAGCAAACAATATAAAATTACCTACCTATATTGGTAAGGAAGATGTTGTGCAAGATGCAATGATAAAAGTGTTTAAAGCATATCGGAAGTTTGATCCTTCAAAGTCTAGTGCAAACACTTATTTTACAAGAATTATTGACCGTGTAATTATAGACCATATAAGGCAAGCAAAAAGTCAACCTTCTCTTCAATGGGCTAATGCTAGTGTAGACGAACTCGGAGCAACTATAATAGATTTAATTACTGGGAATATAAGTGCCGTTAAGGATCTCGAACAAGGCACTAGACATGCCAATATAATAAAACAAGCACAAATACCAGTAAATGATGATTATAGAGGAGAGCATTTAATTATAGATGTCCAGCTAGATCTTAAAAATATATTATCGGATAGAGAAGCAAAGATTTTTAAATTTAAATATGAGGGTTATACTCTCCAAGAAATAGCCGACAAACTAGGAGTATCTAGACCTACAGTGGCTAAAGATTGGTTACGAGTAAGGGAGGTATTAATGGAGTTATTAATTTAGAGGAAGAAAATTTTCTTCCTCTTTTTTTTATTCATTTTGGTTTAACCCTACGTATATTAGGTGTGAAGAAATAAAGAGAGGTTTACGAAATCTCTAAATATAATCAAAGGAGGAGTTTTAATGAGTTTATACGTAGGGAAAGGATTAGGTGCTATAAAGGAGGCAAGTAAGAATAGTACGTCTATATTGAGTTTAAAGGCGGGGGAGTCGACTGAGATAAGAATAATTCAACCGCTGGAAGAATTAATTTCTGTATATGAACATACAGAAAAGATTAATGGAAGATGGATGAATATCAGATGCTTAGGTAAGGATACCTGCCCACTATGCAAGGCTGGTAAATATGCTTCATTTAGAACTTATATACCAGTGTTTGATAGGAAAGATGAAAAAGTGAAGATATTAAAAGCATCTAAGACTGTAGGAATAGCTATCGTTGGATTAGCCGAAGAGTACGGAGATTTAACTAAGAGAGATTTCAAGATATTAAGACAAGGGGAAGGTGTAAATACAACATATCAGTTCTTTCCAAGAGATCCTAAAGAATTTGACACATCTGAACTAGAGTTACCAGATATTGAATCACTAATAGAGCCAATGTCCCCAGAAGAGATAGAAAATCTTATTAATCAAAAAGTATCTGATGTAGATCCTACTGTACCTGAAGAAGAAGGGGGATTCCCATTTTAATCTCATCCCCCTACCCCTATATGGGGTTTATTCATGAGGAGGAGGGATTATGTGAATATTTACGAGGAAATTGAAAGTATCTTGAATAAAGACAAAGAGAAGAAAAAGAGGAAATTACGGGTGAGGGAGAAGTGGTATTTAGATGAGGTTTATCCATTGTTTAAAGATAAGTTTCCCTCACTAGATACTGAAGCTAAGATAGATAAGTTTTTAAAATGGGCTAATAAGAAAAATTTCAATAAAAGAGAATTGCAGATAATTAAAATAGCTAGAGAAACTGTTTTACCTTTACATTACAAGACTGTATGGACCGAGGAAGATTTAGAAGAATTAGTAAATTGGTTAAGCGGTTTAAGTATAGTAGCTATAGACACAGAGACAACAGGGACGGATAAATATAGAGATGAAATTGTAGGTATTTCTTTTTATGCTCCCCATCGAGGATATTATGTACCTTTGAAACATGTTGATGATATAAGGTACAATAAAGATGCCTATGAGGAGTTTATAGAAGGCGGTGGGGAGGGGAAATTAGTTTTAGGAGTAGATTATGTTAAATGCTTACCCCTGGAACTGGTAAAAGAGAAACTAAAACCTATACTTGAGAGAAAGAACTTAAATAAAATATTTCATAATTACGGATTTGATTACCATATTATTCGTAGATATTTAGATGTAAAGGTTGAATGTGCTTTTGATACTATGATTGCTCAAGCAATATTAGATGAAACCCAACCTAAAGCATTGAAACATATGGCCACTCATTATTTAAAGATACCAAGCGATACTTACTCAGAGTTATTTGGAAATGTTACATTCGATAAAACACCTATTCTTATTAATCCAAAGACTATGACAGGTAATATAGCAACATATTATGCTACAAAAGATACTGAATTAACTTATAAAATGTTTGAATTTCAAATTAAACACCTTAAATCACCTAATCTTAGAAAATTACATGACCTTTATTTTAATATAGAAATACCATTTATAAACATTGTAGTTAAAGCAGAAGAGCGGGGGATAAGGGTAGACGAAGATTATCTAGTAAATATAGTAGCACCCCAATTACACAGAGAGCTAGACGAATTAAAGCAAAAAATTTATAAGTACACAGGAGAGATAAATTTAAATTCACCGCAACAGCTATCTAAAGCATTATACGAGGATTTAGGCTTACCTAGAGTTAATCAAAAGAAGTCAGATTCAACTGACAGAAAGACCTTAAATAAGATAAAGAATGAACACGAAGTAATTCCATTGATTTTAGAGTATAGACAGGTGGTAAAGCTGGTAGATGCTTTTGCAGATAAATTACCAAACCAGATTATTAATGGAAGAATTCATACAAGTTTCTCTACCATAAAAGACACAGGTAGAATGAGCAGCTCTAACCCTAATCTCCAGCAGATCCCTTCGTACACTAACTTAATTAGAAATGCTTTTATAGCAGATGAAGGCAGGTTATTAGCATCGTTGGACTTCTCTAGCCAGGAGCTTAGGATTCTTTCCCATATATCAGGGGATGAAGTAATGCATAAAATCTTTACCGAGGGTGGAGATGTCCACGCTACCACAGCAGTAACAATTTGGAATAATAAATATCCCGATAGAAAAACAGACATAGAAACTTTTCAGCGATTAAGGAAAGTATCAGACTTCTTCCGAGATAAAGACGGGAACATTGACCATAGTAAATTTGATGACGAGCACTTAGAGAAGGCATTAAATGAAGGAATTATACTAACTAAAGATAGAGATACCTTACTAGAAGAAGCAGAATTAGGGCTTGAATTTGGAAAGATGAGAAGTAAAGCTAAGACAGTTAACTTTGCGATAGTATATGGTACAACAGCTATGGGTTTAGCTGATACTTTAGAGATTAGTGAAGAAGAAGCTCAAATGTATATACATTCTTACATGCAAACATACCCTGGGGTGGCCAGTTGGATTCAAGATATTAAGAAACAAGTTAGAGAAAGAATGTATGTAGAAACTCTATTAGGGAGAAAAAGGAGATTTTATCCTGAAGTTACCTCGGGTCAGCAATGGTTATTAGAATCTGCTTATAGGAAGGGTCAGAATAGCCCTATTCAGGGTAGTGCTGCTGATATGGTGAAAAAAGCTACTATAGATTTACAGCCTGCACTTAAAAAGTATGATTGCAATATACTTTTATGGGTCCACGATGAAATTATTTTAGATATACCGAAGGACCTAGGGATGAAACCATTAAAAGAATTTGCAGAAATAATGTGTAATGCAATTCCATTACGATGCGGAATGAAATCGGATATAGAAGTAGCTGAAAGATGGGGTCAGAGAATGAATCAAGATGAATTGAGTGAACTTTGGGAGGAAGATGAAATTGAATGATTTTCTTGAAAAGACAAAACAGTATTTAAAAATTCAAGATGAATTAGGATTTATAGCTCCAAGATGTATAAATATTACTGTAGGAAAAATGAAACAATTGTCTGAATTATACCGCACTAAAGTAAAATTGGAGTATGATGACGATGTAGGATTTAAACACAATTATTTTTATCATTTATATATAGATGGTATTCACTTTATAGCATGTAGTGATTGGCAGGAAGCACGCAATTACGGATTTGATGAATGTGACTTTAGGGAGGAGGCAGAAATTTGGGGTTAAAAAATTTAGCAGATAAAATAAAAAAGGAACAGAGAGAAGCCAATAAATCTTTTGAGGAAAGATTTATTGATGAGATAGATAAGTTTTTAGTTGAGGAGGCAAAAAGAAAAAGGTCGGAAAGCTCTAGACTAGCCTTTCGACCCTCCCAGTATTATAAATGCGAGAGACAAACTTATTATTTTTTAAAAGGTTTTAAAGGTACGGATAATATTTACCCTAGAAGCCAGAGGATACTTCAAGTAGGTACTCAATTACATGAGTGGATACAAAGAGATATTTTTATGGAAATGGATAAAGAAGGTTACCCAATAAAATTACTACCTAAAAATGATCTACCTTTTTACGGGGCGGAGGGGGTAGAGATTTTAGAAGAACATGACGCCCCTCCCATGGAAATTAAGTTTTTAGATTATAGGTTTACTGAAAAATTTCCTATATCAGCGATGATAGACGGAGCTATGGAATATGAAAATTATCCCTTCTTATTTGAATTTAAAACAATAAATCCAAAAGATTTCGAGTATTTAATTGAACCATTACCAGATCATATTAAACAAGGTGCTATGTATTCACTTTGTATAGGCATTAGAAAAGTTATGTTTCTATACTTATGTAAAGGAACTCAAAACCTAAAAGCTTATACTGTAGATTATAAAGATGAACAATTACAATGGGTTGTTAATAAAATTCAGAAGATAGAAGAAATGGTATTAAAGGATGAACTTCCAGGTAAGGAATTAAGTCGTAATTGTAATTTCTGTCCATATAAATCAATATGTGAACTTAACTCTTAATTGAGTTAGGTTTTATTCGTTTCAAGGCACTCCTCGTATATTTATAATGAACGATTAATGAGGAGTGATGTAATGAAGAAATATCACATTATTTATGCTGATCCACCCTGGCAGTACAGAGATAAAAAGAAATCAGGTAGGACTAAATGTGGTGCAGAAAATCATTATTCAACAATGTCATTAGATGAATTAAAGGCATTACCAGTTCAAAATATCTGCGAAGATAATGCAGTCCTATATTTATGGGTTACATTTCCTTTATTAAAAGAAGGTCTTGAAGTTATTGAAGCATGGGGTTTTGAGTATAAAACTCTAGGATTTGATTGGACTAAGTTAAATAAGGATGGTAGTGTTTGGTTCGGTGTTGGTGCTTACTCAAAAAGTAATAATGAAATTTGTTTATTTGCAACCAAAGGAAATGTAGGTAGGTTAATAAGAGACGAGAATGGTGATGTGGTTATTACTGACCCCAAAGTTAAGTTAAGTGTAAGGTCAAATAATGTATCTTGTAATGTTCAAGCAATAAGGGGGAAACATTCCGAGAAACCAGAAGAGGTTAGGAGGAGGATAGAAGAGCTATGGGGGGATGTTTCCCGTGTAGAGTTATTCGCAAGAAAAAAGGTGGAAGGTTGGGATGTAATTGGTTTTGATATAGATGGTAGAGATATTCGAGAGGTATTGGAGGGATATAATGGGTGATAAATTATGGAAGGCTTTTGAACGTTGGGTAGGAAAGCTTATTTTTGATGGTGCTAAACGAAATATGGGTTCTGGTGCAGTCAATAGTGATGACGAAGGAAATGCAAGAACAGGAGATATTATACACCCTACCTATCAAATAGAGTGTAAAGTTTACAAGAGAATAGCTATCTTCAGATGGTGGGAGAAGTTAGCAAAAGAAGCAGAGGAATCTGGTAAAATACCAACTTTAATAATGAGGGAAAAAGGTAACGCTAAGGATGTTTTAGTAGCACTTCACTGGACAGATTTTGTAAAGATGAAAGAAGCTTGGGAGAGGGAGGAGGGGTTGAGAGATGAGTAAGGAAAATGCGTACGTTATGACCTATACGGGTAAAATGTTCAATCCATTTTACCCAGACGAAAATCTAATTTGTGTAGAAGATATAGCACATGCCTTATCAATGCAATGCAGATATAACGGACATATGAATAAATTCTATTCAGTAGCAGAACATTCAATAGATGTAGTATTAGTGTTAAGGATGTTAGGATTATCTCCCAGAACTCAATTGTTAGGTTTATTACATGATGCTTCTGAAGCTTATTTATCAGACATACCCGCCCCAATTAAACAGTGTTTCCCTGAATATAAGAAATTAGAAGATACATTAAGTATGGTTATATATAATAAATTGCATCCGTTATGCGGGGAACTTTCAGTAAACGATTTCTATTATGTAAATATAGTAGATAAAGAAATAGCGATTCTAGAATCTAGAAAATTAATGAGGGTGGCGGATTGGAATAATAGGGAGACTTCATTTAATATAACATTCCATTGTCGGGAGAGTAATGAAGCTAAAGAAATGTATCTAAGGCTTTACAGAACTCTTTTGGAGGAGATAATCTATGAACAGACAAGAAATTGAAAAAGAAATTTCTAACTATACAGTTAGAGAGATAACAAAAGCTAAAATTGAAAAAGCAGGGTTACCAATACCTTCCAAACCAGAGGAATTAGTTGAAGGAATAGATATATTTACTGAATGGGAGAACATGAAAAAAGCATACGGTGGAATTGCTAATATTCCTTTTACTGTTCTAGGGGATTATTTAGATAAATGGACTTCTATAGTTGCTTATGCTAGATGGGTTGAAGCTATAGCAGACATAGACCAAGCTACCGCCAGAGAAATTAGAGATACAATTAAAAAACAACTCTATACCTTACAAGAAGGTGGGCGGGAGTTAAGAGAGGCTATGGTTCATACTGAACCTCTATATAGGGAATGGGAGCAAAAATACACAGAAAGTCTTTCAATGATGATAGCAGTAAAAGCATTAAGGGAGGGTTACGAGAGAAGAGCAGACGCTATTTCTAGAGAAATAACTAGAAGAATGAATGATGCTCTAGATAGTAGAAGATTAGATAATAGAGGAGGGGCGTAGAATGGATGAAAGGCCTTATGTATTAGTACCGTTAAGATTAGTAAAGAAGGTAGAGGGTGTCTATGATAAAAACTAGAAGAGTAGAAGTATTCAGAGAAGATAAATGGAGTGAGATTGAATTTACTGAGCTTAAAGTTGGTGATATATTTAGAATGTTTGAGCCAACTGGAGAGTCTGTTACTGGAATTGAAGGAGAAACTGAATGGATATGTATTTCAGATCCTTTTCATATAAATGGTGTTTTGGCTGTAAATGCAGAGCCAGTGAAAAAAATAAAATGGAGGGATTTTAGTGGAAATAAAAAATGTTAGAGTGTATGGTTTAGAGGAGAGTATTATTGCTTCTGGCTATCCAATGATGATTGATGCACCGAATGAAAAAGAGTTTAATAATGCAATAAATAGATTGTCTTATGCTTTAGATATAGGTGTTGAAGATTTAACTAATGAAGAAAAGATAGAAAAACATTCAAGGAGAGCGGAAAAGTTAGCTAACACACCATTAGGATCAGGACATTATACGTTTTTAAAAGGTATTATTGTTCAATACGACCTAATCGCCCCTGAATATTTTTGGAGACAATTCGATCGTTACCACTTTCATGATTACGTATCCTCACAAAGCAAAATGCATAGATTAATATGGTTTGACCTAGATAAAATGTGCAATCCCTATGTTAGAGAGGATATAAAGCAGATATTAAAAGAAGAAATTAGTTTTTATAATAAAATGCTTGGAAGTGACAAGACACCTAAAGAGGAGAAACAGAAACAATTTCAAAGAATTCTGTCTAATTGTCCAATGGGTATAGAGCTGACTGCTAGAATTACAGATAATTACCTACAACTAAAATCTAAATATCACCAACGAAGAACACATCGTTTGGAGGAATGGCAAAAATATTGTGATTGGATAGAAACATTACCAATGGCTGAAGAGTTGATTGTTGGGAGGGATTAGATGGATACAAAAGATTTTGTAACCTCCTTTAGAAAGGAATTTGGAAATGATTCCATATTCTTATTAGGAGAAGATGAAGTTTTAACAGATATAAAAGTAAGATCGTCTGGTTCTTTACTATTGGATTTAGCTATGGGTGGCGGGTTTGCTCAAGGCAGACTCACCCTCCTCCAAGGTGCTGCCAAAGCTGGAAAAACTAGTATTGCTTGTTTAGCAATAGCAGAAGCACAGAAAAATGAACCAGATAAAGATAATATTGTTATAGATTTAGAAAATAGCTTTAATCCAGATTGGGCTAAAACTTTAGGGGTTGATATTGATAAATTAATGGTTGTCCAGCCTGACACCCACGCTGAGAAAGTATACGATATGATTGAGTATATGTTGAAGGAGGGAAACTTTAGTTATATAGTGTTGGACTCATTAGACGGATTAGTTCCTAAAGAAGAATTAGAAGAAACTGATTGGGATAAAGAATCAAGGGTGGGGGGCACAGCGAAATTGAATTCTAAAGCTATGAGAAAAATAGTTAATTCTGGATTGTTAAGAGAATCAGCTACCTCCTTAATCTTTATACAGCAACTTAGAGACCGTATAGGTTCATTTAGTCTCTACGGTACTCCTACTACAGTGGCGGGTGGGAGGAGTATTCAACACGCTGCTACTCATACATTGGAAGTGGCTATAGGAGATTATTTTACAAAAGGTACTGGAAGTGATAAAAAATATTTTGGCCAACAAATAAGAGTAAAAGTTACTAAGAATAAGATAGCTCCCCCATTTAGACAGGCAACAATTGATGTATATTATGAACACGGTGTAGATAAGATATCTGAATTAGTTTTAGTTGCCAAAGAGATTGGAGTATTGCAAGGAAGTAACTGGCTAACTTTTGCTGATCCTCGTACTGGTGAAATTATTACTGATGATAGAGGAAATGACTTAAAATGGAATGGGGTCAAAAAGACTCAAGAGGCACTTATGGAAGATATAAAAAATAATGAAGGTAAACTCTACCTTAAAATGTTTAATTTAGTCCAAGACATCTTGAGGGGGTAGTCTAAGTGATAAAATCTGCAATGTTCATAGGAGTATGTTTAGCTATTTATGCGGTTTTCAGTTATTTAGAGGCTAAATTAGTGAAAAAAGTGGGTATGGAAATAGCTATGGAGTATTTAAAGGAAAATGAAGATGAAGTAATACCTAAAGTAATAAAAGATGTTACAGACAATATAACTAATATATTTCTAGTCCATTTTGATGAATTAATTAAGTTAGGTTTATTGAACGTAGTAGATGGGGTGATGAATGGTGCAGCCAAGGAAAACATCGCAAAAGCAGGAGAAGAGAATAACAAAAAGTTTGAATGAGATTAAAGAAGAGGCAAAGCAAACTATAAATTCGGGAGCCTTATGGTTTAATAAATCAGATGTAGTAAGTAAGAATTTCAGGGTAGAAGCTAAGACCAAAACTAAACCATCTAAGTCCATGACTATAAAGAAAGAATGGTTAGAAAAAATTGAGTTGGAAGCTTTTTTAACTGATAAAATCCCTGTCCTTGCTTTCTCTTTTGGGGATGGGAAGGATTATTTTATATTATCAGATAAAGACTTCTATGAAATTGTAGAAAGGTTAGGTGATATAGATGGACGATAAGCAGGAAGCTCTTGAGGATTTAATTAAATTAT
>ENA-OWOZ01002313-OWOZ01002313.1-bioreactor-metagenome-genome-assembly--contig:-NODE-2313-length-14576-cov-19.468860_pt1 | contig 14576 bp, 17 predicted proteins | sample MGYA00238140_ERZ651804 | MGnify/ENA primary metagenome ERZ651804 (study PRJEB26910, sample SAMN07631232) | bioreactor metagenome | isolation source: Switchgrass digestor | place: USA: Dartmouth... | reverse complement strand
GGGGCTTGACATTGACAAGCCGCGCAACCTTGCCAAAAGCGTGACTGTTGAGTAGATGGAACAAATGAGTTTCGTTTGTTGTATATTTAAAATAAACTCCACTCCATGATAATAAAGTTCGCTCCATAAAAATAAAGTTTGTTCCAAAATCCCGTAGCAGATGCAGGAGCAATCTTCATTTGCTGCGGGGTTTGTTTTTTGCAAGTAAAAGGGGCTGAAAGGGTTAAGGTATAAGGGATAAGACTGAAGGTATTGATTTTAAAGGGATTAAGAGTATTATATATTGATACCTGAATCAAAAAAGAATAGAAAAAGCACATGAGAAGATGCAACCTTATACCTTTTTCCTTTCACCTTATCCCTATTTGGAACCGACTTTATTTTAAAAATCGTTACAAAAATTAAGGAATAAATGTTATTAAATGGAATGAAAATATTGAATTTTAGAACCGACTTTATTATATGGAAGAGATTAGGAGAATAGGGTTAATACTAGAAGGCATAAGGGTTTGAGGGAAAGTGGTTTGGAGCGGAGTTTATTTTAAATATACAATAGGACTAAAATAACAATGCTTTTATTGACAAAAGCAAAAATTTACATTAGTATATGCATATAATTGAATATAATCATATAGAGGTGATAAATTGGATTTTATAGAAATCTTTAAAGCATTGGGAGATGAAAACAGAATTAGAATACTCAATTTGTTAATAAGAGGGGAACTCTGTGTGTGCGAGATAGAAACAGTGCTGGATATGACGCAGTCCAATGCTTCAAGGCATCTAAATAAATTAAAAACTTCAGGAATTATAACCAGTGAAAAGAAATCGCAATGGGTCTACTATAGAATAAATAATAATTTTATTGAAGAAAACAACCTACTGTATGAATATATTAAGAACAAGATGGATGAAAAAACACAATTGAAAAGAGATATAGAAAGACTAAAAAAGTTTAAAGAAGGTAACTTTACTTGTGAGCACCTGCGAAATGATAAAAGTCAGGTTTTTAAGTATCTGCAGTGTCAGTGTGATAATACAAGAAATGAGAACTAAACAGAACTTCGTCTTAAACAAATTATATGATTATAATCGAATATAATCATATAAATAAATCATATTTATTATAAACAGATTGGGGGCATAAAATGTGAGTAGTAAAGAAGTAATACAAGAAAACAAGGGATTAGGTTTTTTTGAAAAATATCTCACACTTTGGGTGGCAGCCTGTATAATAGTGGGAGTTGCAATAGGACAATTAATTCCTATAATCCCTGAAACTTTAGGCAAACTTGAATATGCTAATGTATCCATCCCTGTTGCCATTCTTATATGGCTCATGATATACCCCATGATGCTTAAAATTGATTTTTCAAGCATTGTCAGGGCAACAAAAAAGCCAAAAGGACTTATAGTAACTTGTACAACAAACTGGCTTATCAAGCCTTTTACAATGTATCTTATAGCTGGGTTTTTCTTGAAGGTAGTGTTTAGTAGATGGATTGAACAAAATTTAGCGATTGAATACCTTGCAGGTGCAGTACTGCTAGGAGCTGCACCATGTACAGCTATGGTGTTCGTATGGAGTTATCTGACAAAAGGCGATCCTGCTTATACATTGGTGCAGGTAGCTATGAATGACTTGATTATATTGTTTGCGTTTACACCAATTGTCGCATTCCTATTAGGTGTAAGTAATGTAACCGTTCCTTACGACACGCTGGTATTATCAACAATCTTGTTTGTTGTTATCCCATTGGCAGGAGGATATCTTACTAGAAGGAACATTATTAAACGCAAGGGTATAGAGTATTTCGAAAATATTTTTCTCAAGAAATTTGATAATGTAACTATTGTAGGTCTTCTTCTTACATTAATAATTATTTTCTCTTTCCAGGGTGAAATTATTTTAAGCAATCCTTTGCATATTGTATTAATTGCCGTACCATTAATTATCCAGACATTCTTTATATTTTTCATTGCCTATGGCTGGGCAAAGGCATGGAAATTACCTCACAGCATTGCAGCACCTGCTGGAATGATTGGAGCGAGTAACTTCTTCGAACTTGCGGTTGCAGTGGCTATTTCTCTATTTGGACTTGAATCAGGTGCGGCTCTTGCTACAGTTGCAGGGGTCTTAACAGAAGTGCCCATAATGTTGACCTTGGTTAGAATTGCAAATAATACAAGAAAGTGGTTTCCTGAAAAATGAATGTAGGATAAACAGCAAATGAATGATGAGAATAGTAGAAGCAATCGATATACACACAAATATTAAATATGTTAAAAGCAATTATATAAGATTCAAGCAAATAATATTCCGGTTAAAGTGATTAATCATTTTAACCGGTTTTTATATGCCGTAATATCAAGTTTCTCTGAAAACTAAATTAAGAGAGGTAATTGTATTAGATCTATAGTAACACATAATAAAAAGGTCTCAAATAATTAAATAGAAAGTCATAAATATATAGACTAATATCCATATTGCTATTTGAAGAAATATTGACATTATATAGATATAAACATATATTATATATAGATAAATATCAATATACTGAGGTGTTGAGATGAAGTTAAATTATGATGAAGGTGCGAAGATTATTAAAGCTCTTGCAGATCCAAATAGGCTTAAAATAATCGATATTTTATCCTGCGGAGAAATGTGTGCCTGTGATATTTTGGAACATTTTGATTTTACACAGCCGACACTTTCACATCATATGAAGGTTCTGATGGACTGCAATATTGTAGAATGCAGAAAAGAAGGGCTATGGAGCTATTATTCTCTAAATATATCTAACTGCAATAAGCTTATATTGTTTCTTATGAATCTTATAACAGATACTGATGAATGTATCTGTAAAGATAAATCAAAATGTAAATGCTAGTAGAGGAGTGTATGATTATGAAAAAGATGATGATTTTTGATCCAGCTATGTGTTGTCCAACAGGAGTATGCGGGCCAAGTGTTGATCCGGAGCTTTTGAGAGTTTCTACAGTATTAAATAATTTGAAAAAAAGAGGAATAGTGATTGAAAGATACAATCTGACTAATAATCCACAGATATTTGTTGAGAATGAAGAAGTAAATAAAAAATTGAATGATGAGGGAGTGGATGTACTTCCAATTACAATGGTTGATGGAGTTATAGTAAAAACCAAAGCCTATCCGACCAATGAAGAATTTTGCAGTCTATTAGGTATATCAGAAGATTACTTAAAAGCAACTGAGAAAAAAGTGATTAAAAGATGCTGCTGCAAGAGTGGATGCTGCTAATTTTGAAAGAGGGATATGGATGTCAATTAAAGAATTTAGTGTGACAGAAATAAGATTGACAAAGTATATTTTTTTTACAGGAAAAGGTGGGGTTGGTAAAACATCATTAGCATGTGCTACAGCAGTAGCTTTAGCCGATGAAGGCAAAAAGATTATGCTAATCAGCACTGACCCAGCTTCAAACCTACAAGATGTCTTTGATGTTGAATTGAATAACAAAGGTGTTGCTTTAAAAGATGTACCTAACTTAGTTGTTGCAAACTTTGATCCAGTGGAGGCAGCTGCTGAATATAGAGAAAGTGTTATAGGACCTTACCGTGGCAAATTGCCTGAAGCAGTTTTGAAAAATATGGAGGAACAGCTTTCTGGATCATGTACTATTGAAATTGCTGCATTTAATGAATTCTCAAACTTTATAACTGATGAAAATGCAGCCATGGAATATGATCATATAATATTTGACACAGCTCCAACAGGTCATACTCTAAGGATGCTTCAGCTTCCTTCAGCGTGGACTAATTTTATTAATGAAAATACTCATGGTGCTTCATGCTTAGGGCAGCTTTCGGGACTTGAAAATAAAAAAGAAGTATATAAAAATGCAGTAGAGAATCTCGCAAACAAAGAAAAAACTACACTTATAATTGTATCCAGACCTGAAAAATCACCACTAAAAGAAGCGGAGAGAGCATCTAAAGAGCTTCAGGATATAGGAATAAATAATCAGGTTTTGGTAATCAATGGTGTACTGGAAGAGCATGATGACTACCTTTCCAATGCTATTTATAAGAAACAGCAAAATTCCCTGAAGAATATGCCACAAGCACTTAGAGCTATAGAAACTTTTAAATTACCTCTAAGACCTTACAATGTAACTGGTTTGGAAAATGTAAGAGCTTTTTTGAAAAGTGGTAGAATTAATTATGATAATGAAATGCTAAATGATTACGATATACAAAAATTAAAGAATGTAATTGAAGATTTGTATAATAGAGATAAAAAAATAATATTTACAATGGGCAAAGGTGGAGTAGGAAAAACGACAGTAGCAGCTGCAATTGCTTTGGAATTAGCCAAAAGGGGCAAGAAAGTTCATTTAACAACTACTGACCCTGCAGCTCATTTAAAGTTTGTATTAGATGAAAGCTATGGCATTACCATAAGCAATATTGATGAAAAAGCAGAACTTGAAAAGTATAAAGAAGAGGTATTAAGCAAAGCTAGAGAGACAATGAGCGAAGATGATATTGCTTATATAGAGGAAGACTTAAGATCGCCTTGTACTCAAGAAATTGCAGTATTTAGAGCTTTTGCTGAAATCGTGAAAAGGTCAGAAAATGAGATTGTAGTAATTGATACAGCGCCAACAGGGCATACGCTTTTGCTTTTGGATTCCACTCAAAGCTATCATAAGGAAATTCAGCGTTCACAGGGAGATATTCCAGAATCAGTTAAAAAACTTTTACCTAAACTGAGAGATGAATTAGAAACAGAAGTGATTATTGTAACTTTAGCTGAAGCTACTCCGGTTTACGAAGCATTAAGACTTCAAGAAGATTTAAACAGAGCTGGAATTCATAGCAGATGGTGGGTAATAAATTCAAGCTTATATGCTGCGAAAACAACCAATAGTATTTTAAAGGCAAGGGCAAGCAATGAAGTAAAGTGGATTAATAAGGTAAGTGAAATATCAAAAGGGAATTTTGCAGTTATAGAATGGATTCCAGAAGAAGTAAAAGGCGAAAAACTTAAAGATCTTATAGATTAGAATAGTAAAGGCATTACATTGAAATGTAATGTCTTTACTAATTACGAAGGAGTCTGGTTTTGAAGATGTAAATATTGAAATTGCACATATATACACTAAGGATGTAATAGAAAGCATTCTTTCTAATAAAGAGATATTCATAGATCCCGATGATGCATCAAATATTGAGTCCTTAGATGGAGCATATGCAGGTGACCTGATAAAGGCCAGAAAATAGGGGGTATTTATTGTTAACTATAATGTAAGAATAGCACATCAACATGATATACCTTTCATTACTAAAATATACAACGAAGGAATTGAAGATCGGATAGCTACACTTGAATCAAAATTAAAAACAGAAGAAGAAATGCTTGATTGGCTGAAGGACAGAAGTGGTAGGCATAAAGTATTGGTAATAGAAGATGAGAAAAATACAGTCCACGGGTGGGCTTCACTAAATGTTTTCAATTCAAGATGCTGCTATTCTGGCGTGGTGGATATATCAATATATATTTCGAGAAAAATGCGTGGCAAGGGATTAGGAAAGCTGCTTCTTAGATCGCTTATACAAACAGCTAAAGATGAAGGTTTTCATAAGCTTGTTTTAAGCACATTTAAGACCAATGAAGCAGGACAAAAACTTTATAAATCTCTTGGATTCAGAGAGGTTGGAACTTATGAAAAACATGGAATTTTGGATGGTAAGTGGATTGACATTACAATAATGTAACTAATACTTGATGACTAGTTTATAGTTACTATTATGCATAAATATTCTTTCGGATAGTATGAATGGAATGTGAAATTCTCTTGTAGTCAACATATTCATTGTTCCTTTTGTATTCGATCAAGAATCTTGAGCCAGACCTTCTGTCTCTAAATTTAGCATTATTCGTGTAAAGGTAGTTACAAAGTAGATATTCTATATAGATTGTTACTTGTAATACTGCTATGACAGGCGGAGGTAATAGTATAGAAAACAGGCTGAGGAGAAGATTAAGATAGTGTTAGGAGGGTTCGATAAAAGGTGGCTGGTTAAAGTAGGTGCTATTATGAGTTATAAGTGCAAAACAAAGGTAAATAGTGCGAATTTGTATTTTATAACGAAGGAGTTAGAGATTATTTAAGCGTTGGAGGATGGAAAATGAAAAATCTCATTTTTATAAATGGAACTATGGGGGTAGGAAAGACAGTCACAAGCAGAGAGCTGCAAAAACTATTGCCAAATTCTGTTTTCCTCGATGGTGATTGGTGCTGGGACATGTCACCTTTTATCGTGAATGATGAAACTAAAAAGATGGTAATAGACAATATTAGTTATCTATTAAATAATTATATTTCGTGTTCAGTGTATGAAAATATAATTTTTTGTTGGGTAATGCATGAACAAAGTATCCTTGATGATGTATTATCTAGGCTAGACAAACATAGTTGCATATTATATAAATTTTCTTTGGTATGTTCAGAGCAAGCGTTAATTTCACGAATTAGAAAGGATATAGAAATGGGAATAAGGACTGAAGACGTTATTAACAGAAGTATATCAAGATTAAAAAATTATTTTGAAATGGATACAGAGAAAATTGATGTAAGCAAGGTTTCTGCTAAAGAAGCAGCTAAAATAATATTTGGGTACATTAAGAAATAGTTTCATAACACGCTATGAAGAGATTGTGGTATGACAAAGCATGAGTCTGTAATAATAGGAGATAACGTGTATGAGCAATACACTGATTTGTTATTATTCACTATTGGGAACTATAAATTATCAAGAAAATTAAGTAATAAATGTTATTAAGTGGAATGAAAACATTGAATTTAGAGCCGGAAAATCCCTTAATAAATGTAAGAGAATTCTTCATTTGCTAAGGGATTTGCTTATTTTCAAAAAAAATACATCTGGATAAGATTAACATAACAATATTTACATAATCCAATTTTCTGCTTTCCAAATGGAATGAAAAAAGGTAAACTAATATATATCAAGCTATAATTATGTAAAATAAAATACTGACAGCACATCTATATCATCCAAGTAACATTTTTCTTTAATTCATTCTATTAGTACAGGAGGATTCAGCTTTGAAAAATTTAATTAACATGTGGAAACGGTTAAGCCTGGTAAAGCAGATAATAGTAGGCTTGATTATCGGTATTATTTTGGCATTAACAATTCCTGAACAAGCAAAATTTGTTGTTATTTTTGGGTCTTTATTCGTTGGCGCTTTAAAGGCATTGGCGCCTGTACTGGTTTTCTTCTTGGTTTCATCAGCTCTTGCTCAGCATAAAAGCGGTCATAAAACCAATATGAAAGCCATTGTTGTGCTTTATGTTGTAGGAACATTCCTGGCTGGTGTTGTAGGTGTTCTTGCAAGCTTTATGTTCCCAATAAAGTTGACACTAGTATCAGGAGTTGAAAGTGTGTCAGCTCCGGGCGGAATTACAGAAGTCCTTAAGAGTTTGTTGATGAATCTGGTTGACAACCCTGTAAAAGCGATATTTAATGCCAACTACATTGGTATATTGGCATTTGCAGTATTATTCGGCATAACATTAAGAAAAGCAGCTGATTCAACTAAAACATTTATGGCTAACGTTTCTGATGCATTGGCAGATATGGTAAGAATAGTTATCAGCTTCGCTCCACTGGGTATCATGGGATTGGTATTTGACTCCATTGCAACAAGCGGTATAGAGGTATTATTAAGCTATGGACAATTAATATTAGTGCTTGTTGGCGCTATGGCCTTTGTAGCTTTAGTAATGAATCCTATAATTGTTTTCTTAAAGATACGTCAGAACCCATATCCCCTTGTGCTCAAGTGCCTGAAAGAAAGTGGTATAACAGCGTTTTTCACAAGAAGCTCAGCTGCCAACATTCCGGTTAACATGAGCCTGGCTGAAAGACTTGGTTTGGATAAGGACACCTATTCAGTGTCTATTCCTTTGGGAGCTACTGTTAACATGGCAGGTGCAGCTGTTACAATTTCTGTATTGACCCTTGCAGCTACTCATACACTTGGAATTTCTGTAGATATACCTACTGCAGTAATACTAAGCGTATTATCAGCTGTAAGTGCTGCAGGTGCTTCAGGGGTAGCAGGTGGATCATTGCTTCTTATTCCTTTAGCATGCAGCTTGTTTGGAATTCCCAATGACATTGCGATGCAAGTAGTTGGTGTAGGATTTATAGTTGGTGTTATACAGGACTCATGCGAAACAGCAGTCAATTCATCAACAGACGTGCTGTTTACTGCAGCTGCTGAATTTGCTGAATGGAAAAAGCAGGGCAGGAAAATAGTAATCAAATAGGTAAGAATAGAGCAATAATATATAATCAAGATAAGGGCGGTTATTTAATGAGAACCGTCCTTCATTTTGCAGACATATTTAATTTAATAAATTTCCAACAGAATCAAATTGCACTTATATTGAACTCCTTTGGATGTTTTCTTCACAATTACATTTTAGAGGCTTTTTAATGTTCCAAAATCCCGCAGCAGATGGAAGAGAAATTTTTATTTGCTTCGGGGTTTTGCTTTTATTGTGATGTTTGCGACACCATGATTAAAGCCTTTAGTCTGGATATAGTTGATATTATAGGTAATACATATAATAGATTGACAAGCTATAGAATTTATCAATTTAACATAGAAATAAAGCTCTAGTATAATTAATTACATTATCGAGAGCAGGAGGTTGTATTATGAAAAGCAATAATAGAATACTTATATTTTCAGCTTTAGGTATTGCTATAAATATAGTCCTTGGAACAGTATCAGGGATGTTAAATATTCCGCTATTGTTTCTGGATACCATAGGAACTATATTTGTTGCAGTAGTATATGGACCTTTTTATGGTGCCTTAACAGGAGGACTCACAAATGTAGCCTTGGGAATTATACAGAATCCAAAAAATATACCTTTTGCATTAGTAAATATTGTAGTAGGAATTGTAGTTGGTTTAATTGCAAAGAAGTGGAAGTTTGATCTGAAGGCTGCGATTATTACAGGAGCAATACTGGCTGTAGTTTGTCCGCTCATAGGAACACCTATATCAGTATATGTATATGGAGGACTTACCGGAGACTTTAACGATGTATTCTTTACCTGGTTAGTGCAGACAGGACAGAAAGTTTTTACAGCTGCATTCATACCTAGAATAACAAGCAATATAGTAGATAAGATTGCAAGCTGTGTAATAGTTTCATGGATTGTTGCGAGAATTCCAAAAAACTATATACAAGGAGTCATGTAATGGAGAGAAGCAAAAAGGTAATCTTTACATCTCATTGCATATTAAATCAAAATACTGTGGTACCTCCTTTAGCAAGGGCAAAGGGACCTTATAGAGATATAGTAGAGGTTATATTTAACAATGGGATAGGTATACATCAACTTCCATGTCCGGAATACAGATACCTAGGATTGAAAAGAAAGCCTATGACCAAAGAAGAGTATGATAATGAGGAATTCAGGAAGTTATGTAAAGACATATCAAAAGATATTGTAACTGTAATGAAAGAGTACTTAGATAATGGTTATTATATTATCGGTTTAATAGGTATAAACGGCAGCCCAACCTGCAGCATTATAGGTGATAGGGGAATACTTATGGAGGAGCTATTATCTTCATGCAGGGAGGCAAACATTGAACTCAATTTAATAGATGTGCCAACGGATTATCATGATGGTGAAAATGAAAAAGGTTTTATAGATAGATTTAAGGAGTTTATAAGCAACGCATGTTGATATATTATGCAATTCCAGTCATGATAATAAACTTGGTTCTAAAAAAGTTCGTTGAAAAATCCCGCAGCAGATGCAAGAGCCATCTTCATTTGCTGTGGGAATTTTGCTATATGGGATAGGTAAAGCTGGGTATAAAGGTTTAAGATAAATCATGCAAGGAACTTATAATGGTTACTAAAGTTTATGGATAGAGTTATGTTGACAAAAATGTTGTTACATAATATTCTAATTATATGCATTAATAGCAGATTATCATGTTCTAATATGTAGAACCATGAATAATTATGTGTTTCGTTTTTGTTTTGTAAATGGCGATACACTGATATTTAAGTCATGCTTATTTCATGATGGAAAACGGGGGAATAAAAATGAACTATACAGTTATTACTGCTGCTGAAAAACCGGAACATAAGAAGACACATGATCATATAACATGTGAAATATGGCCTGAATTTATTTTAAATGATCCGATTTCAAATGCTAATTTTAAAAACATATACAAAACGTTTGCTGAATATCAATTTTCCATATTAATGGATGACAGTATAGTTGGATTTGCAAATGCTATTCCCTTTTATTGGGATGAAGATTTAGGCAACCTGCCGGAAGAAGGATGGGATTGGGCATTACTTAAAGGGTTTGAAGATAACTCAAATAATAAGAATCCCAATGTTTTGTGCGGTCTTCAAATTGGCATAGACAAAAAACATCAGGGGAAAGGATTAAGTCAACTGATAGTTAAGGAGATGAAATCCATCGCTATTAGAAAAGGATTTAAATATCTGGTTATTCCTGTAAGACCTAATATGAAAAGCAAATATCCTTTGATACCCATTGAAGATTACATTCAGTGGAAGGATGGCAATGGACTGCCCTTTGATCCATGGCTAAGAGTACATGTTAGACAAGGTGCAGAAATAGTAAAAGTATGCCACAAGGCCATGTATATTCCGGGAAAGATAGAGGATTGGGAAGAATGGACAGGTATGAAATTTATGAGCAGTGGAGATTATGTAATTGATGGAGCGTTAGTTCCCGTTAAGGTTGATGTAGAGAATGATATTGGCGAATATGTTGAGCCCAATGTATGGGTTTCATATAAGCTAAGTGAGTGAGAGAAAAAAGAGTAAACAATTTTACATGGAAGGCATATGTTTGGAAAAAAATATTGCATGGTATATTAATAAGAGGGTTGAAAGAACCGTGGGAGATTCCATGACTCTTTTTGAAACAGGAGTCATGGATTTTTTTCGAAAAGGCAATTTTGTCTTTATTGATAAATATAGAGAAGGTATAACCATTGAAGAAAAATTGACATTTACATAAAAAACTTTTCTGCCGATATCTTAATGTGCAGTACGAATGCTATAACTGAGAGTGGGGAATTGCACAATATTGATGGCAATGGAAGCAGAGTTGCACCAATTATATATGGCCCAAAGCAAGTTATATTAGTTACAGGCGTCAATAAAACAGTTCGCGGTATTGAGAAGGCAGAAAAAGAATTAGACAATATGCTGCTCTCATAGATGCAAAAGATTGGGTAAGGATACGACTTGTACTACTTTAGGTTACTGTATAGATTGCAATAAGTCCAAATAGAATATGAAATGATTTTGTAATCATAAGAGGGTAATTTACCAAAGGAAGGATAAAAGTAATCATTGTCGGAAAGCAATTGGGATATTAGCAAATTGGTCTACACAATCCCGTAATGGATTAGTTATAAATTCTGATCTATTACGGGATTTTTATAATGTTTAGGACAGTATAAATTTAATTTCTTACAGGAATGAAGCTGTAAATATGATATTAAGGCGAGTATATGTATAAATTTGATGGATATTGAAATATAAAACAATGAAGTAAAATATTATAAATTACCAATTAATATAGTAAAATTTACTGGGAGGTATATGAAAATTCAAATTGGGAGGGTTGTATATGACATTAAAAACTTCAGTAAATACAGAACTGCAAAGGAAACCGGATATCATGGCAAAGTTTATTTTACTAAATCTTTTGGGTATTTTTATGTTTTTTATCCCCATCAGCATTGGAGGATCAAAGTCCATACCCATTGATCACATTGTTACATTCATTCGTCAGATTCCTCATTTTGGTGCCATTTATGCAGGAATAGTGATCATCATAGGAGCCATATTGCCTTTTATAAGAAAAACATGGAACAAAGATGTAATCACTACGATCTTTTCGGTTTTTAAGGTATTAGGAGTTGTTGTGTATTTTATGGCTGTATTTGAACTGGGGCCTGAGAGAATACAGAGATCAGATATGCTGCCCTTCGTCTTTGATAAAGTAGTTATTCCTGTAACCATGTTGGTACCTGTAGGAGCTGTATTCCTTGCATTTTTGATTAACTATGGACTTATGGAATTTATAGGTGTATTTATGAAGCCAGTTATGCGTCCCATATGGAAGACACCAGGGCGGTCTGCTGTTGATGCAGTGGCATCCTTCGTAGGAAGTTATTCAGTAGCGTTGCTTATAACAAACAGAGTATATAAAGAAGGCTATTATACCAATAAGGAAGCCTGCATTATAGCAACAGGTTTTTCCACGGTTTCTGCTACCTTCATGGTTGTTGTAGCTAAGACACTTGGACTTATGGATAAATGGAATACTTACTTTTGGGGCACCCTTGTGATAACCTTTATAGTAACAGCATTGACTGCCAGGATTTATCCACTGTCTAAAAAGTCCGATGGAGGATATAACGGCATGGAGGTCATACCCGAGCCAATTCCTGAGAAAGGCAAATTGTTTTTAACTGCTTTGCATGAGGGTCTTAAAGCTTGTGCAGCAGCTCCAGGGGTTGGGAAAGGTATTGTAACCAATTTCAGAGACGGTGTAAGATTGGCCCTTTCTATAGGACCTACATTGATGTCCATAGGTTTCTTTGGCCTTGTGCTGGCTGAATACACCCCTTTATTTGATGTCATTGGGTATATATTTATGCCCTTTACGATGCTTTTGGGATTTGGAACAGAAGCAGCACTTCTTGCCAAGGGATGTGCCATAAGTCTTGCAGAAATGTTTCTTCCTGCAAGCATAGTTGCTTCTGCTTCTCCAGCAGTTCAAGCAGTTGTAGCCGTTGTATGCGTGTCTGAAATACTGTTCTTCTCTGCTTCAATTCCATGCATTTTATCTACAGATATAGATATTGACATCAAGGACTTATTGATAATATGGATTGAAAGAACTGTCTTGTCGCTGATTTTGGCTACTCCTTTTGTTCATTTGCTTGTTGTATAAAAATAAATATGTATTCGTTTAAAGTGCCCATATAATGGGCATTTTTTCTTTTCAAAATCATCTTATTTGGCTATATATGCATATACATTCTTTACTATGAAGTACATCTGTGCAGATTTAGTTATGTGGAATTTAAAAAGTAGGGAAAAAGAACTGGATTAATATAAATTGGTTGGTTACAAAATCTCATAATGGATGGGTACAGTCAATACATAAATTGTTATTATAACCAGTGTAATGTCATTGAAGAGGAGGAAAAACCATGAAAATAAATGATTTTAGACTTGAATGCTATTTTGAAAAGTATGAGTTCACAGCACCTTATCTATTGACCCAATCTGATTGTGAATCTATGACAACTAAGGAACTGCTTTCTTTAGAGCCTGGCGCAGAAGAAGCATATCTTAACCAATGGTTGGGTTATACAGAGACTTGGGGAGACCCGGAGCTGAGAGAAAAGATTGCTTTATTGTATAAAAACATGACCGCTGAAGATGTGCTGGTTTTCCATGGAGCTCAGGAGGCTATTTTTGGATATATGAATGTGATGCTAAATGAAGGAGATCATATGATTGCCATGTATCCAAACTATCAATCCGCTTATGAGATAGCAAAATCAGTTCCAAACTGCGAATTGTCCTTGTGGCATATAAGGGACGATGGAACTAAATGGGTGGTTGACTTTGATGAACTTGAAGCACTGATAAAGCCCAATACTAAAATCATTGCCATTAATTCTCCCAACAATCCGACGGGATATACTTTCACAAATGAAGAAATAAAGAAGTTATGTGAAATTTGCAGAAAACATGATATATACCTTTTCTCTGATGAAGTGTATAAGGGATTGGAACTGGATGGGGATAAAAGAGACTGGATGGCGGACCATTATGAAAAGTGTGCATCATTGGGCGTTATGTCTAAAGCATATGGCCTTGCCGGACTCAGAGTAGGTTGGCTGGTATCAAAAGACCATGAGACATTGAAAAAGGTTGTTAAATTCAAACATTATATGAGCATTTGTGATTCAGCTCCAGCTGAATTCTTGGCTAAAGTTGCCCTTAAGCACAGTGATGAGCTGTTGGAGAGAAGCAAAAATATCATAAGAAATAATATGAAGATAGCTGATGAGTTTTTTGACAGATATCCATATCTATTTGAAAAGAAACCCATAACTTGCGGCCCTGTTGCATACCATAAGCTGTTGGTTGATATGCCTGTTAAGGAATTCTGCCAGCTTGCAGTTGACAGAAAAGGAGTGCTATTGCTGCCTTCCTATATTTATGAAATGGATGGGCAATACTTCAGAATGGGATATGGCCGCAAGAATATGCCTGAAAGTCTGGCCAAATTCGAAGAGTTTTTGATAGAAGAAAAATTTGCTAGGTAATTATGCTGCGGCATATAAGCTGATGCTGTTTGGCTTATTTGTCGCATTTACTGACTCTGTAAAGTTAATATGAAAAACTAGCACAATGTTTCGTAGAATAGCTCAAAATTCCGCAATCAAGTTTGTAA